>Ga0180432_10008184_pt1 | contig 13105 bp, 4 predicted proteins | sample SS_ome_10_FD_132414 | JGI IMG/M metagenome (GOLD analysis project Ga0180432, IMG submission 132414) | Hypersaline lake sediment archaeal communities from the Salton Sea, California, USA - SS_1_MS_2 metaG | ecosystem: Environmental > Aquatic > Non-marine Saline and Alkaline > Hypersaline >...
GGGTCTGAGGGTGTCCGAATGAACGGTTCGTAGTATGGCTGCATGTGCAGTAACAGTATGTGGATGACCAAGTGCTTCACGATGTCACGGAAGGCTGCGGAGACGAATCTGGAGGCCTTTCTTTTCACCACTTCTAGCATCTGCTCGAAGTCCCGCGGCGAGGCACGCCTCACCTCGTCTATGGTCTCCTCAATCGCCGAATCGACCTCGCCGGCCGTGAATACCTGTCCCGCGAGGCTGATAGTTCCATCCCCGGCAACGCTGAGATCGTACTGAGGCAACGAGCGCAGGTACTCCGAAGCATCATGAACAGCCTTCTCGGCACTGGCCAGCTGCAACTTGAGGGTGCCGGCCGAGTACCTCTCGACAATGTCTGCGATGCAATTCGCGGCGGCCACTCCTATTGAGGGGCGCTGCAGATGGAGACGGCGTAGCGCCTCCGTGTAGCCAGGTGGCTGGAGCTCATTCATCTTCCTCAGTGACTCCTGAAGCGCTTGATGCCCCGGCACAGCAAGTTGCCTCATGTAGTCCCCGAGAGGATTCCAACGGAGGATAGTCTTGGGATCAGCGAAATCCCCTGCCACGGGGACGCTCTTCTCCCGCAGGGCGCGCATGGCATCATGCATCGGCCCGCTCTCGAGCGAGCGAAGTCTTCTCTGAGCCTCGAACATGGGGTGATTTGGACTGATGCCGAGACGCCGGTACATAAAGTCGTGATAAGAAGTACGGGGATCGCGTCGCGTCATTCGAGGTCCTCCAATCAATTGCAGTCACCTCGTGCATGCTGCCAGCGACTCACAGAACCGCTGCCAGACACCAGACATAGGTCAGCAGTACTCCCGAATGTAACCAAAGGCCCTGTCGAACAGCTCCCGATCCTGATGCAGATGGCATTTGAATAGCGTCTTCCTCAGGGCTTTCTTGATCTCCCGCTCACCGGCATGAGTCTCTTGCCAACCAGGGAAGCGTGCGACCCGCTCGGCGATGCCTCCGGGAACCTCGCGGAGCTGCAGTTTGGTCTCCGGTGGGACTGGCGCACGAGCTCGCTCACTAGGCTACTCGATCAAATCCGCCTCCCGCAGCGGCTCCATGACTCCGTTTTGAAGCTTGCTCTTGTCGAAGCCCGCTTCGGACTCTGCATGAAGCGTAACGTTGACCTTCCCGGCCATGTCCGCCAGGTTTGCAGCGGCGTTCCACGCCGTGAAGAGTGCGTCGCGGTCAGCCGAGAAGGAGATCTGAACGACTTTCTCTGTCTCAACGGGCGGCGTGGGGCCTGGGGGCGTGGGGCCTGGTGGGACAGGTCCTGGCGGAGTCGGTCCCGGCGGTGTAGGGCCAGGTGGAACGGGTCCAGGCGGAGTCAGCTGCGGAACAGCAGACGGCATCATGATGAAACCGGTGTCCAGGTCAATCTCGTCGTCGGCTACGCCGACGCTCAGCCGAACCCGCTCCAGCGCCACCTTGAACTTGCCGTCGTCGCCCAGTTCCGGTTCGGAGCCCGAGTAGTAGCCAACGATGCTCTCTCGAACGCCCCGGGCGATTGCCTTGCGCACCACGTCCTGGGACGTAAGCCGCGTGAAGCCGAGGAACGAATAGAACCCCTCCACTACCTCCGAGAGCCGAATACCGAGGCGTAGCGGCTCGCCTTCGCCCAGTTTGAATAGCTCCACGATCTTTGTCGGGGCGAGGTTGCTGCCGAACACGCGCCTGTGCACCACGGTAATCAGCTCCATGATCCGCTCATGTACGGCCGCTTCCTTCTTGTCGTTGAGCGTCGTCTGGAGCGGCCTGCCGCCCACGGCCACCGTGTCGATGGCAATAGATCCGGCGTCCGCGCGGGGTAGCCAGACCTCCACGTAGAGCCGCAGCAAAGCGGACTCCACCGCCGCCTTCTCGGTGGATTCCCGCTCCCTGATCTGGCTCTTCTGCTCGTCGGTCAGATTGAGCTGCTTGCCCTTGGCCTTTACCTGCTCGATAGCCAGGAGATACCTCACCGAACGTCGTAACACTTCAATCTGGTCGTCGGAGGGGACGGCCAGGCCCAGGCCGTTACGGAACTTCCGGGGGCGGTCGCCGTGTTTCTCGAAGAACTCCTTGGCCTTCTCCTCCTGCGAGGACTTCGGTTTGCCTCCGAACTCGAGCGGCATGTATGCGACAAGGAACCGCGGGTCTTCGTGCGGCACCTCGGTGGTCTTGTCCGGCCAGACGATGGCTTCGTGATGCCCGGCCAGCCGCCCCTCCAGCATCTCCTTGATCTTCTGCCGCACGCGGCCCTCGTCGCGGGCCACCGAGTCTGCCTCTTGCTCGACGAGGAGCGTGATGTTGGGGTCTTTCTTGAAGCAGTACCGTACGCCGTCGAAGTGAAGGTACAGGCACAGTTCCTTGAGCTCCTTGAGGCACGCCAGCGCTGTCGTGCTGTCGAGGTCCGGCCCGACGCACACCGAGAGGAGCTCCTGTTCAGAGATGCCAGGCGGCAGTATCTCCTTGGCCCCTTCGCGGCGCAGGCCGCCGAAGGAGTACATCAGGATGGCCGTCGCCAGCCGCGTAGCCGGGCGTTTCCCTGCCTCGGCAGGCGTCTCCTTAGCTCGGCGCTCGTCAATCCGACGAGCCCGGGCGTTTGCCCCTACAAGATCGTGTTCCAGCACGGCCTGGAAATCCGCCTGCTGGCCGACTTCCTTGAAGAACGCCAGCCGCACCTCGGCATCATGCATCGGTACGTCGCCTGGTCCGAGGACCGTTCGGCTCCGGGCTTCGCGGTGCGTCGCCCGCAAACACGCGGCCAGAAACCGCAGCGCTCCGCGGGTTCGCTGGAAGTCGGGGATGGCGGCCCAACGCTCGCGCATCAGGTCAACCAAGGCCGGATGGAACGGGTATGCGGAGCGCACGCGGTTACGCAGGGCCAGGCCCTCTTCCTCGGCCTGCTTGGCCTCGGCCGAGCTCTGCGCGTAGGCTCGGCGCATTTGCGTGAAGACCTCCTGGTAGGCCGTCGCCGCAGGCGACGCCTCCTCGGCGCTGGGAATCTTGCCCAGGAGTCGGCGCTGGATGACGGAGAGAATCTCGTTCCCCTCGACTGGCTCGCGGCGCTGGTCCTTGCGCGCGGCCAGGTGGTCTATGGTCTGGAGCAGGTTCACATACTCCAGGCTCTCGCGCTTGCTGGACTGAAGCGAGAACACGAGCGCCGTGTTCTTGGTGTTGCCCACGGCCACGGTCAGACGCTGCAGGAAGGTGAGCGTCTCGTCGCGGAGCGTCGTCTTCTCCACCTTCACACCGCCTGCGCTGATGAGGTAGTTCAGCACCTCGTCCAGGAGGATCAGGTTCGGCCCGGCCTTCAGGAGTTCCAGTATCTCGTCCCCGCCGGGGGCCACGCGGCCGAGGTCCTGTTCGCGCAGCAAGTCATAGCCCGCCTTGCCGCCGAGCGAGAATGCGACCCAGCCCCACACCGTCCGCGTGTACTCGTCCGTGCCTGGCATCTTCTTGCCGTTCGTGGCGTCGAAGAACTGTCCGTCGAAAACCGCCGTGCGAACCTTGCTGACCTGGGGTAGGCTGCGGCCCTCGGGCACAACGTCGAGTGCCTTTCGGCTGCGGGCCGCATGGAAGAGCGCCGCGAGCGTATGCGACTTGCCGCCGCCGAAGGGCGTGATGAGCTTGAGAACCCGGCTGCCCGCGCCTCCACCCAGACGAGAGAGAGCATCCTTCAGGAGGGACTTGAGCCCAGCTGTCAGGTACGAGGCCCTGAAGAAGTGTTCCGGATCGCGGTACACCGCGGGCACGTTCGGGTTGCCGTCGGCCAAAGGCCCGAGGTCGAGCGCGAAGATGTCCTCGGAGAACTCCTCGGAAAGGACATCGGGGTGGAGGGTGACCACTTCCAGCCAGGGCCTTATCGCAGTGCTCATTTCTTCTGCTCCTTCTCGAAGCCAAGAGTCTGTTGGCCGGTTCGACGTGTCTCGCGTTCCTGAGGCGTGAGCGCCGCATCTTCAACCACACTTCGCCAGTTCGCGGTGAGCTTGGAGAGTGCCGCCAGCTCGCTCGTGGGAGAAACATCCGCCATTTCGCCGCCCTTGAGCGCTGGCCCGGCGAGAGCCTGGGCCACGAGCCGCATCTGCTCGCGGTTGACTTGCGCTTCGCGCAGGAACTCAGCGAGCGCACGAGGCTGGTTCTCCATTAACCAGAGCGTCCGGTGTAGGGCATCGACGAGGGCCGCGGGCGCGCCGTCATCTGACAGGCCCAGTTTCTCGTCGTGACCGCGATCCTTGAAGTCGAGAAGCCGGTACTTGCTCTTCTTCTTTTTGATGAGAGCGCGGGAACCGTGCGAAAGGGACCCCGGCCCATCGAGTTCCACGTGCGTTCCATTGGCGAAAACAATGGCCTCACCCGCGTCGAGCTCCGTCCAGCGGTAGGTGTAGCGCCAGAGGATGTAGAACCGCGTGGCCGGGTCCACACCCGCAAGGCTCGTCTGGCAGCTCCCGTCGCCACTAATCTCCTTGGACAGGCGGTTCAGGATGGTCTCCAGCACGACCGTCTCGACCTCCGCCAGGAATCGCTCGGCCGGAACCTCTTCGCCATTAGCATACTCGACCCGTTCGTACCGCGTGAAAGCCCGAAGCCCCGCGCCGACGCAGGAGATAACCAGGTCAGCACCCGTGATGCCCTGCGTCCAGAGCGTGGACACGCGCTCGCGGATGATGCTCTCCAGTTCGGGCCGGACCTGACCCTCATAGGAACCGCTGCCGTCACCATCGCGCTTGCGTGCAACGAGGAAGATGCTTGATGCAAGGGCTGCCGACTCCTGGGCGCGGAGTCGACCGGGTTTCTCTGTATCCACCGGCCAAGCTTCCGTGACGATGAAGCCTGCACGTCGAAGTGCATCGACAAGCGTGGACCAACCCAGCGTGGTCTTGTGTGCATACACGACAGTAAGCTGCCCCCCCCTCTTCAGAACACGGCTCGCCTCCGAAAAGGACTGAGCCATCATCTCTTCGTACGCGGCATTCGCTCTGGTGCGGTCTCCATCGTGGCGAACGGCGTCTGCGACTGCCTCGCTCTTTTTCGGGGTGTTGTCCGACGCGAAGTGTTCTGGATACCTGTGGCCTACTGAGCGCCTTAGCCAGACGTAGAAGTAATCGGAGATGTTCGCGTAGGGGATGTTGTCGTAATATGGCGGATCGGTGATGACGGCATCGACCACGCCTTCCGGCCAGGGAAGTGCTGTAGATGAACCGCGCTCAACGGTGGCGGAAAGGGGCATAGTCGCATCTCGTAAGCCTGCCGGCACGTCCTCGATGCCGGAGACCCAGCTCGCGCCATCTGGATTGAACACGTTGGATTCAGCGAAGTCCCAGACCATTGGAAGCGCTTGCCGTCCGAACGCGTGGACCACGCCGCGACCACCGGTGTAGTTGAAAACGCACAGCCTGGAGTTGAAATCCGCAAGACGATCAATAATCGCGGCAAGGAACGTAAGGAGGGCCATGACGCTACCCTCTTGATAGTCCGAGCGTCGCATCACGCCTTCCGCACTCCGAGTTACTGCGCAAAGTGAGAGTAGGGACAGCGTCTGGCGAGGGGTGAAGAAGTCTCCAAATGTGGTCAACCCGTAGAGGATGGAAAAGTTAGCGTTCTTTGCGTCATTGACCACCGGCTCATCCGGCGCAGACAGGCCCGTGTCCTTGCACAGCTTGGCAATGCGACGCTTGATGTCACTATCGTCTGGCACGAAGTCGAGGAGATCGTCTAGGGACAAGTAGACCTTACCGCTCGACCTGGGTCGGGTTGCTGCAATGCCCATCATCTGCTGGCTCATCCTTCCCGCACAGCCCTCCGCCTTGACATAATCGCTATCCGCAACGGTCCCACAGAACGGGCACGTTGCATTCCCGGCGGAGGAGAAGGCGGTGGGGTCAAAGCCGAGACCCTTCTCCGAATGCGCCTCCACAACTTCAAAGCGCACTTCATTCTTGCCGCGCGGCGCGACCATTTTCATGGCCACGTAACGGTCCTTCTTCTTGCAGAGCCAGGTCTGCTTGACGAGGGGCACGGTAGCCCTGCAGGCAGGGTTCTTACATTTCACCGTCCGCGTCCAGAGGTACGCGACGGGCGTCAGATACCCCGGCGGTACGTCTACATTCTCGTAGTCCTCCCCGAAGAGGCTGTCATTCTTGCCAGTTCCCTTGCGCTTCGCCGCCCATCGGCCGGTCTTGCTATCGAACTCGATCTCCGGGTGCTTGCCCTTGTGTTTGGGGTCCGGAATTGGCGGGTAGAGGTCGCCGATCTCCCGGCGGACGCGCTCCAGCACCCAATTGCCCCAATAGCGCACCTCGTCGGCCAGCCCGCCCCAGGTCGTCTCGCCCTTGGCGTTCTTCGGGCCGGTCATGCCGCGGGCCGTCGGGTCGGGCTTTCCGTATTTCTGCGGATACACAAGCGTGCAGAGCTCGATGATGTGCGCCACAGGGTTGAGGTCGAGGGCATAGGCCTCGCAGCCCAAGCGCAGAGCCTCCAGCGGAATCGCGCCGCCCCCCGCGAACATGTCCAATACACGCGGCCGGGGCGCGCGACCCGCCTCGATGTCCACCCGCGCGACCTTGGCGCTGTCCTTCGGCCACTTGAATTCGCCAACCCACGCAGGCCACTTGCTGTTCTCTGCTGCCTCTGTGAGTTCCATCGTGAGCCGATCCGCGTGCGCCTCGAGGATGTGCTCCTGGGCCTTCTGGATCGTGTGCGGCGAGCCGGGGTACTTGCAGAGATCTGTCACGAACTTGGCGGCATTCGCCCGGCCGAGGGATTGCTTCTTGTTATCCGGGCCATTCTCCGGCACGAACTGCGACGCAGGCACCAGCGCCCCGTACACTGCCGCCCGGCAGGCCACGAGCGGCCGCCGTGCCCACCAGAGGTGCAGCGTCGAGATATGCCCCTTGCGAACGGACTTCTCCCGCGAAGCCTCCTTGCTGATGGCCTCGATAGGCAGGTAGTCTTCAATAAGCCTGCGGTTGTCGGTCACAGTTCCTCCTCCAAGTCACAGGCGAGGCTCCGAGGCGCGAATAGCCCACGGGCAGCAAACTTCTTGTCCCAAGATGAGATTCGCCGTCAGGTAGACGAACTGATGTCCTTGGGTAACAAGAAACTCCTCGATCACCCAACCATACTTGCTCTGGAGTATCTTTTCGAAGTCGGCAGGTCTGTATCTGGCAATCGATCCGAAGTAGAACATCGCCATATATGCCGCGAGCAGTTGATGAATACGGATTCTCGGCTCGAAGTTGCTCAGGTAATAGCGATAGCCGTTCGGCGTGAGAATGGTCATTATTCCCGCCTTGATGGAACCCCTTCCGATCTCCACCAGTTTCTCGCGCGGACTCCTGCCGTAGGAGCAGGCCTTCGTTTGAAAAGGTATGGCATTGCCGTGATCAGCATCCGTTTCCACCTGCCTCAGCCAACTTGAGTAATAGGACCTTGCCCTGAGCTTTGCCAATGCCTTGGTGTCATGAAAGTCTGACTTGCGGACCCACAGAATCGCCCACGCCGATTTGGTGGAATGATCATATCGGAACTCAGCATCGTCAATGAGATAGAGCCTTTCAGGTTTGCCGCGGGTTCGGGAGTAAGGCCTATGGATCGCCGGGACTTGGGCCAATAGATCACAGACTTTGTGGCGCGACTTTGCGGGCAGTGGCTTCCAACCGATCGCCGTCGCAAACTCCCTCAGTACTGGTACGTATCCGGCGAAAGCCTTCTGCACTCGCACGGCTTGCGCCGTCAGTGTGACCCTCTGACGCTCTGTGTTCTGAGGGGCTTCGCTTATTCCGTGAGAGGCGTGGGTCAGATCCTTTCCGGGGTTTCGATGCTTGACTAGCATCTTGGCAAGATTCAGGAACGAGTAGTACATAAGCAAGGGGCGAGCAGTCGCCTTAGCGGCCTCTGCCGCAATATGGAAGTCATGGGCCTGCCGCAGATAGGCCAAGCTATCTTGGGCTGATCTCTTTTCTGCACGCAGCGCAAGCTCCATGCAGCGCCAGGGATTGGACGCGAGCATGCGTACTTGCTTGGCGTTGTCACCCCCTCCGAAGATCGTGAAACGAACCGGCTGGTTCCCGATCCTAACCGGTTTGCCCTTGCGTTGATGTGAGAAACTGGGCATTAGTCTGTGTCTCTCCTTTGTGTTGCAGCCCATTCAACCGCTTCCGCTGGAATGTCGAAGTACCGGGCGGCCACGACCTCCTTCTTGGCATGGTCGAGGTGCTTGACCGGGTTCTGGATGCGAACCGGTTTGCGGCTCGGGTTTTTGAGCGGGTCCCACACGACGTAGAGCCAATACGTGTCCCCCAATTGGGCAGCCTTGTACCACTCGTTCGTAGTGAGCCGGATCGGCTGGCTTCGAGTGCGGCCCTTGACCTCGATGCGCCGTAGTCCAGTGACCGGATCGCGGTAGCCGGTCTGGGTGTCCGCCGGGCCGATACTCCGCACGTCGAAACCGATCTTGAGATGCCCAACCCGCTCGCACTCCCAGCCCCGAGCTTCCTCGTATGCAACCACGATATCCTCGGCAGCTATCTCCGAGCGGCGGCGCACGTCCGGCTCGATTTCCTCCGCCAGAATGTTGACCGCCTCCGCGCCGGGGGGGAAGACGAGAGCGGTGGCGACGTGACGCACCGGCCCGTGGCGGGCGAGCTTGAGGCGTTCCATACCTTCCATGCGCTCCTTGCGCGTGCGTTCAAGGTCCGCCAGGTCATTCTCGGCACGTTGGCGAGCAAGAGACACTTCGGGCGAAGTGGCCTCGCGCGCCCGGAGTTTCATTACCCGGTCCTGTGCAGCGCGGATGCGGGCGTCAAACGACCGGGTGAGGTAGTCTCGGCAGACTTGTACGAAATGCTCGCGTTCCTTCTGGCAGCGACTCCGCACCTCCATCTGGTAGGTGCTCTTCAAGAAGTCACAAGCCGCAGTCGAATCGAGCGGCTGAACCTCGGTGGGCGGCGAGGGATGCGCGGGTAGGTCAAGCAGTGTATCCGCCGGGACGACCGAGAACCTTTCAGATTCCAATGCCTGTGGGTCTTCCCGGACAGCCACCAGTTCAGCAAACAGCGTATCCGACTCCCCGCTCGACTTCTGACCGCGAATGGCCATCTCGAAAAAGTGGAGCCGGTACGGGGCCTCGGTCATCGGGTCTACGTACAGGGAGATTCCGCCGACAAGCCCCGACAGATCCTCGTTCAATCGCTCGTCGATAGCGGCGTAGAGCGGGTGGCCGGGGCCAAGGAGAACCGCGTCGAGATGTTGGTCTTGGTCGAGAATGTCCTTCTGGAAGGTGACCTTACGGTACTCTTGTTCCGCTTTGCCGAGGCGACGTACAGCATTCAAACGGTCAGAGCGTAGATCCGCCAGCACGTGCTCTATGCGCCACAGCCTGTCCGCGCGCGGCTCGACCTTGAGCCCCACGACCTTGGCCGCTTCGACAAAGTGCTGCTCAACGTACTTCGGCATGAGCCGACGCTCTTCCGCCTCGGCGTTCGAGCGCTGGAAGGCGGAGAAATCAACGTTGGCCCGCGCTAGGGCAATCCCGGTCGCTTCCTCGTAACGGCGAAGCCTCTGCGGGTCGATGCCTTCGATCTGGTCGAGGTATTCGTCGAGCCGCCGAGGATCATGGGCGGCTTCGCGGAGCATCTCCGGGAGGTTCACGTCGTTGAGCGAGAGCACCTCTCCGATCACGTCAAAGACCCGGTCCGCCAAGACCTCGCGCATCTGCTCCATCTTCTCCAGGAGGCGGTGTAGGATGCGGCCCTCGATGATGGGCTGGCCTTCCTCGGAATCGCTGGCCACGAAGTTGAAGACGTGGCACTCGCGCTCCTGCCCGATGCGGTGGATGCGGCCGAGACGCTGCTCCAGGCGCGTGGGGTTCCACGGCAGGTCGTAGTTGATCATCAGATGACAGAATTGGAGGTTGATGCCTTCGCCCGCGGCCTCAGTCGCCACGCAAACCTGGGACGCAGTGCGGAACTGCTCCTGAGCGCGCTTACGCTCGTGCGGGTTCATACCGCCGTGAATGTTACAGGTGGAGTATCCCCACTGACTAATATGCTCGGTGAGGTAGGTGAGCGAGTCCCGGTGCTCGGTGAAGACGAGGAGCTTGCCGCGGCCATCGGCCAGTTCGCGAAATTCCGCCTTCTCCAGGCACTCCTTTAGCGAGGCGAGCTTGGAGTCCGTGGCGTGGTCGCGCACGCGGCGGGCCTGAGCATACAAGTCGCGGAGCGCAGCGATCTCCACGCGAAGCTGGTCCAGCTCGACAGCCGCGCTGACCTCATCCACAAGACGATCACGCGTCTCGTCGTCAAGGTCATCCTCGTCCTGCTCAGCATCAGGCAGTCGGCCCTGCAATTGAGCCAGCCGGTGGGCGAGCTGCGACGGCGGCAGTCCCTCCAGTTCCTTCAGCAGATTCTCCTGCCGCTCCAACCGCCGCCGGATAGATTCGCAGATGGCGTATGTCGAGCTGGCCAGGCGTCGCTGGAGAACGGTTCTAGCCAGTGCCACGCTGGCCTTCTTGCGTCCGCTCGCCTGCGGCAGGAAGCGGTTGATGAACGCCGTGACGGCCTTGTAAAGGTCGTATTCCTCCCGGTTCAGTTGGAACGTCACGGTGTGCGCGTGGCGGTCCGGGAAAAGACGGTGGCCATGAACGTCCCTCAGATCCTCTTTCAGGCGGCGAAGTGCCCAGGGACAGTCGTGGCCGAGCCGCAAGATGTCGCGCCGGATTTCGCTTGAGCGCTCGGCAAGGCGGTGCGGCTCGGGGAAAACATCGCGGTCCAGGAGGCGGATGAAATGTGCAAAGCGGTCGTCATCGCCGTGATGGGGAGTGGCCGTCAGCATAAGCACGTGGTCCGCCGAGGCGGTGAGCCGCTCGGCAAGCTGATAGCGCTTGGTCTTCTCAGCCTCGTCGCCGCGGGAGGCCGAGTGTTTGGTGTAGGCGCTGCACTTATGGGCCTCGTCAATAATCAGGAGGTCCCAGCGTTGCTCCCAGACGCGCTCGCGGACATCGTCCTGTTTCGCGTAGTCGAGGGACGAGACGATCTGGCTGGACCGCTGCCAGGGGTTTACCAGTTGCTGCTGGTCTACCGCTGAGAAGATGATGTCAAAAGGCTCGCTGAACCAGCGCAGGAGCTCGTCCTGCCACTGGATTGTCAGCGGTGCAGGACATAGGATGAGAACGCGCTCGATAGCCTGACGGAGCTTGAGTTCCTTGATGAGAAGCCCGGCCATGATGGTCTTGCCCGCACCGGGGTCGTCCGCCAAGAGGAACCGCAGGCGCGGCTGTGGGAGCATCTTGAGATAGACCGCCTCGATCTGGTGAGGAAGCGTCCGGATGCCCGAAAGGCTCACGGCAAACTGCCGATCGTGGGCGTAGGCTAGCCGGATACGAGCGGATTCGACGAGCAGGCGGGCCTTTTCAGCATCCGCCGCCGGGGTCTTTGAGGAGACCTCTGCTGTTTGGCCGAAGACAGCGTTGGCCTCGTCGAGAGAGAGAATGGCTTCATCTGGCGTTCCGTTGGCCAGGCGAACACGGCATTCGTAGCCTGCGCCGATGGGACGGACGGACTCCAGGACGACGGGCTCCGGGAAGTGACCCGGCAGGCTGATGCGCTGGCCAATCGGGAAGTCGCGCGTCATCGCACTGCCTCCCCGTAATCCCACCTGCCGGAGACAACGCGGCCGAGCCGCGCCTCGTCTTTAGCCTCGTGCAGAGCATGGTGGGACGGTATGCTCAGTGGCTGGAATACACCCATCGGTCGCCCGGTTCCCCCTCTTGCCGCCACGTAGATCCTACCTGCAAGAAAACACCTTATTCTAGTCGAACGAAGAGCCCCGGACAAGGGCTAGTTGGAGGAAGCTAGAGGAACTGTTGAGGTCTGAGGGGAGGGAGGCTCTCGCGAAAACAAGGACTGAAACGGTAGCAAACCGGTAGCAGGGCTCCCGAACATGTTGTGGCGCAAGGGATTGAAAACCGATTTTGGGTCCGTGACCCAAAGGTCGGACCTGCGCCAACCGCGGCCTACTCTCTGGTTCCAATCGTGTTGAAGCTGAAGTCTTCCAGGGGCCTGAAGTGCCAGCAGCTTCGGAAGAGCTGACTCAGGATCGGGGCTCTCTCTGAGAGTCGGGCGCGTAGGGTGTCCAAGTCCTCGGCTCCAAGCGCGCGCACAAGCCGCTGGGCGTACTTCTCTTGCTGCGCTTCGACCAGGAACCTCGGTACTCGAGGACCAATGAACAAGGTGCTCCACGCCCTCCAGATATGTCGGTACTCCAGTACTTCGCCCCTCACCACCGATCTCAGAAAGAGAAAGTAGTCGGCATCGATGAACTGCTCCTCCGGGACGGTTGCGGCCAGTTTTCCCTTCGTGTGCCGGTCGCGCAAGACATTCGCCCGGAGGCTGTGTGCGTTGTGCTGCAAACGCTCGTTTCGGTGCTCAAGGAGAGGCATGAACTCCGAGACATGATCGAACGACACGGACTGTGGCGTTCCCTGGTTCGGATTGTCGACATAGAGCCGTTCGCCCAAGAGATCTGCGATCAGCTCCAACCGGTTCTCGCGAATTAAGAACGATACGAGGGTCACACAGAGCTCATGGCCAAGAAACCTGTAGAAGTCAAGATCCACCTGGGGGTAAGGACCGGAGTGCCCTCGCGGCGGGTTGTACCGGGCCACAACGCTCTCGAGCCCCTTGTACATCGTTACGGCGGCCTGCAGTGAGTTCGCCAGCGCGACTGATTCAGCCAGACGCGCAAACTCTGCGACGGAAGCCTCAGACTGGCTCATTGCCTCCAGAAGAAGGTCGTCCGGTTCACCGTCGCCCGAGAGACTGGCGGCGAGTACCTGAAGCTCATTTAGAAGCCACCCTACGAACTTGCGTACTGGGATCTCCTGCGTCGGTTTCGCGTCCTCGACAGCCTCGATGGCTTTCCCCAGTGGCGTTTCCTTGTCCGTGGGAGGCTCCTGGATCCTGATGTCAAGAAGGATCCCTTGAAGTCCCTTCACGAGAGCGTTCTCAAGCAGCGTGCGCACAGCGGCCCGGTCCTTGGTGGTATCACTGACCTCATATGTGCAGACCCGTTTCATCCGGAGATCGAAAGGTAA
>Ga0180432_10008185_pt1 | contig 13105 bp, 14 predicted proteins | sample SS_ome_10_FD_132414 | JGI IMG/M metagenome (GOLD analysis project Ga0180432, IMG submission 132414) | Hypersaline lake sediment archaeal communities from the Salton Sea, California, USA - SS_1_MS_2 metaG | ecosystem: Environmental > Aquatic > Non-marine Saline and Alkaline > Hypersaline >...
AACAAATAACTTTCTCATTAAGCATCCCGGCAACATTTTTCTGTACATTATAAGAACACAATAATTCACAATTAGTTCAATGTGTCATTTGAATAAATTTATCTCCTCCTGAAAATCAGCCCCAAAAACAAAAGAGCTAAGATTATCAGCCAAAAATAAGGATTTATAAAAAGGACCTTTAAGGGTTCATAGGAAAAATTCCCGAACACTTCTTCAAGCAGACCCCCCAGCCACCTGTAGAACTGGTCCCAGAGAGCTAGAAAATTGTCTCCTGTAAAAAAACTCCTTATTGCTTCCATAGCTATAAATTGTAACTGCAAGCCTATCTTTTGACAAACAATACCAGGCATTTTTTCCATTTTTTTATTGTATAAACACCGGTATGAATCTATAATCAAGTACAATAATCATTTCTTTAGGAGGTGGGTGTTTGAGTTACTTCAAGCTGAAGGAAAGAAAAACCACCGTCAGGACGGAGATCGTCGCTGGTATAACCACATTCATGACAATGGCCTACATCATTTTCGTGAATCCAGCTATCCTGTCTGCCGGTGGAGCTACCGGGATCCCCTTTGAAGCAGCAGTTATCGCTACATGTATCGGTGCCGGACTCATGAGTATGCTCATGGGCCTTATAACCAATACGCCTTTCGCTCTGGCTTCAGGAATGGGAATAAATGCGGTAGTTGTATTTACCATTGTCTTCGGCCTGGGCCTTTCATGGCAGCAGGCAATGGGAATCATCGTGATCGAAGGTATTATCGTGACTATCTTTGTCCTTACCGGACTGAGATCCATGATAATGCGGGCGATCCCCATGGGACTCAAATATGCGATAGGGGTAGGTATTGGACTGTTTATCGCATTTATCGGTGCCCAGCAGGGAGGCTTTGTAGACATAGATCCGGTCACAGCAGTAAGGCTGGGAGACTTTACTGCAAATTACACCCAGCTGGCGGCATTCGGCCTGGTATTGACTACTATTCTGGTGGCATTCAGGATAAAGGGCGGCATACTCCTGGGCATTGTAGGTACAGCCATAGTCGGGATGATCTTCAGGGTCATACCGCTTCCCACACAGTATGTAAGCGTTCCTACTGCTGAGAGTTTCTATACTTTTTTCAAGGCTGATATAGTAGGCGCAGTATGGAGCAATGGAATGCTAAACATCGCTGCACTGGTCATGGTATTTGCCCTGTTTATGACCGACTTCTTTGATACCATGGGAACTGTTATCGGAGTCGGTGGAGAGGCTAAGCTTCTGGATAAGGACGGATCACTTCCAAACCTTAGGAGGGTTCTGTTAATAGATTCCCTGGCAGCAGTTGCCGGCGGCCTTTTCGGGGCCAGTTCCATCACGACATATATTGAAAGCGCATCAGGTGTATCCGATGGCGGGCGTACAGGTATCATGCCTACAGTTACCGGATTCTTATTTCTAATATCCATATTCTTTGCACCTCTTATCGCAGTTGTAGGCGGAGGAGTAGAGATAGCCGAGGGAGTATATAAATATCCGGTCACAGCATCTGCCCTGATAATAGTAGGATTCCTTATGATGACTGTAATGACCAGGATAAACTTTGGTGATTATGAGGAAGGTATACCCGCATTTTTGACCATAATAATAATGCCCTTTACTTACAGTATAGCTTATGGGATCGGCTTTGGATTTATAAGCTATACCCTTATAAAGATATTCAGGGGCAAGATAAAGCAGCTTCATCCGCTTATGATAATCGTAAGCATATTGTTTGCTGTGGCATTTGTAGCCCAGTTCCTGGCAGAGAGATTTGCCGGATAGGCATATATATACCTTATAATCCATAGCAGGGGATAAGAAGAAGATTTTTATCTCCTGCTTTTTCTTTTTCCCTTTGACAAAATAAATTACTGCAGCAATAAAGATTTTTAAATGAAATAATTCTATCTTTTAGTATTATATAGAAAACAATAATAACTATTTGTGCTATAGATAGATGAAAATAAAAAAAAGACTAATATTTACTGCTCTTTCTCCAATTGCCTGCATCCCAATATTTTTGACAGCATGTTTTATGACTGGCGAAATACCGCAAGACACAAATGTGGAAATATCACAGACCGACAGTAATGTCATTGATACTGATCCCGGATCTATATCCAGTGATGAAAACACAGCGCCGGTAGCGATTATAGAGATATACCAGCAGAATTCAGACGGCTATTATATAAATGCAGGAAATCCGGCATATTTTACAGCCGAGGACTCCTTTGACCCAGATGGTGATGAGCTGGAATATATCTGGGATATTGAGGGGATGGATAGTTCCGGAAGCATGGCTTTTGAGCATATATTTGAAGAAACTGGAAAATATACTATCACCCTGACAGTATCAGACGGCACTGCAGACACTATCCTTAAAAAGCAGGTAGAAGTAGTAGAGATAGATAATAGCATAATAATCACCGGCGAGCACAGCCTTACAGTGGAGATGCAGTATACATTTACAAATAATGGGCCTGGAGATATCCAGGAACTATTCTGCCTCATGGAAGTCCCCAGGACATATTTACCTTTCCAGATGGTTTTTGAAAGAAGGTCCAATTATGGCAAGAGAGACCAGGTGATCCAGGACGGTTTCAATGTAATAGCCCAGTTTAACCTGGGAGGGCTTAGAGAAGGAGATACAAAGACCGCATATATTAATTGTGACACTCTTCTATATGAGTATGAAATTGCCTCTGCCGGGGATACTGACAGCTATGCCTTTGGGGATAGTGATATTTCCAAATATACGTTAAGCGAATATTTTATAGACAGCGATTCCAATATTATAAGGTCTGCAGTCAACACTGCCACCCAGGGAATATCGAGCCCCCTGGAAAAAGCTGAAAGATTATATGAGCTGGTAACAGAAGTAATGGATTATGATCACTCCCGGCTGGATGGAGGAAGCCTGGGGTATAATCACGCTTCGGAAGTCCTGCAGGAGGGATGGGGCGTGTGTACTGACTATTCCGTCCTTTATGCAGCCCTGTGCCGGGCTTCGGGGATCCCTGCCATAATAGTCCAGGGAATACCTGTATTCAGCATACTTAATGAATCAGGAAGGGAGCTTCCATACGGTCATGCCTGGGTGGAGATAAAGCTTCCCGGATATGGATGGATCCCCATAGATGTGACATCCGAGGAAGACTTCATGGGATATAACTACTTTTTAAACCTGCAGACCTATAAAGGTTCGGGAATATTCTACCGGAGCCTTGAAGTAGACGGGGAGAAGCTCTATCCCAATGGAGTTTATTACACCTGGACAGGGGAAAGCGAGCCGGTTTTGACCCAGGATATATCCTACAGGGTAAAGGGACTTACCGTTGAAGACCTTGATGTCTACAGCGACAGTGATTTCCTGGATAAAGCAGGATTGATTCTTTCTGAATATAATGCTGCCTTAAACCATGTGAATAATGTCCACGGCCAGGACTGGATATTTGATGATCCAGACCACATCTCCATAGAGGAGAGTCTCCTGCAGAGACTTATAGAGCTCTCAACATCCCTGGAAAATATTCAGGTTTCTCCCGGATTGATCTTCGGGAAAGAGGAGATGGTCAATATTTCCAGGGAGATGATCGATGCTAAAAGAAGACAGATAGACTGTATGAAAGCTTCAGACTATAACTGCAATATCTCAAATTATGATCTGTTTAATGATTCAGTGGGCAGGCTGTTTGAATATTATAATGATATGGTAGACAGCTATAATGAGAAGTATTGATTACGGCGGTCTTTCAATGATCTTTGAACTAATTGAGATCCCTGCACATAAAAACCCAGTCCCTGTAACCCATATAGTGCTGTGCCATTTTTGACGACCGGAACATAAGCTGGTAGAATCCCATCTTGCGGTAGAATGAAAATGCAGCCTTATTATCATTGGCCACCCAGAGCTTTAGCTTATCCTTGCCGCGGCTCCTGGCAATATACTCGGCATAGGAGATCATGGCTGTAGCCACGCCTTTTTTCCGGAAATCCTTATCCACGGCTACATTATTTATATAAATAGTAGATCTATCTACAGCAGGCATATCAAGAAAAGTAAAAAAATAAGCCCTCATAGCCCCGAAAAAGCCCAAATTTTTGACAAAGCTGGGGAAACTCTTGCGGTATCCTCTGGAGTTTTCTTTGGTGATAAGCTCGATGATGCCCACGATCCTGTCATTATAAACAGCAGCCAAATGCCTTCCCAGGTCCAGGTTCATACCTATCTCTTCCTTTATTATCCTGTAAGCCGCCCGGCGGCGGTTTCCATAAAGGGGACCCAGCTTTTCAAAGAATGCATCAAATTCAATGGCCAGGAAATCATTTATCTCATCAGACTTAAGAAGCCTCATATTGATATTTTTGATTTTTCCGCCTATTTTCTTTCCTTTAACAGTGCCTTAGCTTTCTCGACATCTTCTGGCTTTGCCAGAAGCTTAACCCCCCGTACCGCACCCAGGGAAGGGTAAAGCTCCCCTGCATCATCAGCCATGATACTGGTTCCTATGCCCTCGCTTTCCAGATAGCCCTTTGCCAGTTCCGCCTCTGTCCTGGAATTATATACTTCCACTGTCTCTAATTCAGCCATTTATTTCCTGGTTCAATTTATATTATATATGGATTATATCACAGCAAATACCTTCTTATAGATGATAAAGCAAATATTTTTGCTATAATCATTACTATGGGTTTAAACGAACTTCTTCTAAAGATCTACGAAGCCGCGGGGATGCAGCGGTGGAATGACCAGATAAGGACGATCGAGTTTACTGAGCTGGACAAGCAATCCCACAAGATGATAGCCGCCTATGTGCTGGGGAGATGTCAGGAAGACAGGACCGGCAAAAAGCTGGACTGGATAAAGATAATCGAGACCGGCATCTATGACTTCCTGAAAAGGATAGTACTTACCGACCTTAAGCCGCCACTTATATACAGGATAAGGCAGGACAAAAAAAAATATGACAGGCTTAATCAATGGGTATTTGGCAAGATTTGCCCATTCCTGGAAGTTGTGGGAGGGGATTTTGCCTCTAATTTTAAAAAGCACCTGGACAGCCCCGGAGAAGATATTGAAGCCCGCATCGTCAATGCAGCCCATTTTTATGTGACAGATTGGGAATTTAAAATAATCAAACAGACAAGCCCTGAGACCTTTCTCCACAGTGAGATAGACCAGAGCATAAGCAGGGAGAAAGAAGAATACTGGGACCTGGAAGCTGTAAAATACCTGGAAAACAGGGGCAAAGCACTCCGGGACTTCCTGGACATTGCCGGGCAGCTCCGGTTCCAGCAGAGATGGAGCCATATCTACCGGGTACCCAGGACTTCGGTTCTGGGGCATATGCTTATTGTAGCCATATTCTCCTATCTTTTTTCCTATATGACTAAGGCCGGAATGGAGAGGAAAATATATAATTATTTTACCGGACTATTCCACGATCTTCCGGAGGTCCTTACCAGGGACATAATCAATCCGGTAAAAAAATCAGTTGAGGGGCTGGATAACCTTATAAAGGAGTATGAGGCGGAAGAGATGGAAAAGAAGATATATAAGCTGATACCTGAGGGCTGGCATGGAGATATCAGGCGCTATACCGAGGATGAATTTACCGATACAAAGATGCGGGATGGTACCATGGTAAAGGGAGCCGACGATCTGGCTGCATTTATAGAGGCATACCTGGCCCTGGCTAATGGCATAAAGAACTCCGCACTGGAAAATGCTATGGAAAGCCTCCGAAAAAAATATAAGGGAGAGGATAATATATCCGGGATAGATTTTGAAGCTATATATGATAATTTTAAACAGATTTGAGTTAAGTTATACATGAGGAGACTGACATAAATGAATAGACAGGAAATGCTGGAGCTGGTTAAGGAAAAAATAAAAAACAAGAACCTGGTGAACCACTGCCTGGCAGTTGAGGCCATAATGAAGGCGCTGGCAGAAGAGCTGAATAAAAAAGCTGGAAGCAGTGAAAATGATATTGAGAAATGGACCATAACAGGTCTTGTCCATGACATAGATTATGCCCAGACAGCAGATAATCCTGAAAAACACGCCCTGCTGGGAGCAGAGATCCTTGAAGACCTTGGATTTGATGGTGATATTGTAAGGGCAGTCAAGGCACATAACCAGGTTCACGGGATACCCCTGGAAAGCCAGATGGATATAGCCCTCTATGCCGCCGATCCGGTATCAGGACTCATTGTAGCTGCAGCCCTTATAAGGCCGGAAAAGAAGTTGAGAGCCCTTAATGCCGGTTCAGTACTTAAAAGATTTGGCGAAAAAGCATTTGCCAGGGGTGCCAGCAGGGAACAGATAAGGACCTGCGAAAAGCTGGGATTGACCCTGGAGGAATTTATTGATATATCCCTTTCTGCCATGAAGGGCATTGCCGGAGAAATAGGATTATAACAATACATGAGTGATCCTGGAGTGGATTTGCTTTAAGTAATTGTAGTGTGTATAATTATTGTGTAATATAGGAGCAAAAATGGTAAGAATAAATCTTTCAATATCAGAAGAACTTCTTAGAGAGGTCGACTCATACAGATATATGGTAAAGGAAAACAGGTCTGCTTTTATGGCCCAGGCATTGAAGAACTATTTTGATATTATTGATAGGGAAATGCTGGATAAAAAGAAGAAGGAAGCCATAGAGGAGATAAAGGATTCCAGGAAAAAAATAGCTGATAGATTATCCGGTTGGGATGCCACACGTGATATAAGGACCCTGCGTGAAGGCAGGTACTCCGGATGACCGGCTATGAGCTGCCTGGTCAGGAAAAATCAGGATTTATTGTAAGCGAAAAGACCATAGACCTGTTTGGAAAAAGTTCAAGGATTATTATCGATACTTCAGTATCAGTTAAATGGTTTCTGAGTGACGATGAGCGCTATACCGATAAGGCAGAAGCAATCCTTACAGATTACTACAATAACAAGATAAGGATAATAAGCCCCCAGCTCATGCTTTTTGAGATATCAAATGTGCTTAAAAACAGGATCACTGAAGATGAGACAGATGAAGCCAATATAATGGACATACTTTTTAATATGGGGATTATCTGCTTCACTGATAAAAATACACTGGAAAATGCAGTTAAAAATGCATATAAATATGACCTCAGCGTTTATGACGGTATATTCCTGGCCACAGCTCAATATTATAGAGGTAAGCTAGTCACCGATGATGAAAAGTTATTTAATAATTATTCAAATGAAAATAAGGATAATGGAGTAATACTGCTAAAGGATTATGGAAAATAAAAAGAAGATAATAATCTCAAAATCAAAATATATGAGCGGACTCCAGTGTCCCAAATATATGTGGTACCAGGTCCATGCCCGGGAAGACATCCCCGAACCTGACTTTTCTACCAGGTTCATGTTCCACCAGGGCCATCTGGTAGGGGAATATGCCAAGAAGCTTTTTCCTGATGGGATCGACCTGGGAAAGATGAGAGATATCAGGGAACAGCTGGAAAAGACCAGAGCTGTGCTGGCAGAGAGGAAGCCAGTTTTTGAAGCTTCCATAAGCAGCGGCAATGTCTACAGCAGGGTGGATATATTAAAGCCGGCACCGGGATATACCTGGGATATAATAGAGGTAAAAAGCGCTACCACTCTAAAAGAGGACTATATAAAAGATGTGGCATTCCAGAAATATACATTCCTTGATGCAGGAATAAAGATAGATAATTGCTACCTGGCAGTCATAAACAGCGATTATGTAAAAAATGGCGATATCGACCCGGAAGAGCTTTTTTATATCCATGATATCTCTGAACAGGCAGATGAGCTCCTTAAGGATATGCCGGAGAGATTAGACGGAATGATAAAAATGCTGGAGAGCCCTGAACCTCCTGATGTGCAGATCGGCAGGCAGTGTGAAAGCCCCTATACCTGTCCATTAAAGGATAAGTGCTGGGAGCATATGCCTGACAATAATGTCTTCAAGCTTTATGGCAATAAGGACAGGGCACTTAAACTATGTGAAAAGGGCATTCTTTCTATTGATGATATCCCGGAAGATTATGACCTGACATTGAAGCAGGAGATCCAGAGGGAATGTGCAGCTTCTAAAAAACCATATATAGACAGGGGACAGATCGTCAAGTTTTTAGAAAGGTTAAAGGAACCCCTTTATTTCTTTGATTTTGAGACATATTCCACTGCTATCCCTATCTATGAGGGGACCAGGCCGTTCCAGAGGATACCGTTCCAGTATTCCATACATATTACAGACGGCCTTTATGGAGAAACAAGGCATCATGATTTCCTGGCATCTGGCAGCGGTGATCCCAGGAAAGAGCTCCTGAAAAACCTAAAAGAGCATCTGGGGGATTCAGGAAGCATAATAGTGTATTATGAGTTTTTCGAAAAAGGGATTCTCCGGGAACTGGCAGAGAAGTATCCCGAGTATTCTGAATGGGTTGAATCAATTCTTCCCCGCATTATAGATCTGTATCGCCCTTTCGGTGACTTTTATTATTACAATTCCATCCAGCAGGGAAGCGCCTCGGTGAAAAATGTACTGCCTGCCATAACCAAATATAGCTATAAGGAAATGGATATATCTGACGGATTATCTGCCAGTGTATATTTCCTCTATGCCTGCGGCCATTACCAGATAGGGGAGAGCTGTCCGTCCCCCCAGGAGATAGAGAAGATAAGGAAAGACCTTATAACCTACTGCCGTATGGATACAGGCGGCATGATACATATACTCCGGGGGCTTAAAGATGTTCTGGAGAATAAGGTTTAACCAACCCTAATCACAGCCTTTACCACATCGCTGGGATAGTTCCGGTATTAAGAGGACCCAGGCTGAATGTGGATCCAGGTGGAAAAAGCAATACCAGACATGGCTTTGCGCCAATGAATCTGATGCTCCACAATGTACCGAATGCGGACAGTGTGAGGAATCCTGTCCCCAGCAAATAGATATAATCGATAAAGTAAAAGACGCCCATGAGCATATGATGGCGGATTGAAATCATTATCTACCGGGTATATTGATATAGGCCGCTATCCTCAAAGTACTGATGGCATGTGTAGAAAACTGGCTGATGACCTGGAGAAAGCTTAAAGGCATGGGACCGGAGAGTATTCCATACCAGGAACTTGATAAGCTTTATAAAAAACGCTTAGAAGAATAAGGGATTGGCAGGACAATAGCAGGATCAACAATTATTTATGGCTGTCCTCTTCTACCTGTGAAAGAAGTTCCTGAATATTATCTAAATTTCTGCTAGGCTTAAGCCCCATCTTTTTAGGGTCAGGTATATAGTTTTGATGTTTTGCAGGCGTATAATCTTTGATATGTCTGATAAATCCATAATCTTTGCTGCAGGATAAAATTTCCATGTCTTCAGTATATAGAATAGCATCATTAGCATCAGCGACCGCAATATACAGGGCATCATAAAAAGTGAGTTTATTCTTTAATGCAATATTTATTGTCTCTTCAAAAAGTTTTGATCCTGGACAAATAACTTTCATATTCATCTTTATAAGGCTTTCTTTATGGAAGTTGCCCGGGAAGAAATAACAAGGATATACGACTGATATATATTGTCACAATTGTGATATAATATAAATATATGCCATTGTAACCTTAATCACAGGGGGTGCATTGAAATGGCAGACATATCGCTTAGAAACATCACAAAGTATTATGGCAATAACCTTATCCTGGACAATATCTCACTGGACATAAAAGACAGGGAATTCTTCTGCATCACCGGCCCCTCTGGAGGGGGGAAGACCACACTCCTAAGGATAATCGCGGGCCTTGATAGTGACTATAGCGGTAAGGTATTTTTCAATGGTGAAGATGTAGCAGAGATGAGCTCTGCCCAGAGGAATATAGCTATGGTATTCCAGGATTATGCACTTTATCCCAATATGGTGGCCAGGGAAAATATAGCATTTCCTTTAAGAATAAGGAAATATGACCAGGAAAGGCTGGATAGCAAAGTCACAGATACCATAAAGCAGGTTGACATAGGTGTAGATAAATACCTGGATTATCTTCCTAAGAAACTATCTGCAGGACATCAGCAGAGGGTTGCAACCGGCAGGGCTATTGTAAGGGATGATCCCAAAGTCTTCCTTTTAGATGAGCCCCTCTCCAATCTGGATGCCAAGATAAGGATGAATACCCGGATATACCTTAAACAACTGGTAACAGACATCAAATCGACCACTATCTATGTTACATCCGACAGCAGCGAAGCCCTGTCGCTTGCCGACAGGCTGGCAGTACTGGACCGGGGAAAATTCGTACAGGTAGACAGGCCGTTTGATATGTATTTTAAACCCAGGTCCACCCTGGTTGCTGATTTCTTTGGCGTACTGGGAATGAACTTTCTTAAGGGAAGGATGAAAAAGGGAAAAATCCTATTACAAGGTACTGAAATAAATAAGCCTGTCTATTTTAATAAAGATACGGCAGACAGGATCGAAGGTAATGAAGTGCTCCTGGGAATAAGGCCGGAGGATATATCATTTTCAAAACAATTCTCTAATGGAAGCCTGGAAGTAGAAGTAGAGCTCATACAGGCATTTCCGCCAAAGGCAGACCTTTTATGCTCCCTTAATGGAAAAACAGTCCATACAGTAGCTTTTATAAAAAACATAAAGGATATAGCAGAAACAGATATTCTCTATCTTTCAATCCCGGAAACAAAAACCTATCTGTTTGATCCCAAAATCGGGGAACTTATCGAATAGAAATGGTGGGCGATATTGGAGTTGAACCAATGACCTCTGCGATGTCGACGCAGCGCTCTAACCAGCTGAGCTAATCGCCCCTTCATCATTTATTAAGATTCTGCAGAACCTCGCTGCTTATCTTTTCCACCAGATCCTGGTAGATGACAGTCTTGGCTTCAGGCTTCATCCTGGGGTCCGTGATTCCGCAGGAAGTATCAGAGCAGGTTATACACAGCGTCTTATCAGCAGCACACTGACCTTTAGAACCGAATGCGGCCATCCTGTCCATAACCACTTTCTTGACCTCATTCATGGCCATCTTGGCAAGGTCGGGATAGCTTATTGAGCCTGGATGCTCATCAATAAATTTGTGCACCCTCTGAACGGCTGCCTGTGATATGCCGGTATAGAAATTTATCTTGCAGATTCCCATTGTAGCAGCTTTCCTGAAATCATCATCGGAAATTCCTGAACCCCCATGCAGGACCAAAGGTATGTCCACGCTATCATTAATGGCTTTAAGCCTGTCAAAATCAAGATGGGGTTCTCCCTTATAGAGCCCATGTACATTACCTATGGAAATGGCAAGGGTATCAAGCCCTGTCTCATTGACAAAATACTGGGCATCCTCGACCCGGGTAAACATCTCCTCTGTAGCGGCGTGGGCAGTGGCTGCTTCTACCCCTACAGCTTCTCCGCCTACATTACCAAGCTCGCCTTCCACACTTACATCAACACTGTGTGCTATACGCACTACCTCTTTGGTGTTCTTAGCATTTTCCTCCAGAGGATGTTCAGAACCGTCATACATAATCGAAGTAAAACCAGCCCTTATTGCCCTTATCATTGTCTTAAGGCTCTGTCCGTGGTCCAGGTGTACGCATACCGGGATGCTTACCCTATTGGCAGCGCTGACCAGTGCAGGAGCGATGTCTTCCAGGTTAAGATACCTGAAATGCACTTCTGCCAGCTGTAATATTACCGGTGAGTTTGATTCTACGGCTGCATCCAGAATATGATCAATAAGGTCGATATTTGTGACATTAAAGGCACCTACGGCATATTTATTCTCCCTGGCATGTGTAAGGAGGTCTTTCATATTGATAAGGGCCATTTTTTATCCTTTCAGGTTGAAAATATTTAAATCTAATCAATTTATCAGACCTGGATATTATAAGTATTTGAGCATTTTTTATCAACAGTGTAGGTGCAATTTTACGCACTACATCCAGGAACTCATTCAAAAATAAGCGGAAATGACTAGGGCTGGAGATATTAGAAAAAAACACCGATAGATGATATAGTCTTTCTAATATAAGTAAAAACAGGAAAAAAGATGACAGCAGCCTATATAATGATAAAGTCAAGTCCGGGAGCGGAAAACGACGTATTTTCTAAGATAAATAAAATAAGCGGAATTAAATCTGTCCATACCATTACCGGGCCCTGGGACCTTATAGCCTATGTGGAAGCGGAAAGCCTGGATATGCTGGGAAAGACAGTCACATCCCGCCTACAGAATCTTAAGGGTATTACCGATACCATGACATGCGTGGTGGTGGACCCAATATAGGATAAACCGCAGATCTTCAAAAATATTATTTCGAAAAATTCTGCCTTTTTTAATATAATCCTTTTGATTTGTTGATATAATAAATATATAGATAAAACAAAATATGACCTATTAGGAGGTTATTAATGAAACTTGTACCAAAAATTGTAGTCGGGGTGATCATCTTCGTGGTGGTCCTGGTAGTCCTGCTTAACAGTTTCGTTGTAGTGCAGGCTGGTAATGTAAGGGTACTTACCCAGTTTGGAAGGACTATAGGAGTCACTTTTAATCCCGGCATCCATATGAAGATCCCCTTCATACAGAATACGGTAAATTACTCTACCAGGCAGGTCACCTATGAGACCAGTGATTTCCCTGAGAGCAGCAATGCCATGTATCCTGATTTTACTGTTGATACTACATCTTCAGACGGACAGCAGATACAGCTAAAATACACAATCAGGTTTGCTATTGACGGCAAACAGGCAGAGTGGATCCTGAATAATATTGGGACCATGGACCAGCTGGTGGAAAAAGTGGTAAAAACAGAAGCAAGATCGCTATCAAGGAATATTCCCAAGAAATATACTGCAGCACAGCTTTATTCAGAGCAGGTATTCAATGTCCAGACTGAGATAGGCAATACATTGGAGCCCATCTTTGAAGAAAACGGGATCATCCTGGACGAATTCCTGCTGAGGAAGATCGAGTTTACTGATGAGTATTTCAGCGTACTGGAAGAAAAACAAATAGCAGAAGAAAGGATAGTAGTAGAACAGAATATCCTTGAGCAGGAAAAGAT
>Ga0180432_10008187_pt1 | contig 13102 bp, 25 predicted proteins | sample SS_ome_10_FD_132414 | JGI IMG/M metagenome (GOLD analysis project Ga0180432, IMG submission 132414) | Hypersaline lake sediment archaeal communities from the Salton Sea, California, USA - SS_1_MS_2 metaG | ecosystem: Environmental > Aquatic > Non-marine Saline and Alkaline > Hypersaline >...
CGCGGATAGATGGTGTCCTCGACCCAGCGGCCGACGAGCGTAGCGATGGCGACGGTCGCCGTGAGAATGAGGATGTCCGAGAGCTTGAGACTCGTTAACTTCAAGTCAGCGCCTCCTCTAACTTCTCGTACCAATCGAGTGTCGGTTGGCTGACCCCGCTCACTTGTGGACAGGCGATCGATCGACCGGAGAGGTCGTAGCAAGCACCGGCCGACGTGTAAATGAACGGTTGGCCTCGTTCATCAAACAGGGTGACGTTCCCTTTCTCGAGGCCGGTGTTCGGACCGGGGATCGCGACATTGACTTCATGGACGAGCTTCGGCACAGCCGGGGATAGGCCGATGACGAGCGGTGTCAGCACTTTCGCGAGAGCTTCAGGGACTCTCGAGGCAGGCAAGGTCGCACCTCCCTCGGGAACACCGCCTAACCAGCCTGGGAACGTAATCCCGCCGCTTGCTGTACCGCCGGCTGCCGTAGCAGCCCCAACACCGGCCACGGCTTCCGCTGCGCCGGCCGGAAGCTCACCTTGCCCCTTACCTCCGTTTATCGCTTCGTTTTCACCGATCATGTCTAGGATCGTCCCGACCCACGATGGGACAGAGCCTTGTCCGTTCTGCGTAGTCTCATTACCCCCATTCGTGGTTGTTCCATTCGCTGTGGGGCCGGAGGCAGTCTGGCCGGTGATCCAATCCCAGACGCCGGCACGATAGGCCGCGTACCCGGCGAGGCCCACGCCCCCGAGAATCAGTAGGCGTCCCCAAGCCTTCGATTTCTTCTTCCGTCGGGCCATGGAAGCTCCTTACATCGGTCCGAGGTAGACTCCGCCCGTTCCCGTTCGACCACCCGTAGGAGTCGGCAAGTTCATCGGCAGTCCAAGATAGGCCCGCAGTTCGATGTCCGTTTGAAACGGCCACGCGGTCTCGGCGACCGCGGCGATGCCTTCGCCGCTCGCGCCCAATTCCGTGGCCCTCTGGACCCTCTCGAGCAAGCCCTGGGCCATTTCGGTAGCTCCGTCGTCGACGATGAGCTCATTCTGAGCAGTCTCCGCTGATGCCCCGATCCCGCCCGTTCCACCTCCGCCGAAGAGCTTGCTCCGAATGAGCGGCCACAGTTCGACGTACGCGAAGTAGCCGGCGCCGGCAAGCAAAATCAACGAAGCGACGGTCTGGACGGCCCTTTGTGTTCCTCTCCTCATGCCTGTGACCTCCTTTCTAGGCCGCGATTTCGACGATCCAGGACAGACCCTTGCTCGCCGACTGCCCGAGGCAGTAGATCAACGCGACGTCGTCCACTTTGAGGGCGACTGAACAGCCCGGCTCGAGCTTGTATCCAGCTGCGGCCGTACACGTCGTCGCTGATCCGATTAGCACATACTCGCCGTTGTCCGCGTCGGCGGTGACCACGACGGCGCAGTTATCAGGCACAACCTGTGTTGAGCCGATCGCCTCTTGATTCCCGGCACCGCTGGGACACGTCTTCTGGCCGGAAATCAATGCCCCTTGGCTGTCAAGCGCTGCGTTGATTTCCTCGAGCTCCGACTTGAGAAGATCCTGTTTCGCAGCAGTCGCCCCACCGCCAGAGACGCCGGCAGTGACGAACGCGCCTTCGCGGCCGAACTTCACTTTCAGCGTCTTCCCACTCTGTGCGATGTTGTTGTGGATGTAGACCTTGCGCGGCGTCCGCCAGGAAGCGCCCGAGATTCCCTCGAGCTCGACCCGGCGCCCTTCGCCGCCGTGTCGATCGAATTGCAGGAAGCACGTTGCCGCGGTGCCGTTGAAGTAGCGCACGGCATACGCGCAGACTCCTTCATACTCCCCGAGGAATCCTTCCGCCGACAGATCCAACTCGACTTCGAAGATTTCAACCAGGTCGCTTGGTGCCCGTACGTCTGGTCCCATGTCAATCCCCCGTGATGAGAACGAGCAGCAAGGCAAGACCGCAGCCGCCAGCGATCAGCCACGGAATGAGGCTCGTTCGTTGTTGTTGGACCGGAGAGACGGTGAAGCCCGAGCCGTAGGGTTCCATGGTGACGTTTGCCGAAAAGCCAGATCGAATGGCGCTCGTCACGCCGTAGACTGTGTCAACGAGTTCCTGGAATGGCGTCTTCGTCTCCATGGTCCCCCTAATCGATCACCCATACGCCGAAGATGACGGCGATCAGCGCACCGAACAGCAGTTTCTTGCCGACAGAGTCCAGCGTGAGCCCGCCGGCGATCACGTCGGGTGAGGTTCCGTCGTCACCGTTCGCCGGCGGTGTCCCGCCGTTGCCGTTCGTTGGCGGCGTCCCATCGTTGCCGTTCGTCGGATAGAGGCCGTCGCCGTGTTCGGGGATGTCTGGGTAATAGACGCCGTGATCGTCACCCGCGCCGCCCCCATTCTCCCCTGGATATGTCGGCAATGCGTCCCCACCTCCATCCCCTTCGGCCGAGACAGGGATTCGGCCAGCGAACCAGTCCTCAAGAAACGCGGCCGTCTGTTCAACGGGGATCGCTCCGCCGGATGCGACCTGCTCCGCGAACCACGCACCACGGGAAGCTTTCCATTCCTCTTCGGGAACGGTCTGGTACACCGCCTCGTATACCCACTCAGGGGCTTGTACGTCGTCTGCGAAGATCACGCCGGCTTCACTGAGTAACTGTGTCGCTTGGGCTACCGGAATCGGCTGCCCTTGTGCGACCTGTTCGGCGAGCCACATTGCCCGTTCGCTCTTCCACTCCTCCTCTGGGACCGTTTGATACACGGCCTCGAGTGCCCAGTCCGGCGCTGGTACCGCTTCACTCGTGAGGATGATTTCAGATGCGTTTGCGGCCTCAACCTCGGGAGCTGTACCCTTGACGTTGCTCGGAATGTTGTCAGGCCGGTTCCCGGCTTCGTATTCGGCCTCCGCTTGTGCGTACTCGATCGCAGCGGCGACAATGGCGCCCTCTTCTTCGGGCGCACGGACGCGGCCGGTCTCAGCGCGACGCTGCGCCTTCGCCTGCTCGGCAAGTTGCGCCGCCCGTTCTCGCTCGGCACGGATTCGCGCTTCGGTCTGCCGCTGGATGTCGGCACGCTCTTGGGCCGATCGTGCCGCTTCGGCCGCCCTTCGTGCTTGTTCCCGCGCCGCGGCTTCTCTCGCTGCCTGTGCGGCCGCGGCTCGAGCGAGCGCGATTTCCGAGGCGACCAGCGCCGGATCGGCCCCCGTAGCGGCCCGTAAAGCCTGTTCCTTGGCGGCGAGATCGGATGCGCGTTGACGCTCGGCCATGATCGCGGCGTATTCGGCCGCTGACATCTGGCCGGATTCGACCTGTGCGACGAGCTGAGGATCGGTCGCGACGCTCACCGTCGGCCTCCTTGCGCCCTAAAAGCCGGCGATGATCTGTCGCGCGCGCAGCTTCAACGCATCGCCCAACCGAGCCTCTCCCTTCGTCGCGAAGCTATCCAAGTGGAACAGCTCGACCGGGAGATCGATCTTCCCGAAATGCGTCGTCGAATCACCACTCGTACAGCCCAGAGGTGACGTCGAACCGGTCGGCGATGAAGCCGCCGCCCACACCCACGCCGCATTCAGCCATACCTCGATCGAGAAGTCTTCGGGCAGCAGACACGGAAGCCGCAGCTTGCCCTCCTTCTCCTGGTTCGAAGCGTGGAGCGTGTCGATGTCCCGACGGAAAAGGAGTTTTCGATACTCCCCCATCGAGCCGGGGCACTTGGCGTAGATCGTGACCACGCCGGCGGCGTACGGGATGTAGGCGCACTGGTGCGCCGCGTTCGTCTCGTCAGAACACGAGATCTGTCCCGTCGCGCCTTCGAGGTGGTCGGTGATCCCGGAGATCGTCCGAACGGTGCCGTCGGCCTTGAGCGCGACCTTTTGATAGTCGCCGTCGGTCGGGGCGCCGTCGTCCATGTCGGGGACGCGACAGACCTGATACGTCATGTCCTCGAGCGAGTTGTCTCCGGGGAGCGTCACCGTTTCGACGTACGGCAGTAGCACCACGAGCGCGTCGCTGAGGTTCGGTCCCCATACGCAGCCCTTGGGAACGGTCGCCCTGCGGATCAGCGTATCGACGCTGGCGGCGTTCGCGGCCTCGTAGCTATTGCCGGTCGGTTCACCGCGCCGGATGACAGTCGGTACTCCTCCATTCATGGGGCCTCCCTCCTACCATCCGGTCTCGTAGCGCCGCCACGCCAGCTCGGCCTTCGGATACCAGCCGGGCGAGCCGATGAAGCAGGGCAGCTCGATGGTGCATTCCGAGATGTCGAGCGTCGCCGTAGCGTGGTAGACCTGAAAAACGAGGATGTCGTCGGCCTCGAGCACGAGAATCGGGTGGATCTTCATCGTGCGGAGCGCGAGGCGATCACGATAATCCTTGTTCTGCTGCTCCGTGGTCGACAGGCCGTACCAGCGCCCGTACTCCTGAAGCCTCGGTCCGAGTGGAATCGATCGACGCGGTCCTCCACCACGGGGATAGAACGCAAGGCCGAACTCCGTGGCCCGCGGCATCTCCGTCGGCGTCGCGTCGTCGTTCAGATCGAGGATCGGGAGGATTTGTTGCGCGAACGCGAGTGTCGTCCCCTCCGGCACTTGATACGTCATCACTTCCGTGACGACCGCCGCCGTCCCGTCCGAGGTCGAAACGTCCGCCGTGTTGAGAGACAGAGTCGTCGCCGGGAGAACGTCTAACAGCGTCGAAATCTTCGTCGCCATGAGCGCCCCCCTTATCCAGACATCGCGCTCATGCCGGCGCGAATCGTCTGTCCCAACGCGACGCCCGCGAACGCGACGCCGAGTTGCTTCTGGTTGAACTTGGCGCCCAACCAGACCGCACCCCCAGTGACCAGCAAACCGGAAATCAGCGAGGCCCACTTGCCGGCCGAATTCCCGAGAACTCCGCCGACCAAGTTGTTCGACCAACTGATCGCGCTGCCTGCGAGGAAGTACCCGCCGGCCGCGCCGGCCGCGATTTTGCTGTTGGCCTTGAGGGTCTGAGTTATTTCGTTCATCCTTCAGACCTCCTCATCTCTTCTCGACGTGTGGCGATCGGTCGCCACGCGTCGTGATGTCTGCAAGAGTGACGAGGAGGATTCACGTAGGGGAGGGGATGTTGCCTCACACGGTTGAGCGGATTCCACCGAAACGCGGAAACCCTTACCCGAAGGGAGGGAAATCCATCGGCTGAGAAGGGGCTAGAACCGGCTCAGATGATCGCGCCGGACTGCGACACGGCCTCGAGCGAGCGCGTCGGCCCGGTGACGCGGCCCATCGGTTGATTGACGAAGATGTGGGAGAACGGGGGAAGAGAGTTCACCTGATCGGTCAGCTCACGGCCAAGGCGTAGATCGTCGCACAGCGCCCGGAGGTCGTTGTCGTCGTCGGTATGGAACACTACGAATTGCTGGATCACCTTCCGGATCGGATACGCGACGTCCTTGTATCCGTGCGTAGCGAGGAGTACATCGACGCCACGCCGCCGGGATCCACGTACGAACCCATCGAACGAACCGGGCACAACGGCCGGTTTGCAAAACAAATGGGCCTCATCAATCGCCAACGCGAGATCCCCGACAGAGCCGACCGCAGACGCGAGCGACGCCATGAATGCAGTGATCTGGTCCCCCGGCAAGTTGTCGATCTCGAAGTAGACATACCGGAATCCCTGCGCCTTGAAGTCGCGGAGATCCTGCGCCGTCGGTATTCTCGCCGGCGCCGAGACGGTGCAGAACATCGTCCGCCGCGTCCCGATGTGCCGCACGATCGACGGGTCGCGATCCATCGACAGGATCACGACGAACGGCCGGCGGATCCTCGCGAGGACCTGCCCGAGCGTGTAACTCTTGCCGCTATGCGTCGTCCCGAGGAATATCGCGATCTTCGGTTGAATCAGCGGGGACCTCCACGAAGAGGATGATTGGGGGATGCTTTGTCTTCTCAGTGTTCGGATCGAGTATCGATTTGATGAACTGGTGTTCGCGTGCCTGATGCTCCCTCACGAGACATGTCCTCGAACGTCGCAGCTGATCGATCGCATCGGCCAACAAGACGCCGGCTACTCCAAACCCGAGGAAGATCCACAGTTTTCTCATGTCGATTCCTTCTCCTCTTCTTGCTTGGCCGGCTTCGGATGGGCGATGCGGTAATAGACGACCGCCGTGCCGATCAGAGTGACAACGCCGGCGCCGACCAGCCACAACGGATTCACCTTGGAGACGTCGACCCCGTGTTGGAGCATGTACAGGTCGAGCGCATCATCGAATTGCCACCGATCGAGCCAGCCGCGAGCCGTCGCAGCAAACGCGGCGGCGACCTTCTCCGGATTCGGCGGCTTGGCGTCCGCTTCCGGGCGAGGGCCGAACAGCGTCGAGGCGAGGAACCCGATTCCGACGTCCGAGAATCGGACGTCAAACGCCTCGTCCTCCGGCCGGCCGGCTTCACCGGAGGGCGGTTCGCGATCGGTGCCCGTTGGGCTCCCGGGCTCCGCCGCCCCACCACCCTCGGTGAACTTGGTTTCATGGATTTCCTCCTTGGGGGGCGTCTTCGCCTCGTCGTTCATTGCGCCGCCCGCCGTGCGATCTCTTGCCGGTACTCAGCAATCAGCTCCGCCTCGGTCGGGACATGGAAACCGCCGTCGTCCGCCGACGGCTCCTCCTTCCCTGGGCTTGATCGTTGCTGCCGCTTCTTCTTCATCAGCAGCCACAGCACGAGTCCGCCGAGGCCGAGGAGCCCCCCGACGCCGAGGATCCATCCGAGCTTCGGCGATCCCTTCGCCCGGTTTCCCGGTTTCTCGGAATCCCCGGAACCCTCGGATCCGTCTCCATTTTCCCCCGTCGCTGTCGGCGTCGGCCCCTCCTCATCGGCCAACTTCTGCACCGAATCGATTACGCCGTCGTCGGAGCCACCGTCCGTCGGCCGATCGCGGCGATGCGGACTCGACTCACACGCTTCGAGGATCAACGCCTTTTCGTCCTCGGTGACCATGTGCGCGTTCTGGGGACCGCTGGCGACCGGCTCGACCTTCCCTTCGGCCCGGAGCCGGTTGACGATCTCACGGACCTTGTACTGCGGGATGTCGAACTCGGATTCGGCAGCGCCGAGCAGATCGCGGACCTTGACCGTCTTCTCCGCTGGCGTTGTCACGGCCCGACCCTCCATCCGAAGTTGAACGAAAGCGCGACGACCGCGGTCACTGGCTCGCCGCTTGCACTTGGTACGATCAGCGCGTCGAGGATAAACAGCATCGGCCCCTCGTCGATGGCAACGCCGATCGCGAACGCCGGGGCGAAGTGCATGACCTCGCCCGAATTGTCGATGTGGAATTCGACGCCGGAGAACACCGACGCCGACAGCTCGCCGGCCACGTCGAGGAAGTGACCGTGAACCCCAACCCATGCGGAGTCGTTCCAGCCAATCCCGACCGTCGCGTCGATCGCGCCGAACTGGACGCCGCCTTGTACGTAGAAGCTCGCGTCGGTGTGGAGACGCCCGCCGAAGAACAACAGTGGCACCTCGGACGACGCCGGGGCGGAATCCTCGGCGAACCCGACGAACGCGAGACCGACGACCAACAGACAGACGAGCGCGAATCCCTTCATGTCGATTCCTCCCCCTCGTAGAGCCAGAACGACTTGAATAGATCGATTCGGCCCTTATTTCCGGTGATCTGGAACAGGGCCCCGGTGATCGTCCACACGACACCGTCGGGAACGATCGGGATTAAATCGTCGAGGATCCAGTGGAGAGCCACAACGACGACGAGACCGAGTTTCGTCCCCAGCAGCTTCAACAGATTCATTCCCTTCATGGTGATTCGACCTCCTCTTCACTTCCCGGAGTTTCCTTCGAATCCTTCTCAGCCGGGCTGCCTTCGAGCAGCATTGCGAGCTCAGCCGGGCTGCCTTCGAGCAGCATTGCGAACTGCTCGCGCAGTCCACTCCCTGCCCCGGTGTGAGAGCAGAGAACGTCCAGCTGGTCTTCAACCGGTGTCTCCTTGATCAGCAAGGCGAGCTCTTCGGCGAACGGCTCGGAGCAGCCCGCAACTCGCTGGATCGCCTCAACCAAAGCGCGATGGTCACTTTCCATGTTCGCCCTCCTTATCTCTTCCGATTGGCTCGCCGGCTCGCTTCGGCCCGTTTCCGCCGGGCCTTCTTCCCCACGATTGCACGATGCTTTGCGCTCTTTCGGCCGGGAGCGTTCCGCGGCCGAACCTCAGGCCGAAACCCGCGCCACGGACAAGTAGAGCGAAGATCTACCCCGCGCCAGCGCATTCCTGCTCCTCTGCCTCGATCCGCTGCATCCAGTCGTTACCGATCACGATTCGGAACAGGTCGTCAAGCTTGCTGAGATACCACCACGACGGGATGACGTCGTCCGAGCGCCACGATCGGACGAGGCGACCGTCGATCTGCGGGATCCCGACGAACGCAAGCAGTGTCAGCCGGGTATGCTCTTTCAAACAGCGATCCCACGCCCGGCCGAACCGTTCGCTCGTCCACCATGCACGAATGTCGTCGAGGCGCGGCGACAACGCCGGATTCCCGCGCGCGCGGACTACGTCCTCGACGGTGACGGTCGGCGCATCGTTTCTTCTCATCAGCAGATCCCCCACGCCCGGCTCCACGCCGGTTGCTCCGCAAGCGCCCGGTACTCGTCACGACTCAATCGTTCCGCCTCGACCGATCGGACGATCTCCGCCTGCCGTTCGCGGAACCATTCGAGCTGTTCGAAGGTCAGCCGACCGACACCTGCCCGCCATCGCTCGAGCCCCTCCATGCGACGCCCGGCCCGGATCAGCCGGCCGCGCCGCTCCCAGGCTTGCCGATCGGCACGCCGTTTGGGATCGATCGCCGTGAGCTCGTACAGCCAGCGGCGCATCTGGGCGTACAGCGTCCGGTACGGCATACTCCGGCGCGCCGGCCGCGGTGATCGGTACGCATCGACCAGCTTCCGGGCTGCGGTAGGCCGGCGCTGAAACCGCGCGAACCCGCCTTCGTGGAACAGGAATCGACCGGTTGCGGTCAGAATCGCCTTGCGTTGGGTTGGGTGGAGAGAATCGTTCCCCTCGACGACCCGCCGCAGGTGGCCGAGGATCTGTCCCGGTGACCGGATCCGCGGCGGCGGGTCTTCAGGGTGCTTTCTGATCTCTCTGGGGATACCTCTCTCTATGGGTTCACCCTTTCCTGTGGAAAACTTCGAAGCCAGTTCCCTAGCGTATTCTAGGACGATCCCCAACGCACCGAGCGTTCCGCGCTTGAGCGCCAGCCACGCGGCGAAGAACGGCCGCAATCGGTACACGTTCACCGCGCCGCGTCCTCCGGCCGGCGACCGGATCACCGACACGAGCCGGACCGCCTCGAGTCGCTTGAGAGCTCGGTAGACTGCCCGCTCGGAAAGCCCCGATCGGGAGGCGATCACCGCGACGGATAGGTCGGTCACTTCGCCCATCGGCGAAGCGTGATCGGAAAGGACGTCGTACACCTGCTTGCAGGACAACGGGAGGACGCCCGACCGTTTGTATCGCCGCTCCGTGTGCTCGCCGCCGCCGTCGCCGAGACGGTTCGTCCGGGTCTCGCCGGACGGATTCGCGCGGCTTTGCAGGATCCGCGGAATCCCAGAGCTGGCGCGGACGAGGGCGGTGTTCATTCAATCCTCCATACGCGCACGCCGACGACATCATTCTCGGTGACGGAGCGCGCTGTAAATCTCGTTCCATAGTGGATTCTCTGTACATTCGCAGAACTCAACAGACGGCGGATGAGAGCCCGTTGTGTGTCCGGCGGTTTACCTCTACAGGGGACGAAGAAGGAATCGCCGAGGTCCATGCTCTGCCAAGGGTATTTCGGCCGTCCTCCCCTCTTTCGATCTGGAATCGGGATTTCCTTCTGGATGTGATACTGTGTATCGTTCATTGAGTCTCCGATTCCACGACCGTCACCGTCTTCTGGATCCGCGCCGCTCGGATCACTTCGCGCAGCGTCGGATTGGGAATCGAATCCGGGTTCTCGGTCGTGAGGGCCTTGTACAGCGTGATCGCGTACTCGGCCAGCGTCGGAACGCCGTTCCGGCGCATCGTGCGATCGAAACCGATGATGAACTTGTCGGCAGCGGCGACCTTGAGACGCCCGGGATACAGCGGCGCGACCAATGCCCCCCCGTACGCCGTCAAGATCTCGCAGACGTGCGCGGTGTGCAGAAGATGCGACCAGAGAAGCGTGATCGTTGGGTGTTCGTCGTCCGGCGGCCCCTGCTTCTTCCGGGCCCGCAGGTCGCGATTGAGCGACGACAGCAGCCGTTGGACCTCGCCGGGAGGCAGCTCGAGCGACTTCATTTAGCCTCCTTCACACCGTTCCCGACGAGCTCTTTGACGTCGCCGAACAGATTCGGCGGACGTTCGTACGCCTTGAAATGCGGACACCCCTTGACCGGTGCGAGACGATGGACCGGGCCGGATACGTACGGGCACCGGCCGGTGTTGGCGTACTTCCCGACCGATCGCCACCGCTGACAGTCGCCGCACGAATCGGTGTCGAGCCGGGCGAGCGTTTCCGGATAATGCCGGTCCGGATCCTCACGTTCTGGCGCCTCGCCACACAGCTCCGAGGCGTTCAGCGTCGGCGGCGGGATGTCGGAATAGTCGCGCGTCTCCGACGGCGGATCCGGATCGAGCGCCCGCGCCTTGAAGTGGCGACAGACCGGGCCGAGCGCCAACACGAGACCCCGTTGATGCGGACAGCGACCAAGGTTGCGGAACTTGGCCAGCGCCGTGTATTCCTCGCAGTGATGGCAGCGCAGGTCCTCACGCGGCATGATCGTTTCCATGGAGAATGAAAAGCGCTACTGGGCCAGGGCGCGGAGATGGTTCCCCTGTTTCGACCTCGATCCACGGGATACGTCCGAGCACACGAAACTCGGCACCCGCGTTCAACAGGATGTGACTCGAATAGTAGATAGGCAAGACCACAACACATGTCTTACCGAGTCCTTGTTGTTGTATCGCCTTCGCAGCGAACGCCGTCGGTCCTCGACCATCGAGTGCATCATTCTTGCGGAACGGCGGGTTGACGTAGTTCGATTCGCCCCACTCGCACTCAAGACCGTTGAACCCTTCGGGGAGCGGGTACGGGCATGGATCGAAGTCGAAGTGAAACTCAGCGTCCAGCTTCGCGTAGAGATCCGGAGGCGTCAGCCAATATTGCTTCCTGCACGATACTTCCGAGCGTCCATTGATCGGGAACAGCGTTCGTTGCACCGTTTCAACCGCCATCGCAACTCCTCATGGTTGGGGCCGGTCCGTCTCGCCTGACGAGGCTCTCTCTCGTAGGATTCGACGAAGACGGACCGGCCCCGGATTCGGAAGGTTGGTGCGTAAAGCGACCGGTGGGCCGTGTTGACCGGAGCGGGCGGCGCCGGGTGATCCGAAGATCGCTTAGGTTTAGGAGGAACCATGGACCAACGCCGCCCGGGAGCACATGAGATGAAGCGTTTCCGGGTTGAGGGCGGCCCCGGAGAGCCGCCCTCACGGTGTTTAGGGGCCCGTGTATGAAACACGGGGTAGAACCTCCACTGAAGAATCTTGAAGTGGTCGCCTCGTTGGGTGTGTGGTTCATGGCCCCCCTCTCACCACCCAGAGGAGGCCAGTCTAGCACGCTTGGTAACTGATGTCAACTCTGGGCCAACACCGACAGACTAGAACGGCGGCGCGTCGACGTATACCTCCCTTTTTGGACATTCGTTCCGTGCTTGTGTGATGCAGACTACAGACAGCGAAGGAAGACTGTGTTATAGTTGAGCGGCGGTGACTAACCGCCCGGGAGAGTGGGGTCCATGAACACGGGAACGAGGCGTAGGCGTATCCTTTCGAAACCTAACGCAGTCGCGACCGCTCGAATCGAACGCGGTGTGACTGTGAAACAGCTCGCGACCCTGTCAGGGATCACGACTGCTCAACTGTACAACATCGAATCAGGCGCTCGGGGAACACGCGAATCAACCGCGCAGGCGATCGCGCGCGCGCTCGATAAGCGTTTCTCCGACCTGTTCGAGATCGTACGGCCGGAGACCGGCCGTGAGATCGACGACGACGAGGACCTCTCACAATGGAATCCGCACCGTTTTGACGGCGTGCGTCGGGTGCATCCTGTACAGCGTGAGACCACGTCGGTGAGTCGCAGCCGCGCGTGAGCGAACCGTATCGGACCCTGAAGGATCTCCACGCCGAGCGGCCCGATGAATCGTACTCTCGCCTGCACCGCGTCGCCTCGGCGCTCGTCGAGGCCGAGTTGGCCGCAGCCTGGAGAGGACAAAATAACGAGTTGAGATTCACGCTCGAGGACGCCCGCCGGATCCGGCGGATTCTCGGATTCCTGCGAAACCGCGAAACCCTTGGAAGGGCCGTCGAGCTGCTGCGGGCCGAGATCCAGGCCGATCAGATCGAGGAGCTGCAAGCCGAGGTCCGGCGGCTGCGGGCGCTGGTCGAGGTCCGTCCCACTTGGATGGACCGGACGACGGCGGCGGTGCGCCGCTGGGTGGAATGGTTCATCCGTCGCCGTTCCCCCTAGGTAGCGCGAAACCTCTGCCCGATAGATGTTCGTACAGCGTCTGCCCATGGTCATTTGTCATGTACGGCAAGAAGACTTCGGGGAGTGTGACGGCTTCGGCGGCGACCAGCGATAGCTGGGCACGGAGCCAATCCTTGATGAGCCGCCAGACGACGCGCTGCGCTTGCTCCCTGGTTCGGTACCGTGGCGCAATGCGTCGCCGCTGTAGGAGTGAATGGATCTGGGCAACCCGCGCCGGCATGGTGAAGTAAAGCGTTTGTCCAGTCTCGAGGATGATCGAGAAGCGCAGCGCCTGCGGCTCCCCATTCTCCGCGTACTCCGTCGCAACGCCTCGAGCTCCATGTTCGCGGAGCAATCCCTGGATCTCACCGATCGTCCGATCGACGGAAACCGTTGTCGTGTAGTTTGCTACAGGGTGCGTCATAATCCATCTCCTCTGCTCCCTAGCTTCTCGATCAGTTGCCGCTCGCTGTACTCGTCGCTTGGGGTGCCGTACACGTCGACGGTCGTCGAGTAGTGGGCGTGCCCGAGCCACTGCTGCACGACGCGCGGGTCGACGCCACGATCGAGC
>Ga0180432_10008188_pt1 | contig 13102 bp, 10 predicted proteins | sample SS_ome_10_FD_132414 | JGI IMG/M metagenome (GOLD analysis project Ga0180432, IMG submission 132414) | Hypersaline lake sediment archaeal communities from the Salton Sea, California, USA - SS_1_MS_2 metaG | ecosystem: Environmental > Aquatic > Non-marine Saline and Alkaline > Hypersaline >...
AAGATAATGATAAATTCATAAAAGCGTTCGAAAATGTCTTAAAGATAATCCCAAAATAATGATAGAGGATAGAAAATGAATATATTAATAAAGAATGGAACTATTGTTGATGGTACTGGTGCAGACCGGTATGAATCTGACATTTTGATAAAAGATGATGTTATTGAGAAAATTGGAAAGGACCTTAATGCGGAAAATGTGGAAGTGATTGATGCAGCAGGAAAGATTGTTAGTCCAGGATTTATTGACATTCATAATCATGCTGATATGACCATTTTAGACCTTCCTCAAATTAAAGCTTATATCCTTCAAGGAGTGACGACATTTGTTGGGGGCATGTGTGGATTTGGTATTGCCCCTGCTAATGAAGAGGTGAAAGATTACTATGTTAACATAGCTAGTAGGCTTCTCTCAGTAAATCCAAAACTTTGTGCTGATCTAGATTCATTTGCAAAAAAGGTTAAAGATAAGGGAATCTCTATAAATATTGCATATTTTGTTCCTCAAGGAAATGTGCGTGCTCTTGAATTAGGAGTAAGCGAGAAACCTGCAGATGAAAAAGAACTCAAAAAAATGCAAGAAACGGTGAGGAAACACATGGAATCAGGAGCATTTGGAATGTCAACCGGATTAGTATATCCTCCTGGTTCAGTTACCAAGACGGAAGAAATCATAGAACTTGCAAAAGTCGTTGGTGAATATGATGGAGTATATATGTCTCATATGAGAAATGAAGGATCAGAAATAATAAAAGTAGGAATGAATGAATTAATTAGAATTGCGAGAGAAGGTAAGTGTAGAGCTCATATATCACATTGGAGCGTGATTAGCAGCACTACTGAAAAAATGACACCTAAGATAATTAAAGTAATGGAGGATGCACAAGCAGAAGGTTTGAATATCACGGCAGATATTACCGTTTATGAAGATGCCATCACGCCTTTAGCTTTTATAATGTTTAATACATGGGTATTTGAAAATTATGAAAAAAACCTTACAGATCCTAAAGCCAGAAAGAGGATTTTAGAAGAAATGTTCCAAAAATTATTTTCGATGTTTTTGGCTGACGCCCCTAGATCTATTAAACTGATTCCTAAATTCTTACTTAAAAAGTTAATAGTACCTGTATTAGCCAAAAAGGTAACCATTTTAAGTTGTCCAAATAATCCAGATATTCAAGGAAAATTAATTTATGATGCGTTACGAGAATATTATCCAAACAAAAACATCCGTGAAGCATTTTTAGACTTAATGAGGGACGAAGAAGGGGGTATCATCATTACTTTAAAAACCAAAAAAGAAGAGGTAGGTATGATTCCGTTATATAAGCGCCCATATGTGTGTTCGAGTTCCGATGGTATCTTAGTAGTAAATCCTAAACAGAATGAACATCCGAGGAATTACGGGACCTTCCCGAGAGTTATTCAAAGATGGGTCCGAGAGAAAGGTTATGTTTCCTTAGAATCTGCAATAAAAAAAATGACTTCTCTACCAGCTAAAATTTTAAAATTACAAGACCGGGGAATTCTTAAAGAAGGTTTAAAAGCCGATATCGTTGTTTTTGATTATAATAAGATAAAAGAGAAAGGAACTTTGGAAAATGGACGCCAATTTCCTGAAGGGATTGATCATGTCATCGTAAATGGAAAGATAACTGCTTCTCATGGCAAGCACTTGGGAGTCCTAAATGGTCAAGTGCTAAGAAAGAAGAGGTAAATTACATGTCAGGAAATGATGAAATACTGAAAGAAGAAAAACTAACGCTTAAGGAAAAGACATATTTCAGTGCAGGCTATTTAGGAACAAATGCGACCAGCGGTTTATTCATGTCTTCGCTTATTATATTTTACAGGGAACAGTTGCTTCTTCCAGAAATTTATATTTTTTGGGCTTATATGTTATTCATCGTATGGAATGCCGTTAATGATCCATTATTCGGTTGGTTATCTGATAGAACATCAACGAAATGGGGGAGGAGAATACCTTATTTAATGATCTGCGCTCCAATCCTAGCATTATCATTCTTCCTTATGTGGGCAAGTCCGCATACAGATGTTATTGGAGATGTGCCAGTTTTTATTTGGATGACTTTATCAATGCTATTGTTTGACACGGCATATACTGCAGCCAATATAGCTTTAAATTCGTTGAGCCAAGAAATTACAATGGTTCATAAAGAACGTGTAAGCCTCCAAGTAATCGTGATGGCTTTTGGTTTAATAGGAATGCTAATGGCATTGCTTTTACCAATGGTATTTTTGGACATGCCCGGAACTTCTGGGTTCCTTTTCATGGCATTAATTATATCGATCGCACAATTAATATCAATGTGGATTGTAGCGTTTAAAGTAAAGGAAAACCTTGAATTCTCCCACGTGGACGACCCATTAAGCTTTATCGATTCAATGAAACATACTTTTAAGAGCAAGGCTTTTCTCATTACTGTCTCCATGAATTTCTGTGTCATCTTCGTTAACAATTCGCTGTTAGAAAACCTGTTTTTCTTCATATATTATGCATTTGAAGGATTGGACGAGACAGTGGTATTAATAATGATAGTCCTTTCACTTTTTATAGGAATCTTCTCAGGGATATATTATTTCATAAAAATAAACAAGAAGATGGGTTTAAAAGTAACTATGACAAGGTCGTTACTCTCTATGGGATTTGGATTGGTATTAATAGGGATTTTACCGGGATTCTTTTGCATAATTGGGTTCTTTTTAACGGGATTTGGCTTTTTTGGGACACTCTCTTTAATTACCACCATTTTCGGGCATATAGCTGACGAAGACGAAGTGAAGACGGGAATCCGACGCGAAGCTGCCATATTTGGTGCAAATGCTTTTGTAACAAAACCCGCTCAATCTGTTGCTGGAGGATTTACGGCGTTAATGTTACTAACCTTTCATTATCAAGAACCAATTGGCGGCGTACGACAACTACAATCCGTTTTTACGGTTTTTGGCTTGAGATTAACGATTGGAATAATCCCTGGAATAATCATACTATTAGGAGCTTTAATCTTTAGTTTTTTTCCTATTTATGGGAATTATTATGAGGATATAAAATCAAGAATGAGTACAATCCAAAAAGCACGGAAGGATAAATATATTCAAAAAGTAAAGAAAGCATGAAAAAAATGACTCTCAAGCATTTTTTTTCCTAGAATTGGCTTTTAATTATAGGGATTTTAGGGTGGTGCTATTTTTCAATCTTTGTTTTTACTTTTTTCCCCTACATTAATTATTTAGCCTTAGCAGGGCTTACGGTAACGTTACCATCATTACTTTTCGTTTCTTTTACCTACGTAAACATTGTTGAAAAGTATTAATATTTGCCTTTATTTTCTAAATAAATTAGTTGTTCAAATATAAATTATAGGATAATTAACTATGACTGAAATTTCAAAGAACTCTACCTCGTCAAACGGTATTCGCTCGAAAAGATACATGATGTTTCTTGTTATTTACATGATCTTGTATGAAAGTTTTGATACCTATACTTGTAGTTATTATTATAATATTGGTTCCTATGTACAAACAGATTTTGGGATAAATAATTCAATTTGGCTTTTCATGCTTTCAATTGGATCAATTGGCTACTTTTTTTCAATTGTAATGCATTTTTTAGCTGATAAAGTTGGAAGAAAACCTATGATGATTGTCGTGTTTTTAGGAATGGGAATATCTAGTTTTTTCCTTGGATTCGCTCGTGAACCAATATCCTTTACAATTTTTCTATTTTTTATGTACATATTTTTCACATCTGATATTTGGGGTATAATCATGTCGGAAGAAGCCCCAAAAGATAAAAGAGCCAGATATTCTTCAGTAATTTTAGTAGCAGGTATGTTCTTCTCAATTTCAATCCTTCTTATACGAATGTTTTTGATTTATCCCGATCCGACCAATCCTGCAAGAAAAACCTGGGAAAATATGGCCTTTTTTGGAGGTATTGCAATTCCTCTAGCCCTTCTTGGATTTTTTATGAAAGAAACACCCGCGTTTAAAAAAATACAGCAAAATGATGTGGATTCAACTAAAATTTCAAATGATAATATAATTAATACTTTAAAAAAACCATTTGAAGGCAATAATCGAATGATTGTCATCTCTTTTATATTAATTGGATTTATTCTTGGTTTATTTTTTGCTAACGCGCATTCTCTAGAGGCTTTACTTTCTCTTCAATTTGGAGAAGAATCATATAATATTGCGATGATGATAGGAGGCCTTGGAAGCATTGGAGCTTTCGGATTATCTGGCCTCATTTCTGATAAAATAGGTAGGAAAAAAACAATTTATCTTTATTGCATTATATTATTTACAGCAACAACAATTGCGTCGGTTTTTATCGAGATTTCTTTTTTCTGGGGAATCGCAATCCTTTCGTTTTTTACAAATGGATTTTTCTGGGGACTTGGAGCCATAACTAGATTATTCGCGTTAGAGAGTTTTGACACGGACATTAGAGCTTATGCTTCTGGATGGCGTTCTTTCTCCTATGCTTTAGGTTTAACCATTGGGCTTGCTCTTTCTGGGTTATTAGCGCTTTTCATTCCTCTTCATGTAATTTATGTATTAATGGCATTAGGATTAATTTTTATTATACCTATACTTGTAAAACGCTATTTACCAGAAACCATAGGAAGAGATTTAATGATCGAACATTAATATTTAATTTTTTTTTACTCAATCATAACTAGAAGTTATATACTGAGAGGTTTAATATTATTATATAAAATTTAAAAATTAACTGATTAGAAAAATGTGTGATACTTATGTTGCGTTAGGAAAGGCAACGAAAAATGGTAATGTGATATTTGGAAAAAATAGCGATAGAGATATAAAAGAAGTGCAATTAATAACATATTCTCCGAGAAAAAAATACTCTTCCGGAGAATTATTAAGATGCACAGATATTAAAATTCCGCAAGTTACTGAAACTGCTGCTGTTATTTTAAGCAAACCATACTGGATATGGGGTGCAGAAATGGGAGCAAATGAATATAATGTTGTAGTTGGGAACGAAGCTATAGCCACGAAAGAGCCATTAAAGGAATCTGGGTTAATAGGAATGGATTTAATAAGACTAGGATTAGAGAGAGGGAAAACAGCTAAGGATACTTTAGAAATTATGACTGATTTGTTAGAAAAGTATGGACAAGGAGGTAAGCATAAATTAGGCGGAGGTATTTATCACAATTCTTTTATTATTGCAGATCCAAATGAAGCCTATGTATTGGAAACTGCGGGAGATTTGTGGATCGTGGAGAAGGTAAAAGATTTTCGCTCCATCTCAAATGATATCTCTATTCGAGGTAAGGGCGATTTGAGACATAAAGGAATTATTGATCATGCTGTGAACAAAGGTTACTGTAAGGACGATAATGATTTCGATTTTGCACTGACTTTTTCTTTGCCAGAGAGTTATCCAAGTTATATGGAATGTTCTATGGGTCAATTGAGGGCAAACAAAGGAGAAATCACTCCTGCTTTAATGATGAATTTTTTAAGAGAACACGATGGAAATATTTGTAGACACAAGCGTAAGGATTTCACTGCATCTGCTCAAGTATCACTACTAGGAAAAAATAAAGAAAGATCGGTTCATTGGTTTACTGGAAGTTCTATTACGTGCTTAAGTATTTTTAAACCATATATTTTCCCTATCGGAAAACAGCGAGTTCTAGAAGCAAAAATTTATAATGAAATCGATGAAAAATGGTATTGGAAAGAGCATGTAAATTTTATTAAATCATATATTGCAAAACCTACAAAAGAGAAGCCTGAAAGATCGGAATATCAAAATAAACTAAGAAAAATTGAACAAGAATTAACAAACGAGGTAAATAACTTATTACTTGAAAACAACGATTTATCTGACGAAGAATTTCTTAAAAAAATAGAAAATCTTAATGCAATTAGTTGGGAACGGTCTATTGAGATGGTAAAGTAGTGTGCGATACCTTTGTAGCTCTTGATAATTCAACTCAAGATGGAAGCGTAATTTTTGGAAAAAATAGCGATAGACCAGATTCAGAAGTACAATTAATTACCTACAATCCCAATACGAAATATTCGAAAGGCGAAGAGCTTCAATGTACTTACATTTCCATTCCTCAAGCAAGCGAAACTGCTGCTGTTCTATTAAGCCAGCCGTGGTGGATGTGGGGGGCAGAAATGGGAGCTAACGAACATTCTGTAGTGATTGGGAACGAAGCCGTGGGCACTTTAGAACCGTTAAGGCTTACTGGATTATTAGGGATGGATTTATTAAGACTAGGACTTGAAAGAGGTAAATCTGCGAAGGAAGCCCTAAATATAATAACTGATCTGTTAGAAAAGCACGGGCAAGGGGGAGGGTGCGCTTATAACGATCCTAGTTGGATGTACCACAATTCGTTCATCATTGCTGATTCAAGCGAGGCATATGTATTAGAAACCGCAGATGATTGGTGGATAGTCGAGCAAGTTAAAAGTGTCAGGTCTATTTCAAACGACATATCCATAAGAGGTAAAGGGGATCTCAGAAAAAAAGGCATAGTCCAACACGCTATACAAAGCGGATATTGTAAAGACGATAATGATTTCGATTTTGCCTCTACTTTTTCTGGTTCATATCTCTCTTACGCGCCATCGCCTTATTCTCGGGGTGGAAAATCAACAATCATGCTGAAGGAATCGAAGGGAACTATTACACCAGAAACGATGATGGATTTTTTGAGAGAACACGAGGCTGGAATATGCATGCACGGCGGTTTCGAATCTACAGGATCTCAAGTGTCACACCTTAGAAAAGGCAAGGATTCCGTGCATTGGTTCACGGGTAGCACGCTGCCGTGCTTGAGTACTTTTAAGCCCTACGTCTTTCCCGTAGAGGGCCAAGAAGTGTTAAATCCAGGACCTTATTCAAAAATAGATCCAAATTGGTTTTGGAGCAAGCAAACGAGATTCATTGAGCCATACAAGGGATATTCAATGGGTACTAGTAGGGAAAATTATCTGAAATCGATAAAAAACATTGAAAGAAAGTCTCTCGACGCAGTTAATTCCTTGATTTCTCAAGAAGAAAAAGCATCTGATTTTAATTTTGTTGAAGAAATTAAGAGCATTAACAACCAAGCGTGGGAAGAAATGATAAAATTATTAAATTCTTCACCATTAACCTAGATAATTAGAAACGCATATCATTAAGGTTTTTGCATGTCGACAAACAAGCTGGAACAAATCGGAATGGAAGGAGTTATCGCAAATTACAAACGAGGACGTCACACACTACACCCAAAACATTGCATATTAGTTTTTCCTAATGTTAAAGACAGACAGGAAGCTAATAAATTAGTAGGAAGAACGGTTGTTTGGACGACTTCATCTGGTAAAGACCTAAAAGGTACCATCACCCGAGCTCACGGAAATAGCGGTGCTGTAAGAGCTCACTTTAAGAAAGCTGGAGTTCCAGGACAAGCTCTTGGAAAAAAAATAAGAATTATCAAATAATCTTATTTCACAAAAACTTTTTATTCTGCAATTTTTGCCTTGTTAGCAGTTCTTTTTCTGCAAAACATCACCATAACACACTTTATTAAATAGTGATTTTCATCTTAATTTTCTAGATATCGTGATTTTTATAAAATTAGGTTAGGTTTGATAAGAAGCATGTCAGAAGATCATCTACAGCTATGTCGATTTTGTCAAAGAACAATCAAGTTAGCTTATTATTGTGAGGATTGTGGGACAAGCTGCTGCACTGACTGCTTGCACGAGGAAAAAATTGAGTACTTCGTATGCCAAGAATGCGACTCTAAAAATATTGAGATTTTAGATTCGGGTGGACGGAAAGTATGTAAAGACTGCGGAAGGGAATCAATAGTTAAAGCATCTCAGAAATTCAAGGAATGTCCGAAATGCAAATCGCATTCAATAATTAACATTTACGAGAAGAAAGAAAAACTAGAACAAAATTTCCTGGAAATTATTCAAAATACTCGCTCGTTTTTAGAACCATTTGTCGAACTTAGGAATAAATTGTTAGTTCTGAGAGATAAGGTAAAAATTGCAAGAGATCCTCCTATTAGATGCTATCATTTTCCTAGAATGGAAGCTGACTTGTACGAACTCTTTAAATTATTTAACACCATAACAGATAACCTGCTTGAAAAAATTAGCGTTCACTTTCAACACTTTGCCCTAAACAAGGAATATTTCTTTGACATATACATGCAACCTAATTCAAATATAAAAATCATCGAAGGGATATTAGAAAACCTCATTAGAAGCTATGATTCAATAAAAGAATTCATTGTAAATAGCGTGAAAACCATAAATCAATCCATAGAGACAAATCAAATTAATCTTCAATTCATAGACAAGATAAACGTGCATTTCTCTTCCCATCAAAACTTTTTAAACTTGGCGAAAGACGAAAAACCCGTTTTTGCCATAAATGCCAAACTCACAAATGGTTTAAACAGTCAAGAACTTCTAAACAAGAGCAAAGGAACGCTTTTTATCACCAACTTCGATTTATCATTCGTCCACGAACATGGCCTCCTCAAGAAAAAACAAGAAATAATCTTTAAAGCCCCCGTTGACGATCTAATTAGAATAAAAGAGAAGGGAAAGGTGTTCAAAAAGTTATATATAGAATTTGCTTACGGAAAATACGAATTCACGCTTCCAGCGAATACAGTAAAAAAAGTCATTGAATACATTCTTTTAGCAAGAACATTTGACGAAACAACTAAACATAATAAGGAATACGCAAAGAAACTGCAAGAAATCACGATTGACCTGACAGATTTGGTAAACTTCATCGAAGAAAGCATTAACTCATTTTTCAGTTTGAAGTGTCAATACAATCAGAAATTAAACAATGAACAGCTAATGCAAAACGAAATGAGCTATAAAAACCACCTCTTCCTCCAAAACTTTAATCTACAGCAAAATCCAATGCAATATAATAGTAGGCCGCAGAATCAGATACAATATACTAGCTCTCAAAATCAAATACAATATCGTGACCAACAACAACATCCTCAGAATTCGCAACCATATCATCAAAATCTTCACCCAGTATTCCAAGATATTCCTGAACTCTATCACTCCACTAATAATTACCCCCCGAATAACTCCATGTATTTCAGGCAAGATAGATATTATGATCCACTAGATAGAAATTCTCAAGAGCCACCTCGTATTAATTCGAACATGTATAATTCCGCCCCGAGGCAACTAACACGTCCCGAGTATTACGCTTACGATGGAAGAAACGGATGGCAAAATGAACCAAACTTGGAAGAAAGGAATTTTCTCATGAAAAGGTTGGAAAGAGTACAAAAGATTGACAATCAACCGCAATACCATGCTTTCAATAGCACTAATAAATGGTTTAATAAAGCAGGACTAAATCGACGGGATCCACATGAGATATCTCTAGAATTAGAACCATCAATTCCAAATCTGTACGAAAATCACCTATCCGATTTATTTGTCTCGCGCCGGAATTCAAGTGAACGCCCTTACTCCTCTTCAAGAAAGGATTTATATGAGTTCGATAGAAGCAAGCGAAAAAAAATGAGTGAATTAAAGCAGGAACGCTATGGCTTGAAGGAAACATTAAAAAAACTGGATTCCAAGTTCGATCAAGGAGGGATCTCTGAAGTTGATTACTTTAGAACGTTTAAAAACCTGCAAAAGCAAATTTATGCGATTGATAAAAAGGTCAGTTCATTAAATAATGGCAGGAATGAATACGATTAAATCAACAAAATTTTAAGATTTATATTTTGTCTCCTCTTTATTTATGTTATGACAGATTTGAAGGAAGGACTTTTTACAACAGTTGTTGGGAGCTTACCATTAGAAAACACACCTGACAATATGAAAAAGGGTTTTAACGAATTAATTAACATTGGCATAGACTACCCTTGTTATCCCCAATTAATGAACATGAATTCGATGTTCTTGTCGCCACTATCAAAACTTATTGAACAATTGAAAGAAGAGAACGATACCTTCTATTTAAGCGATGATTTTAAAATACCAGATAAACTCGTTGCGCTTGAATATGGAGAATTTATTATTGACTTTTTAAAAGAGTATCCTCAGCTAATGGGAAAAATAAGAGGCACTAAAGCATGTTTGACTGGACCATTCACTTTAACAGGAGAGATACTTTTGCGCAACAAAATAGCCAAAGGAGTAGAGCCAAAAATCTTTAAAGAACCTAGGGCTATAATGGTTGAGTCACTCGTTGAAAAGTTTGCGGAAATTATGAAGCGCCTCGGTAAAGCGTATAACGACATGGGTATAAATATTATTTCAATGGACGAACCTACTTTAGGTTTGGTTGTCGGTAGAAAACCTCACATTCATGATGAAGAATTTATCATCAAAATTTTGAACAAAGCCATATCGGGAATTAAGGGAATGTCCTCAATTCACATCTGTGGAAGAATAAGTCCTGCCCTGCGAGATATTATCTTACAAACTGATGTAAAAATTATGGACCACGAGTTTAGAACCAGCGAGGGGAACTTTAAAACATTCGAGAAAAGCCATTTCGAGAACACGGATAAATATTTAGCGATGGGTACAGTGGAAACTAAAGTAGTCCCAATTAAAGATGGAACATTGACGGATTATGTTGAAGACATTAACTTCCTCAAGAAATGGATTAAAAAGGGGATAGACCATTTTGGAAAAGATAATTTAGTGATAAAACCAGACTGTGGTATGGGTCCTCTTTTAGGAACGTTTGATCAAGAGCTTGGATACGATATAGCCATGAGAAAGTTGAATAACATGGTTTTGGCCCTTAATCAAATAAAGAAGGAGTTATAAGGATCAGAAATTTTTTCGTACCTTTAAGTTCTTTTCCTTAGGATTACACACATGTGTAAATTTAAATATCCTTAAAGAGATATTTACAATAACTGCTTCTTTTTAGAAAGCAATATAAATTAATGAGGATAATAACATGGATTTGGGCATGCTAATTTATTATTTAACAATCACACCTTTTGCATATACTGGTTTTCTTATTTTTTTCAAGTACCGATATAAAATGAACAATCAATCGCTTGAATTTAAAGTTTCTTTCTACATGATCGCTTGTATAATAATTACGATAGAAGTCCTTTATCTTATGGATCTCTTTCACAATAACTTCATTTTAACAGCAATTCTTTTCCCAATGGGAACAGTTGGAATTTTTATGTCCTTTCCATATAGCATAAAGACTATTCGAACACAAGAAGAAACCATCAAACAAAGAACTGAAGATTTGACTTCAATTTTAAACGCTAGTTCAGGAGCCTCTATTACTATCGCGAATAATACAACCGAATTAGCAGCAAGTGCAAGAGAAATAAACGCTTCAGCTGAAGAAATAAATAGCACTATTTTAGAAATAGCAAGCAAAGCAAAAGAACAAAGCAAATCTTTTAAAGAAATGACCGAAATGACCAAAAAAATAAAGGTTATAACTAAGGTCATCACAAATATTTCAGATCAAACAAACCTATTGGCGTTAAACGCAAGTATCGAGGCAGGACGAGCAGGTGAGCACGGGCGGGGTTTTGCAGTCGTTGCCGATAGAGTGCAGAAATTAGCAGAAGAATCAAAAGGCGCCGTGGAAGAAACAAATGAGATCGTTAACATCGTGACAAAAATGATCGAAAACGCTTCTACGGACATTCAAGAAATTTCAGACGCCATGGTAGGTATTAGTTCTTCCACGGACGAACAAACAGCCTCAATAGAGGAAGTTTCTACTACAATAAATGTATTGAAAAATGAGACCGATAAATTGAGTGAACCCTTGGTTAAATTTACTAACGCGAAAAAATCAAAAACATCTTAGAGAAACGACTCGTAAAATTTGATTATTATGGAAGAAATTAAAGTATTAGTCACAGGAGCGTTTGGACATCTTGGAACCCATACGCTTCAAGCCCTTTTTGAAAACCCACGAGCAGAAATTACCGCATTTGATATAAAATCGAAAACTTCAAAGAAGATAGCAAAAAAATTACGTAAAAAAGGAGAATTCGAGGTTATTTGGGGAGATATTCGCGATAAAGATTCCGTATTTAAAGTTGTCGACGGACAAAATTGTATTATACATTTAGCTGCTCTGCTACTTCCTACAACAGAAGATAATCCAACTCTCGGTAGGGAAGTTAATGTGAACGGCTTGATCAATGTCATTGAAGCCGCCGAACGTCAAGATCCCATGCCACGACTCGTGTTTACTAGTAGCATTGCCACTATGGGACCTTCATCTCCAGATCTTCCTCCCCGAAAAGTAAAAGATCCCCAGATTCCATTAAATGAATATGGTAAAACTAAGATAGAAGGCGAAAAATTACTTCGAGCAAGCAATCTCCCTTGGGTAATTCTTCGAGTTGGGATGGCATCGCCTTTCAAGGTAACGGAGTACATGATGAATAATTTGTTTGAAATACCTCTAGATCAAAAGGTTGAAATACTCCATGCTAAGGACGCAGGATCTGCATTATCTAATGCAATCGATGCAGATGTCGTTAAAAAGACCCTGTTCCTCGGTGGAGGCGAAAGCTGCCGCCTTACACAACGGGAGTTCTTGACAAAACAATTCCAATCTGTCAATATTATAATGCCTCCCGAATCTGCCTTTCGGGTACCAAAATCTCCTGATGAATGGTTTTACACGCATTGGATGGACACGGAAGAATCAGAATATCTTTTGAACTACCAGAACCACTCTTTTGACGATTATGTGAAAGATTACATAGAATTTATTGGATTCAAGCGTCATATAATTAAACTGGTTAAGAACAAGGTTTTGGAGTCAATGTTAAAGAGCTCTACCTACTATAAAAAACCATAAATAAGATAGAATATTTCTTAATCCGCAAGAAGCTCGTTAAGTTTATTATCAATTATTCTATCTATTTTATCTTGAATATCTTGCCTAATATTTGATGTATCTTTTAATACGGGTTTTGTTTCTATGAAAATAGCCGTGACAAGCTGCCTGATTAAATTATGGTTTATTTCTCCCTTATTAATAAACACAAAATAGATTATTTTCGTTAATCCGAACAACTCCTTGG
>Ga0180432_10008189_pt1 | contig 13102 bp, 11 predicted proteins | sample SS_ome_10_FD_132414 | JGI IMG/M metagenome (GOLD analysis project Ga0180432, IMG submission 132414) | Hypersaline lake sediment archaeal communities from the Salton Sea, California, USA - SS_1_MS_2 metaG | ecosystem: Environmental > Aquatic > Non-marine Saline and Alkaline > Hypersaline >...
ATCCTTTAACAACTATTACTCATTGTAAACAACTTTTAGATAAAATCCGCGAAATTGTATTGTCATTATAAGAAGTGATTATAGGATTTTACTTATGAAAAATATTTTTATCATCCTTTTATTGGTGCTTCTGATTTTTTCAACTCAGACCTATGCCCAAAAACCATTTCAGTTTGAAGTAACGATTTCAGATTCCCTCAATATTGATCGCATTGACGGGCGATTGCTTCTGATTATTTCTGATAACAATGCAAGAGAACCACGTTTTCAGATTGATGTAACCCAACACACGCAGCAAATTTTTGGCATTGATATTGATCAGTTCTCACCAGGTAAAAAAGCAGTCATTGATTCATCAGTTTTTGGGTATCCCCTGCCATGTATCACATTGATTCCTCCGGGAGAATATTGGGTTCAGGCCGTACTCCACCGTTACGAAACGTTTCATCGTTCAGACGGTCATACAATTAAACTGCCCATGGATCGTGGGGAGGGACAGCAATGGAGTTGGGCGCCTGGCAATTTATACAGCGTTCCTAAAAAAGTAAAAATAAATCCAAAAGAAAATGGAGCAGTTGCTATTCAATTGAGTCAAGTGTGCCCACCAGCCCCCAAACTCCAGGATACGCGTTATATCAAACATATTCAAATTCAGAGCAAACGCCTTTCTGCATTTTGGGGCAGGCCAATGCATCTGGGTGCCGTACTTCTCCTTCCTTATGGATTTAAAGAACATCCCAATTCACGATATCCTTTAATGATCAATCATGATCATCATCGATTTACATTTCATGAATTTCGTCCGGAGCCGCCTGACAGCCAGAGTCATCCTCAAAGGCGCCATTATCAGGAAATGGCCTATCAGTTTTACAAAAAGTGGACAAGTCCAAATTTTCCCAGGGTTGTGCTTATGCTGATTAAGCATGCCAATCCCTATTATGATGACTCATATGCGGTTAATTCTGCTAATTTGGGACCCTACGGAGATGCGATTAATACTGAATTAATCCCTTATGTGGAATCCCAATTTCATTGCATTGGTGAAGGGTGGGCACGTACGGTCTACGGGGGATCAACAGGTGGCTGGGCATCACTGGCTGTACAGATTTTTTATCCCGATTTTTTTAATGGGTGTTGGGCAGGCTGCCCTGATCCCGTGGATTTTCGCGGGCATGGAATTGTCAATATCTATCAGGATGAAAATGCATATCTTACAATGGGGACTTGGAAACATACTTTAAAACCTTGTTGGCGGGCGGATGATGGTGGACTCATTTGTACTGTTCAGGAAGAGAATCATTTGGAATTGGTTTTGGGAACTCATGGACGATCAGGAGGGCAGTGGGATGTATGGCAGGCTGTATTTGGGCCTGTTGGAGATGATGGATATCCCAGACCTATATGGGATAAACGAACAGGTGATATTGATTCAAAAACAGCAGTGTACTGGCGTGAACATTCTGATCTACACTATATTCTCAAACGGGATTGGGAGGAGTTGGGTTCAAAACTAAAAGGAAAAATCCATATCGCTACAGGAGATCACGATTCATTCTATTTGAACAATGCCGTACATTTTTTAGAGGATTTCTTGGAGTCCACAACAGATCCATACTATGATGGAGAAATTGTTTACAAACCTGGCGAGGGACATTGCTGGATGGGAGAGATGACAGATCCTGAAACAGGGAAAGCCGTGGTTGATCATGAATACTTTATCCCGCGGATGGTTGAACATGTTATTAAAACAGCGCCACCCAACGCGGATATCACCAGTTGGAGATACTAATTTTATCATACAGGGAGTGTTTTAAAATGGTAAAAATTATTAGGAAACAATGCAGGATATTCACTTTGATTGTATTCTTCTTCGTGTTCATTTCCGCTTTTTCTCAAAGTGATCAAAAACCTCCAGACTGGGAGAATTTGGTTGTGCTGAGCATCAATACAGAAAATCCTCATAGTCAGGTTATCCCTTTTGCCAATCAGAAAACTGTCAGAGAAGACGATTTTCAGACATCACCATTTTATCTTTCTCTAAACGGCATGTGGAAGTTCTGTTGGGTAAAAAGACCAGCTGATCGTCCAAACAATTTTTATCAGGATGATTTTGACGTAAGTCATTGGAAAGAAATTCCTGTTCCTTCCAATTGGGAGTTTCAAGGATATGACGTTCCTATTTACATCAGTGGGGGTTATGTTTTCCCTAAAAATCCTCCCAACATTCCCCATCATCACAACCCTGTGGGTTCTTACAAGCGGACATTCCAAATTCTCAATAGCTGGGATGACAGAAAAATATATCTCTATTTTGGTGCTGTTTCCTCTGCATTTTATGTTTGGGTCAATGGCGAGAAAGTGGGTTACAGCCAGGGAAGCAAGACACCCGCTGAGTTTGACGTCACGCCCTACATTCGTCAAGGCGAAAATAATTTGGCCGTAGAAGTGTATCGCTGGTGTGATGGAAGTTATCTTGAGGATCAGGATTTCTGGCGATTGAGTGGCATTCAACGGGATGTTTATCTGTACGCCAAACCCATGACCCATATTCGTGATTTTTTCTTAAGACCCACTTTGAAAGATCAATACAAAAATGGTCGTCTTAAATTGGATGTTCACATCAAAACCTATGCGACACGAACGCAAAAAAGATTACGTCTTCTTCTCACATGTTATGATGAAGAAAAACGCATTGTTTTTAGATCAGCATCAAAAGAATTCAATGTACGTCCTTCAGCAGAGACGGTTGTCCAGATGAGACGGAATGTGAAAGATCCAAACAAGTGGTCGGCTGAGACACCCTATCTTTACAGCATTGCTATAGAGCTTCAGGATGTCTCTGAGAACACACTTGAGGTCGTCCGTGGGTATTTTGGTTTTCGTACAGTTGAGATCAGCGATGGACAACTCCTGGTGAACGGTGTACCCATTACCATGCGAGGTGTGAATCGTCATGAGCATGATCCGGAGACAGGCCATGTCATCTCTCGTGAGTCCATGATGAAAGACCTGGAGTTGATGAAACGATTTAATATCAATGCCGTTCGAACAAGCCATTATCCCAACGATCCCCTGTGGTACGATCTGTGTGATCAGTATGGAATTTACGTCATTGATGAAGCCAATGTGGAGTCTCATGGTATGGGAGAATTCGAACCAACCACACTCGCCAGTAAAGAACCGTGGTTGGAATCCCATCTGGATCGTACAAAACGGATGGTTGAACGTGACAAGAACCATACCTGTATTATTGGATGGTCATTGGGAAATGAAGCGGGTTTTGGCGGCAATTTCGAAGCGACATACACCTGGATCAAAAAGCGTGATCCAACACGCCCAGTGATGTATGAACAGGCTAACATGACTCCTTTTACGGATGTGTTTTTTCCCATGTATGCCCGCATCCAAATTCTAAAAGATTATGGCAGTCAAAAACGGGAAAAACCACTCATCCTTTGTGAATACGCTCACGCTATGGGAAACAGTGTAGGCAACCTTCAAGATTACTGGGATGTGATACACGCTTCTGCGTACCTTCAGGGTGGATTCATCTGGGATTGGGTGGATCAAGGTCTAAAGAAAACGACTGAAGATGGTCAAACTTATTTTGCGTATGGGGGTGACTTTGGCCCCAGAGGCACACCCAGTGACGGCAATTTTTGTATTAATGGCCTCGTCTCTCCTGATCGCAAACCCAATCCCCATTTATGGGAAGTAAAAAAGGTGTATCAACCTGTACTGATCAAACCCGTTGATCTTGAAGACTATGAGTTTGAAATTACCAACAAACATGATTTTATCAATCTTCAACAGTATGACTTGTTTTGGGAAGTCCAGGGTGATGATCAAATCCTACAAAATGGAAAAGTGACTTTCAATCTGGAGCCCCACCAGACTGATCATATTCGCTTACGCGTGAATGAGATTCAACCTAAACCAGGTGTCGAGTATTTTCTTAATATGCGTTTTGTCACCCGAGAGTCCTTCATGTTTGTGCCAACAGGTCATGTGTCCGCTTGGGAACAGTTTCGTCTCACTCCTTTCATTCAAGAGACAAAAGTTGAACTGACACGATCTGCGAAAGTTTTTATCACATCAACGCAAGACTCACTGGATTTACGTAATGACCAGTTTCGCCTCGTGTTGTCGCGTAAAACGGGTGAGATTGGCAAATATGTTTTCAAAGGTGTCAATTTGATGTATCATGGTCCTAAACCCAATTTTTGGAGAGCACCCACAGATAATGATTTTGGCAATGATATGGTTCAAAGACAGGGGATTTGGAAAGAAGCAACTTTAAATCCTAAAATCCAAAATGTAAATTATCGTCAAAATTCCAATCGTGACGTGCTGGTGGATGTGGATTACCTGCTGCCTGTGGGGCAGTCCAAACATCGTGTTCAGTACCACATTTTTGGTAATGGTGAAATGGTCATTACCAGTCAGTTTCTTCCTGATGGAGTGGGGCTACCCAATCTTCCTCGTCTGGGTATGCGGTTGACACTGTCCGTGACTTTGGATTCAGTCGCCTGGTTTGGGCGTGGTCCATACGAAACCTATTGGGATCGTAAAACAGGCGCACCTTTGGATTTGTACCGTGCAAAAGTCAGAGATTTATACTTTCCGTATATTCGTCCTCAGGAGAACGGCAATCACAGTGATGTACGCTGGGTTGCTCTTTACAATAAAGAAGGTATTGGACTTTTGGCTGTCAGTGATTCTTTGATGAATTTTTCTGCGCTTCACTTTTTGCAGGAAGATTTTGATCCAGGTGGAAAAAAAGGCTATCGCCATACCATTGACATGAAAGAGCGTGATTTGATCGAGCTTAAATTGGATTACAATCAAATGGGCGTTGGCGGCGACACAAGCTGGGGAGCCAGGCCTCATCCTGAGTATACCCTTCCAGCACAGAAGTACACCTATCGCATCTCTCTGCGGCCCTTTGATATCAGAGAAAATGACCCAGTCAAATTAAGTAATCAACCATTTTAATATTCCAGAGTCAGACATGGACAAAAATAAAATAGAAAAAATTGGGCAGACGATTATTGATGTTGGGAAGAGGCTTTATCAAAAAGGAATGGTCGCAGCCCATGATGGCAACATCAGCGCGCGTTTGAATGAAACAGACATACTCATTACCCCGTCAGGACGCTGCAAAGGTTTTCTCCAATTGAACGATTTGATACAGGTTCATTGTGAAGGTAAAATCGTGCGAGGAAATCTTAAGCCATCCAGTGAAATGGCTATGCACCTTACGATTTATAAAGAACGAAAAGATGTATTCAGTATCTGTCATGCTCATCCCGTTTATGCGACTGCGTTTTCTGTTGCGGGCTTGGCATTGGACAAACCAATACTTCCTGAGGTCATTATTCCTCTGGGTCCCATTCCTTTGGTGCCTTATTCAGAACCTGGGACAGAAGCAGTTTCAAAGAACATTTTGCCGTTTCTTGAAAATCATGACGCATTTTTGTTAGCAAATCATGGCGCCGTAACAGTTGGACAGGATGTCCTTCATGCTTATTATAAAATGGAAACATTGGAACATTTTGCGAAAATTCTTTACAGAGCGGGTATGCTGGGAGCCGTTAACACGTTAACTGAAAATGAAATCAAAGCGCTGATTCAACAGCGGGAAAAATGGGGCGTTCGAGATTCGCTTGGCTCAAATTTTTCCCGCGATTAAGAAGGTGGATGATGGGAGAGAATTTTCCGTTGTTAGAAAAAATCATTCAAAAGGAGACCCTCTATAACGGGTCGTATCTTGATCTGAAAAAGTATCAGGTTGAACTGCCTGATGGCAGATTGGCTGACCGTGAAATTGTTCGAGCTCCAGATGCTGTGGCCATTCTTCCTGTCAAATCCAATGGTGACGTGGTACTCGTTCGTCAACATCGTCCAGCTATTGATCGTACCATTCTAGAAATTCCAGCAGGACTTGTCCAAAAAGGAGAAGAGTTGGAATCTGCCGTGATTCGTGAATGTGAGGAAGAGACAGGGTACAAACCCAAATGTGTCCAAAAATTTTTAACGTACGCTCATGCTGTGGGTTACTCCACAGGGTATGTCACGCTTTTTCTGTCCGATGATCTGGAGCATACGGGCCAGGTCAATAGAGATTCAACAGAATTTTTAGAGATTGTTCATATGCAGTTTTCTGAACTTCAGAAATTGGTGGAAGCCAATAAAATTGTGGATTCTAAAACGATCTTATCCACACTGCTTTACACAAAAATGAGGGAAGAATGAAAATAAGCGTATTCCTATTTGTTGTTTTTATCTTTTGTGCGCCTCAACCACAAAACGAGACTTTTTCGTGGATGGTCATTCCTAATAAAGTCACACCTACCATATCTCCATCTTCCAAATCTGTATCAATTGACACCGTTTTATCCTACCCTCAAGTTTTGACAGGACATGTCATCTTTTCCCAGCAGGATAGTTCACGCTGGCTTGCTGTTCAAATAGGAGCAGACGCTGCTTATGTACCATTGAAAACCGTTGTCAGATTACGTCATCCAGAGGCTGTTCAAGAGATCAACTCTTTCAGATTGACAGATATCCAATTCCCCCTGTCTCTTTCCTATAAACCCCCAAATTTGGTTCGCTTATCACAGAAGTGGAATTTCCATCAGAAAGATTATACCAAATTCATGCGCCAAGATGCTGCGTTGGCCCTGGAAAAGATGTTGATAGCTGCAGAAAAAGCAGATGCCCATATGCGGGTAATGTCTGCTTACCGTTCTGCTGAACATCAAAGGAGGCTTTATCTTCTCTCTTTAAAAGAGGATCATGGTGACCTAATCAGCGTGGCCAAACCTGGTTACAGTGAGCATCAACTGGGGATTGTGGCAGACCTTTGCAATTTGAATCCCAAATCTGTTTTTCACCCTGAATTTGATTTGTGCGTTGAAGGTCAGTGGCTCAAGGCCCATGCCAGAGAATATGGTTTTGAGCAATCCTATACCAAGGAGAATATGTATGAAACAGGGGTGATTCCTGAGCCCTGGCATTTTAGATACATTGGAGATTTGGATTCAATCATTCAAGTTGAATCCAGAATGGTTAATCAGTGAGTTGCAGCCAGATGGGGTTGGTGAAGCAGAAGGTGTTTTTTGCTGTGTTCAACTCTCCACGAATGTAAAAAGAAGAGGGGCATTGATCCAGTGGGATGCTTTCCTCATAATGGAAAGAATTTTGAAAATGCGTCCTTGAAACCAGCAATTTTTCCACTTTTCTTTCTGGATCGCCTATCCAAATTTTACAGTTTTTGAATTTTCCAAACTCGTCAGAAGATTGTCCTTGAATTTGTAACTGAAAGGATGTTCCCGTCAGCGTCTGGCCAAAAGATACCTTTTCTCCTTTGTTATTTGTTATTTCTAAATTCAGAACAGTACCAGTGGTGATCACACAAGCACCATTTCTCAGTGCTTTCAGGACACTGTTACGAGTCAATTTTCCTTTAACGATAACTGCTGTTTTGGCCCATCCAAAGAGATGGATGTCGCTCTCTATAAAAGCAAGGAACGGTAGCCATAATTGACGAAAACGATTGAAATTACCGTGGGCGTCTGTCCCAGCAATGATGAATAATTTTTGTCCATTCAACAATTGTTGAACCCAGGATTGAAGTCCTCTACGAAAGGGTTTGTCGTCTTTCCCATTCAGAATCTGCAGCCCGTTTAGCCCTTTTGTTTTGTAGTCATGACGGCTCCACTTGTCACGACGAATCAAGATCTGTTGAATCCAGTGAAAACGATCTTCTGGATGGGCAGCAAAGGCAAGGGCATTTTCTTCTTTGAAAATTTTTTGGAGGATTTCATGGAGGGTGAATTCTGATTTGGTGTGGAACCATTTTTCAAAACTGTCTCCTGACCCAGGAATGAATTCTTTGTTGTTGAAAAGGAGAAGATGAATATTTCGTCCTTTTGCGTTTTGACAAGTGACTTCTTCACCAGGGATGCAGATGCAACAACCATTTTTATCTTGATCTGTCATTTGATGAAGCTGTTTCCATTTTGAAAGCTTGGGGTCTCTTTGAAGATAGTTGTCTGGATAATCGTCCAAATCGTAAGAATGATCCGTGACAGCAAAAAAGGAGAGTCCCATAGCGCGAGTAATTTTGGTAGTGACTTCTATGGGCGCCCCAAACTCCACTTGATCTCTGGTTAGAAAAGAATGGGTGTGGAGGTCGCCAAAATAGTAATCTTTAAAACGAGGGTGGGCCTCTTTGGCAACGAAAACAGATAAAGGTTTTTTAGAGAGACCTGCGTAATTGTCTATATTGAATGTGAGCTGTTTTCCCGGCTTTGTTATTCGCCTGCATTGAAACGTGACATTGATTTTCAGACGTCCTGAAAATCCCTTCTGCGGGTGAATCCCAAAAATGTGATGCCATTCCGGAGAATCAATTAACATTTCATTATCCAGAAAAGTCAGATTTTTCGTGTTTCCATTTGGATAGGTGAGCTGAACTTCAATAGGTTGGAGAAAGATGGGATAGTGATGGGCGTCTTTTACCAAAATGAGAAGGGGAATGGGTTGTCCAGGTTCAACGCGGGAAGGAGCATCACTTATTATTTCTGGCATGGCGCGTTTGACCAGACTGAATCCAAAGAGTGTATGGTGCATCTCTGCGTATAAGAGAGGCAGTAGAAAAAGGGAGAAATCCAAGAAATGTACATCAGATAGAATCATTTATCGTCCCATTGTCCGTGAGTTTAATTAAGCAGGATTCAAGAGAAATGCAAGTGTTAAATTCCATAAAAATTTATTCAATATCAATTGACCCAAATAAAAAAATTTTGTACATTTAATGATGTGAAAAAATAAACGTTTCATGTGTTGGAACGCATGAATTTTAGGTCGTAGGAGGCATTTAAAATGTTCAAGATGGATAAGAATTATAAGCTGAAAGTTGGATTGGCAGAGATGCTCAAGGGTGGTGTGATCATGGATGTGACCACACCAGAGCAGGCCAAGATTGCTGAAGATGCGGGCGCTGTGGCTGTGATGGCTCTAGAACGAATCCCAGCAGATATTCGTACCCATGGTGGTGTGGCTCGTATGTCCAATCCTGCAGTGATTAAAAAGATAATGGATGTCGTGTCTGTTCCAGTTATGGCCAAGTGCCGTATTGGTCACTTTGCTGAGGCGCAAGTTCTCCAATCTTTGGGTGTTGATTTTATTGACGAAAGTGAAGTGCTGACACCTGCTGATGATAAATTTCATGTGGATAAATGGGGATTCAAGGTTCCATTTGTGTGTGGCTGTCGCGAATTGGGGGAAGCTTTAAGGCGCATCTCTGAAGGGGCTGCCATGATTCGTACCAAAGGGGAAGCAGGCAGCGGGAATATTGTTGAAGCTGTGACCCACATGCGCATGGTACAGACAGGCATTCGTGAAATCACTATGCTGCGTGATGATGAGCTGGTCAGCCGCGCCAAAGAGATGGGGGTTTCTGTTGAATTGGTCACTTATCTCAAAAAATATAAAAAACTTCCCGTCCCTAATTTCGCAGCAGGAGGCGTGGCCACGCCTGCAGATGCTTCTTTAATGATGCAGTTAGGCGCTGAAACCGTTTTTGTGGGATCAGGCATCTTCAAATCTGAAGATCCACCAAACAGAGCCAAAGCCATTGTTCTGGCAACCACGCATTATGATGACCCTGACATGGTGGCAAAAGCGTCAGAAGATTTAAAGGATGCCATGCCTGGTTTGGAAATCTCCAAGATACCTGCTGAAGAGCGAATGGCTGAACGGGGCTGGTAAATGAAAAAAACAGTGGGTGTTCTGGGACTTCAAGGGGATTTTGCGCTGCATCAAAGGAGTCTTGAACGAATGAAGGTGAATGCACCCAATATACGAAAGTCAGAAGAGCTAGATACGTGTGATGGACTTATTATCCCAGGTGGCGAGACCACAACTTTTGTTAAGTTATTAAAGAAAACCAGTCTTTTTCTAGGGATCAAACAATTTGCCAAAGAACGTCCTGTTATGGGAACCTGTGCCGGCTTGATTACGTTGGCCAGGAAGATTGTTAATGATGATACAGAAACACTGAATCTTATCGATATAAAAGTTGAGAGAAACGGGTATGGACGGCAGGTGGATTCGTTCATTGACACAGTGAAGATGCCTTCACTCCCTAAAAAACAAGAATTTGAAGGTGTCTTTATCCGAGCGCCGCGTATCCATTCCATTGGAAAAGATGTGGAGTCACTGGGGTTTTACAGTGATGAAGTGGTCATGGCCAGGAATAAAAATGTTTTGGTAATGACCTTTCATCCAGAGCTGACAGATGATACGAGAATTCATCGTTATTTTGTGGAAGAATTTGTTGGGAAGTAAAATCAATTGCCCCACACTTTGCGAGAGGGTTTTAATCATTCAAAGCCGTGTTCATTTTTGGGCACGGCTTTTTTTACACCATCCCGATATAGTATTATAAAAAGACTATTGAAAATCGGGACAAGCTCCCCGGAAGGGAGAGAAATGAAGTCCTCCCTTGAGGGAGGATTTAGGTGGGTGTTACTTTTTGGTTCCCAAACTCAGTTTCAGGCTCTCGTTTCAACAAGTTGGAACTCAGGTGGGAACCAGAGGGGTAATTAAAAGAATATTGATTATCGGGACAGGCTCTCAAGGGGAGAATAACATAGAAAAGGAGTTCATATGAATCGCGGCGTTGTGCTGGCTTTAAGTGCTTACATTTTCTGGGGATTGCATCCCATTTACTGGAAACAACTGAAAGATGTACCTTCGCCTGAGATTGTTTCTCATCGCATCTTTTGGTCACTGGTCTTTTTTGTCATGGTCATTAGCTTCAGAAAAGGCTGGAAACAACTTTTCTGTAAGATCAGGGAGAGTAATAAGAAGTGGATCCTTTTCACGCCGGCTTTTCTCATTGGATCCAACTGGGCCATGTATATTTGGGCCGTGAATGCCGGGTATGTCATTGAAACGAGCTTGGGATATTTTATCTGTCCTCTGATTTCTGTGTTTTTAGGTGTTCTTTTCCTACATGAAAAACTTAGAAAAATTCAATGGCTGGCAATTATAATCGCTGGCATGGGTGTTTTGGTCATGACATTAATGTATGGACAATTTCCATGGATTTCTCTTTATCTGGCTTTGACCTGGGGACTGTATGGATTGCTGCGGAAGACGTCTACTTTGAAACCTGCAGAGGGGCTATTGCTTGAGACCTTGATCATGGTTATCCCTGCAATGGCTTATTTTATTCTCTTGCTTCATTCCAATTCAGGTTCCTTTTTTGTGAATACCAAAACGACCTTCCTCTTGATGGGGACAGGACTGATCAGTGGTGTGCCGCTGATTGTATTTATCGCGGGAGCCAGACAAATCAATCTGTCTTTGATTGGTATTTTACAGTATGTGTATCCCACGTTGATATTTGCATGCGGGTATTTTCTTTACCACGAACTTTTGAATGAAGGCAAGGTGATTGGTTTTGTTTTTATATGGACTGCGATTTTTCTATACTCTGTTTAAGGGTGGATTTTTCGTAGAAAGAAGAAAATTTGAAATTAAGTTTTGAAAATAGAACTTCCCGAAGGTTCAGAACCTTCGGGAAGTTGTCACAAAAGGAACCATTTGTTTTGGATATAAAGGCGGTATCGGGACCTCTTCCCGTTTTTTGCCTAAAGAGAAGGGGGGATACAGGGTCGGTGTTTTGGTGCAGGCCAATTATGGAGGATTACTCACCATCGCTGGTATTCCCATGCGTGAAGAACGAAAATGATTGAAAGAACATAATTCAGGAGATGGATTGCGCATTCCTCATTATCGAGGTGAGAAGTTTTTCCAACAAAATAAAGGATTACGGGACGACCGAATGACACCCCTGTTTGAGGCTGTGATCAAGTCGACTGAAGAAGCGATTTTAAAACCCCTTTTTACCGAAATAACAATGAAAGGTATAAATGGATTGACGATTAAAGCGCTGCCATCAGAAGATATCATACGCATTCTTGAGAAACATGAAGTTCTCAAGGATCCTGAATAATTTGCAAACATAAGAATAAATTAAAATTAAAAAGGCCAGTCATTTCTGACTGGCCTTTTTTAACTCGGATATCTAAGTTAGAAGACGATTCAGATGTCTTTCTTTACTGGCCTAATGGCATAGTAATACCTGCCATTATCTTAATACCTGTTGTTTTCACTTCCTGATCAGGGACATCTTGCTCTCCCATAATATCAACCGTTCCTCCTTTTACAATATCAGCTAATCCGAGATTATAACTTGCTTCAATAAAAAGCTTATTGTTACCCATTGCGATATCAAGACCCGCGCCAACACATAGACCATAATCGAGACTTTCAAGCACATCTTTTACGTCAAAGTCATCATCTAAACCATCAATTTCCACCTTGGCGCTCATCAACATTCCGACTGTTGGTCCTCCAAAAATGTATGGCCTGGTATCATTCTCGCCCAGCATTAGTTTGATAAGAATAGGCATTTCAATATATGCCAATGTGTATATCATGTCGCCACTCTCTTCGCTCGCACCTTTCTGGAGATACATAGGCTGGAAACAGAGCTGCATTTTTTTACCAGCAGGGATGGAAAAAACGGCGCCAACCCCAAAAACCGTCAAGCTCTCTGCCTCAGTATCATCATCATAAGAGAAATTTGCCATGTTGATGCCGCCAATTATACCCAATCTTGAACCTTGTGCGTATGAAAATCCTACACAAAAAATAATTAAAAGAATGGTGCTGATTTTAAGATATTTCATCCTCTTGTCCTCCTCTGATTAATAATTCATTTCTAAAATCATTATAAAAGATTTTAATTACACCTCCTTTTTAGTTAAAATTAAATATGCTAATCAATTAGTAAAATTAAAAATTGAATACTCTATACTAGATTAAAGAACACGGATGTATTATGAGACATTTCACAAGCGTGTAGATGTTTAATAATTTATTAATCCCAATTACAATGTCAAGATGTTTAAAGTTAGAGGAGATACTCATCTCTTTGATTGCTTGATGTAAAAAAAAATACCACACATTGATTGAAATACTGTGTGGCATTTCATTTTACGTTTTAAAGCTTATGAAGTGC
>Ga0180432_10008192_pt1 | contig 13099 bp, 9 predicted proteins | sample SS_ome_10_FD_132414 | JGI IMG/M metagenome (GOLD analysis project Ga0180432, IMG submission 132414) | Hypersaline lake sediment archaeal communities from the Salton Sea, California, USA - SS_1_MS_2 metaG | ecosystem: Environmental > Aquatic > Non-marine Saline and Alkaline > Hypersaline >...
GAATTATACACTACCTTTAGTGGACACAATTTCTTGACAGGGTAGGATACCCTGCTAAACAGTTACGCAATTTGAATATATTCCACGCTGATTTTCGCCGGTGAAGGACATCAATATGCTGATTAAGAATTGTTAGCTGTATGCTAAGTATTTTGTTCATTCCGCATAGTAATACTACATTTGTATTACTCTTTCAAATTAGGATCATCATGCGGGTAACAACTAAAGGCCAAGTAACTATTCCAAGAAGAGTCAGAGAGATCTTAGGTATAGTTCCGGAGACAGAGATTGATTTCGTAGAGGAAAATGGGAGGTTTTATATAGTCAAGACCTCGGGGAACAAACCTGCAAAGAAATTTACCAGGCTTCGCGGTATTGCCACAGCCAGGATGTCAACTGACGAAATCATGAATCTAACCAGAAAATGGGATGAACGGAATTCTTGTTGATTCATGTGTTTTGCTCGATCTATTTACGAACGACCCCGAATGGGCCGATTGGTCGGAAAATATACTGGGACAATACGGACAAACCAATACTTTGTATATTAATTCCATCATTTACACAGAGGTATCCATTGGCTTTAATCGGATAGAAGAAGTTGAAGCTGCATTAGAACAAATCGGGATCAAGGTCCTTGAAATACCGCGGGAAGCCCTGTTTCTCGCGGGCAAGGTTTTTCTAAATTACAGAAAAACCAGGGGTGCCAAACATTCAACACTCCCTGATTTTTACATTGGAGCTCATGCAATTGTATCTGACTTCGGTTTAATAACAAGGGATATTTCAAAATTCAAAACCCATTTTCCTAATCTAAATCTTATCTCACCTATAACTTCCTGATAGTAGGATTTATGCGCAAGGAGCCCGGATCTTTTCACTGAAATGATTATTCCGAAAGTTGAACCTGGAGTGCATCTTTTCTCAACTGGGCGATCATCTGTTCGAGTGTCAGGGATTCTGCATCGGTATATGAATCCGGGAAAAGGGCCATCATTCGCTCCAGATCCTCCTGATATCCCTTTTCATCCCCCAGTTCATATTTGCACAGGCACCTGGCAGCCAGGATGCACTCCTCATAGGGATGCAGCTTTGCCGCCCGGTCATAATAGCTCAGGGCACGTCTGGGATTGTTTTTCACAAACATGAGTTTGTTCCCTTTGTCCTGAAATGCCCTGGCGTTTTCAACCAGGTCGTACGTGGGAGAAGGCTTGAACACCATCGAAACCTCCCTGGTAATGGCGAAAGGTTTCCCATCGATACTTCCCGGGATCCATTTCCCGCTGGTCGTTCTCAATACGCGTATTACCTCTGCATCGATTTCCGGTGAGATGCTGTTGATCACCTGGAATGAAGTGAGTTCACCCCGGGTCGATACCTCGAATCGGATCACTTCTGTTCCCGCCAGATGATTGCGACTTGTTCGCGGGGTGTATTCTACTCCTTTAATAAGGTATTCATTGATGGATGCACAAGTCTCTCCTTCAACCACGATTTTTCTATCAAGGAATGCAGGAGGAATGATTTTCGTCTCTTCCAGGAGCAGCTGTGCCTGGACCTGACCGAAAGTGAACACTGAAATAGCTGCGGCAAGAATTGAAATGGCATTTGTTTTCATGGCGTTTGATATTTAATGGAACTTGATGATGTAAAGTTCCCCCAAACGCTGTTGCAGGTCTAAATGATTATGTTGCCAATGATTATAAGTTTGTCCAGGAGAATGAACCCATGTATCCGGACATGAAATTATGTTGCATGAAGTGTTGCAACAACAATATGACGGGCATGAGGAAAGATCATGTAAAGATTGATATACTCCTGGGAAGTGTATTTAGCATCGGGATTAAATATACCCCTCCTTACGCAGCAGCTTTCCGATCCTGTTGTGTTCGCGACCGAAATTTGTCTCCAGGTGATGCAGTACCTCCTTGAATTCTCGGGTTTCATGAACCAGGTCGAAGGTCGGCCAGTGTTTCAGCTCATTGATTATGCGAATATCACTGCCAGGGTATTCTCTCAGATAACCAAGGTGTTCCAGGGTTTTGGTTTTGTTCCCCATCATAGAGTAAATCCTTGCCAGGTGAAGGTGGACATTGCCAAATTGTGGATCCCAGGTAGTGTATTGCAATTTCCTGGTCAGCCTGGCGATGTCCCCTTCCAGGTTAAATTCTGCCAGCTCATTCTCTCCAGCCAGGAGAAGGATGTAGCCATCAAAGCATCCGGGTTCGTTTTCCTCTCCCAGTAATTTTAAGTGGTTTATATAATTCTTGCACCAATGAAGCCCTGTTTGAAAATCCTTCAGATAGAAATAATACCGGCCCACATGGGATGCCCCGCTCCAGATCGAATCTTCAACTTCGGCATGCAATTTTCCATAGCGGATCGCCTCTCTGTAATTGCCCTGCCAGCTCTCTATATGATGCAATCCATAGTAATAATCCGATGAATCTCCATTTCTGAGGAGAAGTTCTTCACAAACCTGGCGGGCAAGTCCGGGATAGCCTGTCAAACTGTAAATCTCGTACAGGTCGAAAAGCGTGTAGTTTTGGACCGGGAAATCCCCGGGTTTCAGCTCCAGGAACTTGAAATAGCTGACCAGCGCAGGATAGTAACGCTCGATTTCCATGTTCCAGTCTATATCGCTCTGATACTCAACATAGGTCTGGAATCCTTCCCTGCGTGCCAGCCGATAATAGTATTCCGCTTCCTCCGGTCTTCCCTTTCGCTGGAAATAGGTGCTTTTCATTTTGAGGGGGTAGGGATGATCCTCCTCAAGTGCAAGGGCTTTTTCAAGATAGTGGTACCCGCTGTCCATATAAGCATAGGCTTTCTCCACGTTATCCCATCTTGCGGTGTAATAGAGCATATTGATGTATACATGCCCGATCCAGGTATACGCGTCCGCAAATGCGGGATCCAGTGCAATGGCCTGTTCCAGGAGCCTTTTGCCCGCATATACCTGATTCAGATAGGTCTCTTTCATATAGGGCATTGCAATCAGATCCCTGGCTTTCAGGTATAACCGGTAGGCATCCAGATTGTCTGTAGGCCTTTGTGCTATCTGACGCTTCTCTTCCGGCTTCAGTATGCCGGTCAATTCACGGGTAACTGCCAGGGCCACCTCTTCCTGCACCTCGAAAATATTTTCGAGGGTGATCTCCCTTTCAAAAGGTTTTGCCCACAGTTGCCTGTCCGCCTCTGGTTCGATCAGCTGAAGCCTCATGCGGGTCCTGTTGCTGGCCGTTTGCACGCTGCCTTCAAGAATATATTTTACCCCCACTTCGTCCGCAATTTCTCTCATATTCTTACGGGTTTCCCTGAATGATTCGGAAGTGGTACGGGATACCACATCCAGGTCTTCCATCAGCGTTAGCTTATTTAAGATCTCCTCCATTAGTCCGTTGATGATATAGTCATCCCCTGTTCCCGGACTGTCGTTTCGGAATGGCAGGACCATGATGGTCACATCGCTGGCTACATCCGGTCCGGAGAAGGGCCTGGCAAACACCAGGTAAAGGGTTGCAGCAATCAATACCATAAGACCTGCTGCCATCCATGGAAGAGCTGACCGCATTCTCGTCCCCGTTTTTCCCGGGGGAATATCCGGCGGGTCTGCATGGAAGGAGGCTGATTCATGCTTTTCCTTTGCTTCCCCCGGAGGAAATCCAAAATATTCGTGAAAACACCTGGAAAAATATGTGGTACTGCTGAAACCCACCCGGTATGCCGCTTCTGAGATGGTGAGATCACTCTCCTTCAGCAGCTCCATTGCCTTTTCAAGCCGGGTATTCCGGATCAGCTGGCTGACGGAGGTGCCCGCTGCAGATTTCACCCTGCGGTGGAGGTTGGATCGGCTCATGTTCATTTCCCGGGCCAGTTCAGAGACCCTGAATTGTTCGTTCTCCAGGTTTTTCTCTATGATCCCGGTGGCTCTTTGAAGGAATGTATCTTCAGCGGCTTGATGAGATGGCATTTCGGCAGGGTTGGGTATTAGTCATCGATTGTGTGACAAATATCAGTTTGTAAAGATGACATATTAAGAGAGTTAGTCTATTTGTTATATGATAGAACCCGGGGAAACGAATAAATTTACTAAATTATTTATAAAAAAAGTCGCAGCTTTAAGGTCAATTCAGCATTTATACTTCCCCAAAAAACCGGACAGTGAGTTAAGCAAAAAACCTTAACTTACCAATCCATGAAACCAAGGAGAAAATATGATAAAGCTGAAATGTTTCTTGAGTTCCATATTCGTGATAAGCTTAATCCTGACATCTTTTTATTGTTGCACAGGCAGCAGAACCGAGGAAGCAGGAATAAGCAGGGAAGAAACGGCCTGTAATTTATCCATTGGATGGTCATCTGAAGACATTACCCCTGGTCAACCGGTATTTATTAAGGGGCAGTTTCATGCACGGATTTCTGAGGGTGTGATGGATCCGATCACAGCCACCGCCCTGGCCATAGAATCCGGTAGCGGTCCGTCTTCAGAAAAGGTGATCATGATAAGCTGTGATCTGGTATCCATTGATAAGCATTTGCGGGATACCGTCCGGGGCCTGTTAGACGAATCCATCCCTGAAATCAATCCGGAACAGGTTATTCTGAATGCGACACACACCCATACCGGTCCGTTTGTCGGATCAGCTGACAAAAATGTGTATGGAATCGAACTTGACGCAATGTCACCTTCGGATTGCCTCAAAGATATTGCCGGACGAATTGCCAGGGCAGCCGAGCAGGCATGGAAGAGCCGGAAACCGGGAGGCATTAGTTATGGATTGGGGCATGCTGTCATCGGACATAATCGTCTGACTGTAGATACAACCGGCAAATCCACCATGTATAAAAAAACCAATGCCGGGGATTTCAGCCATATGGAGGGATATGAGGATCATTCTGTTCATTTGCTTTATACCTGGGATACGGATAACAACCTTACTGGAATTGTGATCAATGTGGCATGTCCTGCACAGGTCACCGAGTCAGCATATTTTATCAGCGCGGATTACTGGCATGATACCCGGACAGAGATCCATAGGAGGCTGGGTAAGGATATCCGGATATTACCGCAATGCAGTGCTGCCGGGGACCAGTCTCCCCATATGATGATCGGGGAGAAAGCAGAAGAAAGGATGTATCGGATCATGTGGCCCGAAGATACTGCCAAAATAGAGAATTACCGTTCAAGCATGGGACTCAGAAAACAAATCGCATTGCGGATTGCTGATGCCGTTACCACTGTTCTTCCATACATGAAAGAGCATATTGAATGGTCTCCGGAATTTGAGCACCAGATGGATACGGTGAAACTTCCCAGGAGGCTTATTTCTCACGAAGACGTGAATAAAGCAATGCAAGAATCTGAAGCGTGGAAAGAACAATACAATCAAAGCCTGTCAGAGATAAAGGATAATCCCGGCATTCGGGATGAGCCAAGATGGTATGCCGATATTACAAGATTATATACGTTAACCCGAAGAGGACAGAGCGTGAAAGCCCGGTACGAATTACAGATGAAACAACCCCGGATGCCCGTCGAGGTTCATGTTATCCGGATAGATGATATTGTTCTTGCCACCAATCCTTTTGAACTCTATCTGGATTACGGCATGAGGATCAAGAGCCGATGTCCTGCAGTCCAGACATTTGTGGTCCAGCTTGCCGGCAGTGGTTCATATCTTCCAACATCCCGTTCGATTGCCGGCGGAGCTTATGGAGCAGTCCCGGCAAGCACCTTCATTGGTCCTGAAGGAGGACAGGAACTTGTAGAAGAGACTCTGGAACTCATTCATGCCATGTGGGACAGAGACTGAAAACAAAGACTGAAAACAATAGCGTACTGTCGATAACAATCCACGGATAAAAAAAATTATGAAGAAAGACCCCGGTTTTTTGGATACCTGGAAGAATTATCCAGCAATGAAATGGATCCCTGTGATGGGATTTTCGCTCATTCTAATGCTTATGATGGCATTTCAATTCCCTGCAAAAAATGACAAACAAAATTCAGATGCGTACAAGACTGGGCAGGAAAATGGTCAAAGAAAAACCATTCAATATACGCTGCCATGGGATGATATGCCGATAGATCTGTCATTCATATTTGAAAAGGAGAAGCCGGCAGGCAAACATGGTTTTCTAAGGGTAGAGGGAGACAGGTTTGTTTTTGAAGATGGGACAGAAGCAAAATTCTGGGGCACAAACTTTAACAGTGCACAAAATTTCCCCTCCCATGATCAAAGTACCATCATTGCAAGAAGACTGGCGAAGACAGGAGTGAACATGGTGAGGTTTCACCAGATGGATGCAGAGTGGTCAACTCCCAATATATTTCAATATACCAAAGGAAAGAACAGAACCAATACAATGAGTCTGGACCCTGTGAGTATGGACAGGCTGGATTACCTGGTATACTGTCTTAAGCAGGAGGGTATCTATGTGTACATGGATCTGTTAACCTACAGGAGGTTCAGATCAGGAGACGGGGTAGAATCGGCGGATCAACTGGGTGATGCAGCAAAGCCCTATACTACATTCAGCAGAAGGCTGATAGATTTACAGAAGATGTTCAATGATGATTTATGGACACATATTAATCCTTATACAAAACTGGCATATAAGGATGAACCTGCCATTGCGTTTGTCGAAATAACAAATGAAAATGATCTTTTTACACAAAGGGTTACCCTGGAGCCTTACAGGTCGGAATTAGAAATGTTATACCGGAATTGGGCAGATAGTAGAGGGATAAAGGTAAGCAATGAGAAAGTCGGGTTTAATCAGGAAGATGAGAATATCCGGAGCTTCTTTATAGATATGACGAGGAAATATTATAAAGAGATGATCCGGCATATGCGTGAGACCGGGGTTAAGATTCCAATCGCGGGGACCAACTGGAGCAGGGGCGGAGCTCATTTGTCATCCCAACTGGTTACAGATTTCACCGATAGCCATGCATACTGGTATACGTTCGGTATATGGGGAAAAAACAACAGGTCATTTCAGAATACGTCAATGACCGGAAGTAAGAGGAACATGTTGTCAACGCTTGCTTTTAACAGGGTCTCAGGTAAACCATTTTTTGTTTCTGAATGGGATGAACCGTGGCCTAATGAATGGAGGGCGGAAAGCCCGCTGTTAATGGCTGCGGTCGGATCTCTTCAGGACTGGGGTGGCTTTGCGATACACACCTACCGGTATACCAAAGATGAAAAGGTTGAAATGATCGGGAAAAGAATCACATCAGATGCCATCGGAGGAGTATACTACAGGGGAGGAGTATTTGATACATTTAATGATCCTGCAAAATTTGGATTATTCTACCATGCAGCACTTATCATGCGAAGAGGTGACGTGCGGGCTTCAGAAAAGGTTGTCAATGTGAAACTTAATGATCTGGCCTCATCTCCGGGAATAGAAGCGCTTCAGCTCACCCCGGAAAAACAAAGGGTTGAGATGGTTTTGCCCGGACTGACAAACAATGGACCGACAGTGATCAATTCTGATGAATATTTTGTGGATGCTGGTGAAGGTGAAGTGCTTTCAGAGACAAAAGAGTTATACAGAAACCTGGAAAAACGAATTGGCTGGATAGATTCCCCCAGCACAAAGGCGGTATATGGTTTTCTGGGCAAGGAAGGAGATATTGAATTGCATAATTTGAAAATCAATGTAAAGACAGATTTTGCAACGGTGGCAATAAGTACCTTGACCGATACCCCTATTAAGGGTTCCAAAAACATGCTGCTGACGGCGGTAGGGAGAGCAGATAATACAAACAGCAGGTATAATAAGGATCATACAGAGCAATTGGAAGTGGGACATGGACCCATACAGGTTGAGATCATTGAAGCCACGATCGAGATCGAGACGGATCACACAGATCTGCGGGTTATTGCCATTAATCCCCAGGGACTCATCATCGGCCATATACCTTCAGAATTTGAAAATGGAATATTCCGTTTTGTAATAGGTAAAGAGTACCAGTCAATGTATTATTTGATACAGAGCATTTAACTGATCATTTTATTTCCGGGTATGAATAATTTGAAATACATATTGCCCATATTGTTTCTTGCCGCTCCTGCATGTATGCCTGCCCCGGAGAAAAAGGGGGATCCTGAAACAGTATGGATGATGCAAAACGGTATAGCTGTTATTGAAGTGGAATCGGTCGAGGAAGGGGACATTCAACCCGGATACTGGGAACCGGTTCCCGTAGACCTGACCGGTTTTACGGGTTCCGGAGCATTTATCTGGAAGGGTGACGGGAACAGTTACCGCGATCCCCTGGTGTACGATGCACCCGGAACGGACGGCCCTTACAGGTTGACCTACCAGGTCATGATCCCTGAGTCAGGGGATTATCTGCTCAGGATCCGGAACTACCATTTGCGGCCCGATGGAGATAACGATGCCTGGCTGGGTATTAACCATTTACCTTATCAGAAAATATGGGATCACGATACACTGCAGTGGACCTGGAATGAAGCTACAGCCAATATGAACAGCATTCAACATTTTCCTTTGAACAAAGGGATCAATACCTTCGATATTGTGGGCCGGTCAAAGGGATGGGCCATAGACAGGATCGTGATCTATATAAAAGGGACCCCTGAGGATATCTGGCAAAATCTCAGCCATCCGGAAGCATCCTTGATTGAAGTGGATTCACAGGACAAGGATGCTCCTTCCACTCCCCGGCAGATCACGCTGACTAAAGCCGGGATGGCATCTGCCCACCTGAGCTGGCAACCGGTTGAGTCGAGTCAGCCGTTGTACGGATACCTGGTCTATCTGAATGATCAATTGGTTCAAAAAGTAACGATGGAAGAGATTTTCCTGACCGGATTGAGTGAAACCAGGGAGTACGAGGTAAAAATCCAGGCCAAGGATTTTGCGGGAAATCTCAGTCATCTTTCAAATACCTTTACCCTGAAAACCCGCTCATTTGAAGAGACCGGTGGTGCAACTATCCCCGGTACAAAGAAGATCCTGATCATAGATGGTGAAGTGGAGGAAGGATGGATGAACATTCCCGAAATCCCGCTCACCCAAATTCTGACGGGGGATCCGGCAGTCAGTGCATGGAGGGCATCCTTCCGGATGACGTGGGACGATCAGAACTTATATTTACTGGTACAATCATTTGATAACGATGCAAATGACCGGGAAAATCAAAGAGATGCCCTTCAGCTCTTCTTTGATCCTGACCTGTCAAAATCGGTAAGGTACGGGTATGGGGACCGGATCTACCAGTTCAGCCTTGCAAGGAAAAAAGGGTCCGATTCCTACAAGGTGAATACCGCCAGGATCAACCGTGAAGCCTTCCTGGTGGGCCTGGAAGAAGAGAGGATTATCAGCGAAGCAGGATACCTCTATGAATTAGCCATTCCCTGGTCCACGCTCGGCAAAGAACCGTTAACCGGAAGCTTCTTTGGTTTTGATATGAAAATGGAAAACTACAGGGGGAACAGTGAAAAACCCTATGCAACCCTCGGCTGGTATGCCTCTTTATCAGACAGGGCCGGAAGCTCCCCCTATGATCTGGGCAATATGAAACTCGTTGAATCCTGTGAAGAGCATTAATGAACCCGCATCCAGGTTATCCAAAAATCAGCCATATGAATAAGATACTACTGTTATTACTGCCCCTGGTTTTTTGCATCTCCCCGGTTCATTCACAAAATACCTTTATTGAAATCAACGGAGAGGTAGCCATTGAAGCGGAATATTACACAGACAACACCGGTGCCTGGGAAGAGGTGGAGGGAAGGAATGCTTATCCCATCGAAAAATCCGGGCTTGGCATCCTGAGAAGTGACCGGATCAGATTGGTGCAGAACCGGGAGATCCTGGGTAGCATTCAGGATGAAGTCACCCTTGCACGGACCAGGGTCGGATTGCCTTTGTGCCGGCCTTTGCCTTCAGCTTCCATACTTGCCCCCGCAAATGAGCCGGAGGATTTTGCCTCGTTGTTTGTTTACGAAAAAGGTACTGAGCTTTCAGGTTACAGGGCACCGGAAAGAAGGGTGGTCATGCCTGGCCTTACGGCCCGTTCAAACAGGCAAGCGAAAGAACTGTTTATTCAATTGGTCCGGTGGGCCTCCGGTCGGACCGATTCCGGACAATGCCTTCTGGTTGCCAGCAATACCGGACTAAATGAAAATGACCAGGTAATGTCAACTGTTCTCTCCGATGCAGGCTTCAGAATTGAAGTGGTCCGGGATGAGGAAGCCTCTTCCGGCCATGCAGCCTTCAAGGATCTGGTGGTTATATCTGAATCGGTCTCCTCCTCTCCCCTAAAAGAGACCTTCAAACAGGTCGATGTGCCGGTGGTGGTCTGTGAACCCTTTATTCTGGACGGCATGGGAATGATCGATGGAAAGGATAAGTGGTTCCCTGAACCGGGACAGATCGGGAACGCCATGATGAACAGGAGGGGGAACAGGGATGAATTCCTGATATACGGCATATATTTCAGCACCCCTGGGACCTATCGGACCCATGTACTGGCCATGAGCGGCAGGGATTCCTATACCCGTCAATTGTTCATATGCTGGGACGATCCATCCACGGGCAGGGGAAATCTCATTGACCTTGAAGATCAATTAGACTGGAGCAGCCAGACCCGGGGATTCTGTGTCTCCGAACCCGGATGGCATACCCTCTATATATCCAACGGTAAGTTGCCTGTGGAAAATCCGGACCGCCGCTATCCCCATTGCAGGATAGACAAGATCTGTATTTCGCAAAGCAAAGAAAAGCCGGCCGGGGACGGACCGGTTCAATCCCTGAATTGTCATCAGATAGCTGTTCCTGAAGCGCTTACCACCAGCCATGAATTCCTGCCCCCGCAGGTTTGGATGATCGAGGATGGATATGCGGTTGTGGAGGCAGAGGATATTGATCATCATCAAGATTGGATTTTATCAACGGAACCGGGAGGTTTCACCGGGAAAGGGTATTTATCCTGGGAAGGGACAGACCACACCAGGAGTATAGAAGGATTGGGGGGGAACGATGATGCCCTTTTCGTACGAATGGGTTCACAGGAGGAGTGGTTGATCATCAGGGTATTTGCCGGAGAAGCCGGCGAGTACCTGGTGAATGCCCGGAATTATCATGAACAGGAAGACGGGGATAACGACGCATGGGTGACCCTGGTGGATTTCAGGCCCTACCACATCGATGCATTTGATACCCGGGTAAGAAGAATGGGAGATTCGCTCAGGGACGGGGTGGGATTTTCCTGGCTGGACTGGGGTGTTCGCAGGTTTCCTCTCAAACAGGGTATCAATAATATCCTGATAGGGGGCAGATCCATTGGCTTCGGGATTGACCGGATCGCCTTATACAGGGCAGACGATGCCGGGGCGGAGCAACAGGCTTTAGACCCGGATGTCGAATTGGCAACCCGGTTGAAGAATGTCCCTCAGGACTGAATAGCGGAATATTCCTCACCTGGTGATATCAAGGGCATATGACCAACTCCGGGTCGCATTTCAGTGAATAATCCGGATACAGACCCAGCATCTCCTTTCTGTTTCATTCATGATTTCTTTCCAGCTTATTTGCGATGACCAATCATAACTGTTAATCCAGTACCATTTTGTCTACTGATTCCTTTTTTAACACAGATATTCATATTGTTTGAGCTGATAGGTATTTGAAATTCTTTGCTATTATCTATTGAAAATATCCACTCAAGAATCAACTGCTAGTTTCTATTTTTCCCATGTTTCACGAAGACGCCTTCAAGATTTCCTTCCTGGGAGATACCTATACCCGCCAGTATACCCGAGATGAAAAGAATTTACGGATCATCATTACCTTTGCCACGGTTACCTGGCAGTCCCTGAAGAGCGCCCGGACCAACCCGGTGGATTCACTGAGGTATGAATAGGATTCATTTGACAATGACCAGTTTCCGGGAAGCAACGGTCATACCATTTTCCCTGAATTGACAGACATAGGTCCCGCCGGTCAAACCGGAAAGATCCAGCCTCCATTTATTCTTATCTCCAGGCAAACGAACCGGGTCAAAACGGGAAACAACCCCGCCGTTCAGTTTAACAATGAACAATTCAGCATGCGGGGAATGTGACCCCATTAAGCTGATATATGCAAACTCCTTTGCCGGATTTGGATAGATCTGTATAGTAACATCAGGTGACTGTACCGCCTTGATTTCCGTTGTATTTGTAGGACTAAAGGGAATGCAGTTCCCGTAGGAAGTCCCTGCCGCATTGGTAGCATAAGTCCTGGCATAGTAAGTATTTCCCTCGGTCAGTCCGTCCACAACAACAGTAAATGAACCTGTGCCCGTTCCTGAAGGTTCTGTTTGGTCTTCCATCGTGGGATCGTAATGTGCTGCCCAGACAATTCCCCTGGAGGTCACCGGTGCTCCTCCATCTTCAAGAACATGCCCCGCAAGAGTCACGCTGGTAGCAGAAACAGTACCTTCCAAAGCGGTGGCGACATCCGGTAGCAGAACGATCCCGTGATTGACCGACCAGGATCTCCTGATACACAGCCTGAATGCATCCCCCTCAACATATCTGCGGAGCAGATCATACAGTACCACCTCTGCCACTTCAGAGGGAGTGGAACTGATCTTCAGCGACCTTTTCAACTGACCGGTTAAACTCCCCTGTCCGAAATATGACTCCAGTGCTGATTTCAGAGCGGATTTGGTTTGACCTGACGCGTATATCTCAGAAAGGGCCCTGTAAATCCGGGTATCCACACTGTCAATAAAATGCGGATCCGCCTCATCAAGGGGTCCATAGCTGAGCATGCAGCTGTCAAATACCAGGCCGAATCCTTCGAAATCGGCTTCATCCACGCCTTTTCCCTCTATTAACTCAAGATAGCCCGGGTAGGTATTTCGGATCACCTCGTACAATACACTTTCATCCAAAATATACTGATCGATGACCGCCATTCTGAATTCGGCGTTTTTAACCTCTTCCAGTCCGTTGATCCAGGTAAAATAATTGGTATTCAGGGTGATCAGGCTGTCGTAACGTGTTTCCTCCAGCAGGTCCTGTACCTCACCATAAATCGAATCGAATTCATTCATCTCAAAGTCAAA
>Ga0180432_10008195_pt1 | contig 13095 bp, 9 predicted proteins | sample SS_ome_10_FD_132414 | JGI IMG/M metagenome (GOLD analysis project Ga0180432, IMG submission 132414) | Hypersaline lake sediment archaeal communities from the Salton Sea, California, USA - SS_1_MS_2 metaG | ecosystem: Environmental > Aquatic > Non-marine Saline and Alkaline > Hypersaline >...
CATACTCGAGGACATGTTGAAGAAGAGAGCGGACGACGGCGAACTGCTTCTGTTCGCGGCCGACATGTTGGGCCGCCACATGCAGCCCGAGCGGGCCGAAGCGCTGCTGGCCAAGGCCCAAGACTGCTGCCGACCTTCTCAGTGGTTGCGAACGGCCGGTTCCATGGCCCTGTATCAAGGAAATCTGGCGGAAAGCTTGGAGCATTGGCGGAAGGTCGTCGAAGCCGAGCCCTTGGCCCCCGACGCCAACAACATGGTCGCCCAATTGCTTGCCGACGTGGAGGGACACGACAAAGCGGTGCAGTTCATTCGTCAGGCCGTGGAGCGATTTCCCCACAGCTACTCGATTCGACAAATGCTGATCGAGTGGCTCCGAGGCGACGATCCGGCCGTCGAGGAAGCGGCCCTGCGGGACATGATCGAATTGCATCCGGCCGATCCCTGGGCGCGCCGCGAGTTGGCTTTCGTCCTGGAGAAGCAGGGACGCCCCGACGAGGCGGCCGAAGAAGCGAGAATGGCGACCAAGCTCGAACCGGCTACCCCGTTGGCCGATTACATCACCGGGCGCATCGCCCGGGCACGCGGCGAACTGGATGTCGCGAAGAACGCTTTTCGCGAGGCTCTGCGAAAAGCCGTCGACTACGAGCCGGCGCTGACCGAACTGGTGCGAATGTGCGACACCAAGGCCCAACGCGAGGAGCAACTGGAGTTCATCCGCCAGCAGAATGTTCGGCAGGTTATCATGGGCGACGGCTTGCTGCTGTATCGCGAGTTCGCCGCCGCCACGTTGGAACCCGAGCAACTGCTCGATAATCTGCAAGAGGCGTTTGAAGCCCGAAAGGATTTGTGGCTCACCCGGGTGGCGGTCATGCAGCAACTTGCCGAAATGGGAAGAACCGACGAGGCCTTGCAACTGGCTCAAGAGGGTGTCGAGCAATTCCCGCTGCTGCCGCGAATGTGGCTGGAATTGGCCATGGTGCATCGAGCGCGAAACGACGCCGAGGGCGAGAAGGAAGGCCTGGAGTACGCGCTTGGTCTGAGTTCCGCCTGGGGAGACGCTGCCCGTGAACTGGCCGACGTCCACAACAGGGCAGGGGAGTGGGCCAAGTCGAAGAAGGTCATGCAAAAGGCAATCGCCTTCGATCCCCGCGAAGCCCGAAACCACGGATGCATGGCCGAAGCGCAGTGGCGCATGGGCGAACGCAAGGCGGCATTGAAGCGGCTGGAGACCGCCATCAGGCTACAGCCGGCCTACGAATGGGCATGGGGTGCGTTGCACGCATGGTCCAACGAGATGGGCCGCCGCCGCAAGGTGTCGCGGTTGGCCAACGAACTCTGCAAGGAGCGGCCCAACGACGCCCGGTCCTGGCTCAATCTGTCCGAGGTGATGGACGGCCCACACGACGGCGACAAGCGTCTGGAAGCGCTCGACAAGGCCGCGGCGTTGACTCCCCGAAACAGCGAGATTCACGATCGCCGTGCGGTGTGTCTGGCTCAGCTTGGGCGTTTCGACGAAGCCGTGGCGGCTTGTCACCCGGATGTCTTCGGCGGCAGCGTGCCCATTGATCTCAGAGCCCGGGCCGCCGACCTAGAGGCAATGCGAGGCAACATGGAAGCAGCCTTCGAGCAGATGAAGGCCGTGGTGACGGACGACCCGGATTACTTCTGGGCATGGTCGCGACTGGCCGACTGGTACGACATGACCCAACAATACCCGGGCTATCGCGAAGCGGCCGAGCACATGGTAAGAATCTCGCCCCGCCACGCGCCCTCCTGGGGATACTTGGCCGACGCGATGCTCCGCTTCGACCGCCGCGAAGACGCCAAAACCCACTTCAAGCGAGCGGTCGCCATGGCTCCCGATTATGTTTTCGGAGTGGTTGCCCTTTTTGGCTTGTGTCTCGAAGACGGCGAACTCGACGACGCCGCGGATATCTTCGAGGTGTCCAAGCCGCATCTCGAAGAGGATTTGCGACTGGCGCTGGACGTGCGGCTGACGGCCCGGCGAGGAGATTACAGCCGTGCTAGCAAAGTTCTGTGGCGACTGTGCGGATGTCCGCTTAAGGACGATTCGGCCCTCTCGATGGCCGTCGGCGAAATGCTCGATCTGGACCAGAAGAAGTTGGTCAAACAGACGCTGACCAGACAGGTGAATCGGAAGAGTCCGGACCCCTGGGTGGCCGTCGCATGGGTCGACATGCATGCTCGGCTCAACTCGCTTGGCGATTGCCCTACTGTAATGGAGCAATGGGATAACAGGTCGGATGGATGGGAATTGGCCAATCAACGATTGTTGAAGCAAATGGCCAACTCTTGGCAGTTGGGCCTGTTCAATGAATACGTGCGTACGAACCGAACGACGCTGATGCTGCACGACACGGCTTGGGGAGCCGTGGCCGAGACGATGCTGCACTTTGGACAGTACGATCATGTCATATCCTGGCAAAACGGTTGGAAATCCCGGCATCAGTGCCAGCAGTGGATGTTGTTCCCCATGGTCGTCGCGCTTTGGGATAAGCATCTAGTGTCCGAAGCCGTCGAGGTCGGCCGAGCGGCGTTGGGGATGGAACCCGACCGGACTTTCGACTACCACCGCCTGTGGATGGCGATTGCCGCGATCTTCGAAGGCGACATTCAAGCGGCCGAGAATCTGCTCGAAGGGCTTTCGACGGCCGGGTTCCCCGACTACTATGTGGACATGTTTCGGCTGGTCTCGGAAACAGTGAGAATTCTCGTCGATAGTCAAAATGTGGATGGCCGCGTCGGATACGCCACCGCGAAGAGACAACTCCTCGTCGTATTCAACGGTTTGGCGGATACCACGACCAACGACAAGTTGGCTAGATGGATATACCACCGTCTGAGGTGGCGAATCGCCAAACAATACAAACGCCCAATATCCGCCGTCATGTGCTTGCTGGCCGGCTCCGTTCAGTGGGGTTGAGCGATGCTACGTGGATATGTCGGGAAGCGGGCGGAGGAAGGGAATTGCGTTGACGATCCGGCCAAAATGAAGTAGCTTGACTGTGATGCGGTCGCTTCATGCCCATCCCAAAACGGGGAGAGGCTCGCGGCGGATCGCATGGAACCCCTTGAAGAACGGTGACGTGGATTCGCAAGCCGAGGACTGGGCGATTGAAGACATGAAGACACTTGAGGATCTGCATTCGAGAAAGCGTTTCGCCGTCCGCGGCGGCATTGATCGCGATTGTCGACAAGGCGACCGTTTCAGCTTGTTCACTCGCTTCCCATTGGAGCGAGGTTTCTTTTCCGGCGGTGTGTTTCGCGGTTTAGTGTTGCCCGTACTCGTGTTGTTTGCAGTTATCGCGACCACGCGGGACGGCACTGCTCTGGCGCAACAGCGAACCGAAACCTATCCCGACGGAGCGAAGAAGACTCTCTATTCACTCGACAAAGAGGGCCAGAAGCACGGTCTGCTGCGGTCCTTCTATCCAGATGGAACTCCACGCGGCGTCGCTCGCTACGTTCACGGCAAACTTGGCGGGCCGCTGACCAGTTTCCACCCCAACGGGAAAGTGAAGGTAAAGGCCGCCTATCGCGACGGTATACTTCACGGACAATACGCGCAACGTGACGCGGAAGGCAGCCTGCTCCGTTCCGCCGTCTACAAGGACGGCAGGCTCCATGGACCGTATCAGGAGTTCGAGGGCGGCGTAAAGGTCAAGGAGCAGATGTGGGTCGACGGCCAGTTGTTGTTTCCGATGTCCGTCGACATAATCAACCGCCGTCTGGTGATGATTTCCCAAACGAGAATCGAGACGGTCGGCCAGGCACCGTCGGCCAACGCGGAAGTGGCGGCCATACTCAAGGATCCTGTTGCCTGGGCAAAAAGCGAAGAAGCGCTGCGGCTTCTGATGGCGCATCGCTTCTTGTGCGGCGTTCCTTATGAAGACCTGCAACTCGACTGGAACTACGCGGCACACGCGGTAGCCGGCGCGAGGATACTGGCAAGCCTTGGAAAGCTTACTCATACACCGGAAAATCCCGGATGGCCGGATGCCGATTACCAGATGGCCAAGAAGGGTTGCGGCAGTTCCAATCTGTCGTCGAGCAATTCCCTGACCAAGTCGGTCGCGATGTTCATGAACGATTCCGACAAGAGCAACATCGACCGCTTGGGCCATCGCCGCTGGTGTCTTAATCCGGCGATGCAGCGGACCGGCTTTGGCACGTTCGGAAAGTTTTCGGCCATGTGGTCCTTCGACGGAAGCCGCGAGGAAGTGCCCGACTACGAGTACATCGCCTTCCCGCCCGCGGGACTCATGCCGGGCAAGATGTTCTCGAAGGACCATGCATGGAGCGTTTCGCCGAACAGTTCCAAGTATCGCCCGCCCGAGAAGGATTCGCTCAAGGTTACGGTCACGCCCGCGCGACTCGACCCGCAAAGCGGCACGTTGCAGTTGGCCGCCGCGCCGCTGTCGCTGAGCTATTTCGGAGTCAACGGCCCGGGCTTCAGCAAGGATGCTTGTATCATTTTTCGCCCCGAGCCGGTGAGCACCAGCCAGTTCGCCACCTACAGAGTAGTCATAAGCGGCCTCAAAAAGACCGACGGCAGCGACGCGACAATCGAGTACACGGCCAGTTTCTTCTAGGCCGGATTACTGATACCAACCCGAAACGCAAGCGAGGAACGATGAGGAGGAATAAAGGAGGCAGCACTATTTTTCGACCTGCCTCGCATAAAATAGTTCTGACCCCTTTTCGCGTTCGCCGAAAGTCGCAGGGTCCATTCAACCGTTCAACGAATGTACGTAATCAAGCACTTTGGCAATGCTTGATGCAGCTTCCATAAGCCCTCATTAGTGAATTGCGTACCTTGGATTTTCAGACGTTTGAGTTCTGTCAACACTCTAAGGTGAACCAGGCCGACGTCGGTGAGTTCCTGACCGACTAGGTCCAGGCTTTCGAGTTCCGTCAAGCCCTTCAGGTGAACCAGTCCGGCGTCCGTGACTTGCGTGCTAGAGAGGTTCAGCCACTTGAGACTTTTCAGGCTTTGCAGATGTGCTAGCCCGGCATCCGTGACTTGTGTCATAGAGAGGCTAAGCCTTTCGAGATTTCTTAAGTTCTTCAGATGCATTAGTCCGGTACCGGTATGTTGCGTGACGCTGAGGTCCAGCGATTTGAGATTCGTTAGGCCTTTCAGATGTATCAGCCCGGCATCGGTTGTTTGCGTACCCATGAGGGTCAGGTTCTCAAGACGCGCCAAGTCCTGAACGTGTACCAATCCGTTATTGGTTGTTTGCGGTCCGCTGAGGTCCAGCGACTTCAGGTTCGTTAAGCTCTTCAGATGCACCAACCCCGTATCAGTTATTTGCCCAGATATCAGAACCAGACTTTCGATGCGAGGCAAGGCTTCCAGATATACTAGGCCTGCATCTGTTGTTTGCGTGTCCACGAGAACCAGGCTTTCGAGGTGTGTTAAGTGTTTCAGATGAACCAGTTCCGCATCGGTGAATCGCGGGCCTCCCAAGACAGCACCGACGGCATAGCCGAGATGCTGATCTCCATGAAGTTTTCGCAACCACGAATGCCACTGTGGTGGCTGGCTATCAATATCTGGATTGCTGGCGTCGTAGTACTCGACGCTTCCACCCAACCCAATAATCTTCGCAATCGCCGCTCGCCGCTCAGCTGCCTTCTGCATTTCGCTGGCGTACCAACTACACATGACAGCAACCAATATCGTCAGTACGAACAAAGAGCGAAGATCATACTGATACCAGCGTCGTTCGGGCTCTAGTGAGGTAGTGTATGTCAAGTTACACACATCCGATCTTGGATTAGTCCTTGCATGTGACGGAAAGGAACAACCACCAACCGATGAGGCGGGGCGAAAAAGGCGAAGAGGCGAAAAAGGGGTCAGAACTATTTTCTCGTTGACATCTCCGTCGAGATGCAATAGAGTAACCGCATGCCTCGACCATTGCGTCCTATCGCCGAAGGTTTGGTGTACCATGTTATCAATCGTGGTAACGGGCGGCAACCGGTGTTCTTTCGCGAAGGCGACTATCTGGCCTTTCTTGGGGCTATCGCCGATCTGAAGGAGCGAAAGCCGTTTGAACTGTACGGCTACTGCTTGATGACGAATCATATCCACCTTCTGCTACGACCGCTTCAGACGCCGATCAGCCGGATCGTGCAGAGCCTTCTGGTTTCGCATACGCAACGTTATCACCGCCATCATCAGACCTGTGGCCACGTTTGGCAAGGCCGTTTCAAAAGCCCGGTGATTCAAGACGACGACCATCTGCTCTGCGTGTTGCGATATATCGAAGCCAATCCCCTCCGGGCGAAGATGGTCGAGGCGGCCGGCGAGTATCGTTGGAGCAGTTTCGCCGCGCACGGCCAAGGCGAGGCGAACGAATTGCTCGATCCCGTGCCCGCGTATGATGCACTGGCGGCCTATGCGGCCGTTCGTCGCCGCCGTTGGGCGGCCTATGTGCATCAAACGCCGCCCGAGGCGGAAATGGAATCGATCCGCCGCAGCAATGAGACGGGTTTACCCTATGGCGAGTCGTCCTGGGTCAACAATCTTTCAAAGCGACTGAAGCTGGATCTGGCCATTCGTCCCCGCGGTCGTCCCAGGAAAAAGTCCAAGCCGCTCGATAAGGGCAAAAAATAGTTCTGACCCCTTTTTGTGGATGCGAATTGTACACGTCATCACCAGGATGATTATCGGCGGCGCGCAGGAGAATACGCTGCTTTGCTGCGGGGACCTTGCGCGCGAATATGGGGATGATGTGCTGCTGGTGACCGGGCCGTCGCCGGGGCCGGAGGGGAGTTTGCTGGATCGGGATGCGTTGGAGCAGGGCAGGGTAGGGGGGGTGGCGCTGAAGGTCGTGCCTTCGATGCGGCGGGCGATCAACCCGTGGTGCGACGTGGCAGCTTATCGACAACTGAAACGCGTGCTGCGGGAGTTCAAGCCCGACGTGGTGCATACGCATAGCGCCAAGGGCGGCATCCTCGGCCGCGCGGCGGCTTGGTCGTTGGGTGTTCCGGCCGTTGTGCATACGGTACACGGGGCTCCGTTTCATCCTTATCAGGCGGCCGCCAACAGGGCCCTGTTTCGGGCATGCGAACGTTGGGCCGCAAAGCGATGCCATGCCATAATAAGCGTGGCCGACGCCATGACCCGGCTGATGGTCACCGCCGGCGTGGCGGATGTCGATAAGTTCACCACCATCTACAGCGGCATGGACGTCGAGCCGTTTCTGCAATGTCACGAACTGCGAGAGCAAACCCGACGCGAGTTGGGTTACGAAGCCGAAGATGTCGTGATCGGGAAGATCGCCCGGATGTTTCACCTGAAGGGGCACGAGTATGTGATCGAAGCCGCCAGGCGGATCGCCGACAGGGTGCCGCAAGCACGGTTTCTGTTTGTCGGCGACGGGTTGTTGCAGGACAAACTTCGCCGACAGGTGGCCGAAGCGGGGCTCGAGGACCGCGTGAAGTTTCTCGGGCTTGTCCGGCCCGAGCGAATCCCGGCTTTGATCTCCGCAATGGACATTGTGGTTCACGCCAGTCTGCGGGAAGGGCTCGCCCGAGTGCTTCCGCAAGCGTTGATCGCCGGCAATCCGGTGGTCAGTTACGACATCGACGGCGCGGCCGAGGTTGTACTGCCAGGCGAGACCGGCTTTCTGGCCCCGCCGAAGAGCATCGACGAGTTGGCCGAACCGCTGGAAAAGCTGGCCGTCGATGAGCAACTTCGAGCAAGATTGGGAACCGAAGGGCGGCAAAGGTTCACCGATCAATTCCGCCATCAGCGCATGACCGAGCAGATCAGAGGCTTGTACAAGGAGCTGCTCGGCAGGGCAGGGGGGGAGTGTGGGGGTCGGGAGTCGGGGGTCGGGCGTCGGGGACGCGCAAGCGGATAGACAACCGAAACGCTCAGCCTCCGCTTGCGCGTCCCCGATCCCCGGCCCCCATCCCCTGATCCCTCACCATCCCTATCTTGTGAAAACCGCTTCTTCCGGTTACACTACGCTCTAATCGTTAGGTTTGTCTGATAGTGCATTTGTGAGGATATTCTGCCGTGGCGAAGGCTGGTTTGGGGTATTTGGGCCCGTATCGTTTGCTCAAGGTTATACACAGCAGCCAAGCCGGCAAGGTCTGGCAGGCGTATCACGATGGGCAGCAGAAGCGATTCGCGATCAAGACGCTGGAGGAGAAATACTATCGCGACAAGGAGCAATTGAGCCTGCTGAAGCAGGAATTCGCCGTCGGCAGCAAGCTTGAGCACCCTAAAATAATCAATATCCACGCCCTGGATAACGAAAGGGGGTGCCCTTACTTGGTTATGGAGTGGTATCCTGCCCCCAACTTGAAGAGCTGGGTGACCTCCGCGCTAGAGAGAATCGCCCATCGTACCACCAAGATCATCGATCAGTCGGCCGAGGCCTTGGGTTACCTGAACAGCCAAGGTTGGGTCCATCGCGACATAAAGCCGGAGAATTTCCTAGTCTCCAAGGAGGGGGATGTCAAGCTGATTGATTTCGGCCTGGCCCAGCGGAGCAGGGGAGGGCTGGGGCGCCTGTTTGCCAGAAAGAGCAAGGTGCAAGGTACTCGCACTTACATGTCCCCCGAGCAAATTCGCGGAGCCGCTTTGGATATCCGAGCCGATGTTTACAGCTTTGGCTGCGTGGTTCACGAGTTGGTCAACGGAAAGCCTCCCTTCACGGGCACCAGCACTAACGAGCTGTTGAACAAGCATCTGAAGACTCCGCCGCCGGCGTTGGACAAACTGGACGACAACATCATACCCGAGTTCGCCAAGCTTGTGCGCCGCTGTTTGGCGAAGGATCCGGCCGAACGGCCCGATTCGGTTAACGATTTTCGCATTCAATTTCGCGGCATGCGAGTATTCCGCGTTGATCCTCGCCCGCCCGCTAAGGCCTAGAACTCGCATATTCCCGAGAGTTACCCACCCGGCTCGACCGACAATATATAAGAGGAATCTGCCTTGTTGAGGCCGCCTTCCTAGAGCCGCCAGTTTGCCACAACTGCCAAGCAGCTTCATTTGACTGAAGTTCTACAAATCACACATTAGGTCCACTGACATGTCCCAAAGCGACCACCGGCTCTCCTTCGAGCAGCCGATTTACGAGTTGGAAGCTCGTCTTAAGAAACTCGACACGAAGAGCGATCAGACTCCCGAGGTCCGCAACGAAACCCGCCTGTTGCGGCGCGAACTGACGGACCTGAAGAAGAGCATCTACGAGAACCTGACGCCGTGGGAGACGGTCGAGGTCTCGCGCCATCCCGATCGGCCCATGACGACCGATTATCTCGAATTGGTCTTCGACGAGTTCGTCGAGCTTCACGGCGACAAATTCTTCGGCGACGACAAGGCCATTCGATGCGGTTGGGCCAAGCTGGATACGTTCAAGGTCCTGGTGATCGGCCATCAGAAGGGCAAAACGCTACAAGAGCGCAATGCCTGTTACTTCGGCTGCGCCCATCCCGAGGGTTACCGCAAGGCCATGGGCAAGATGCGTTTGGCGGCCAAGTTTGGGCTGCCGGTGATATGCTTCATCGACACACCCGGTGCTTATCCGGGCATCGGCGCCGAGGAACGCGGCCAGGCTCAGGTGATTGCCAGTTCGATGTTCGAGATGTCGCGACTGCCAACCCCGGTTATTTGCGTGGTCATCGGCGAAGGTGGCTCGGGCGGTGCGTTGGGACTTGGCGTGGGAGATCGCGTCTCCATGCTGCAGCACGCCTATTACTCGGTCATTAGCCCCGAAGGTTGTGCGGGCATTCTCTGGAAAAGCCATACCTTCAAGCAAAAGGCGGCCGAGGCCCTGAAGATGACCTCGAAGGATCTGCCCGGGCTGGGGATAGTCGACGACGTAATCCCCGAGCCGCTCGGCGGCGCCCATCGCGACCATCACCTGATGGCCAGCCAGATGAAGATTTATCTGCGCAGATCGCTGAGGGAACTGTCCGGTGTTCCGACCGAGGAACTCCTCGAAAAGCGATACGAGAAGTTTCGCCGCATTGGCACGTTTCTCGAAGCCAGCGAAGCGGAATCCCAGGCGGCGCCGGCCGCCAATTCCTAGCGGCCTTTCGCGGAAATATGCCTACTTTCGGTCGTTTCAAGTCTTGAAACGGGCACATTGGGGCCCAATATGGGCCTTCCGACGACGAATTACACTTCGCGGCGGTCTATACTTGTCTTGGTATGCCGCCAAAGAGTACAATTCCGCGTACAATTCCGCTGACGTTAGCTTGTGTCGGACTCGACCGTGGCGGCGAACATGGCCCCCGCATTTTTTCCAGAAGGAGCAGTTACGATGATGAGAACGAGCAATCCCGCGCTTAACGAGGACGTATTTCGCATAGAAGGAGCCGCGACCTCCGACGTCATGACCGTCGAAGGGACGGCCGGCAAAACGATGATGCTGCTGGGCATCGTGGTGGTGGTGGCGGGGATCGCGTGGCAGATGGTATTTCCGGGTTTGGCCGGTGCCGGTGCGGTGCCTTCGAGTTGCTGGGGGCTGATCGGCGTTGGAAGTATTGGCGGGCTGATTGTGGCGATGATAACGATTTTCAAGCCGAATCTAGCTCCGATGACGTCGCCCGTTTATGCGGCATTCGAAGGGCTCTTTCTGGGCGCTTTTTCGGCTGTGTTTGAATTCATGTATCCCGGTATCGTTCCCGCGGCCGTACTGGGTACTTTTGGCGTTATGGGCACGATGCTCGCGGCTTACAAGTTCCGAATTATCAGAGCGACCGAGAAGTTCAAGATGGGGGTTGTCGCGGCCACGGGCGGAATCGCGCTGGTCTTCCTGGTCAGCATCGTAATGAGCATGTTCACTGGTAGCGGTTTAGGGATCGTCCATTCGACCGGATGGCTCGGCATCGGTTTCTCGGTGTTTGTGGTGGTGATCGCTGCCTTGAACCTTGTGCTGGACTTCGATTTCATTGAAATGGGCGCTCTCCACGGCGCTCCGAAGTACATGGAATGGTATGGCGCTTTCGGTTTGCTTGTAACGCTGATTTGGCTCTACATCGCGATCCTCCGCCTGTTGGCGAAATTGCAGAGTCGCGACTGAGGAATCTAGCCGGTTTCACCCCGGCTTGTGAAGTGTGAATACTCTCCTGAAATGCCCGCGAAAATCGCGGGCATTTTTCATGCGCCGACGTCATTTCGCGATCGGTTTAATAGTCCGTTAGGCGGTGTTTTATGCTGGCCACATTGCGGAGTCTCGGTCGCCTAATTCGGCCGGTCTACCCCGGCCTTGAGCGTCGGAAAACTTTCCCGGAATTCGATCTGAAATGCCTGCGGTTTTCGCGGGCATTTTTCACGCGCCGACGGCTCTTCGGCGGCCGGTTGAAGTCGCCGGTTCGGCGGCGGTTTTCGCGGCGGAGTTTTGCTCGCTCGAAGGGGAGTTTCGCGGCGCGCGAAAGGGGCGCGATTTTGGGCCGTTATTGGCGCGTCGAGAGTCGAAGTTCGCGCTGGGGTAGCGGGGCCAAGAAAGGCCGAAACCACGCGAAAACGGGCATTGCCGCCTCCTGGCAACGTCCGATAATGTTTCTTATGTTCGGTCAGCGCGTGGCCGAAATGCCATAAAATAAGTGGTTTTCATCAGCCGGACGGTTCGGCGGTCGGCGCCGGCGGACTTTCCCCTGTCGGCTCGTCGAACTCGTGCGGACGCCGGTGGCCGTGCTCGCCGGCCCCTTCTCCGTCGTGGCCGAGCTTCTCGTCGAGCTCGTCGATATACTCGCCCACGAAACCGCGAATTTCGTCCGGAATCACCGGCTCGGCGTGGTGGATCAAAACGGCGATGTAATAGCCGGAATGAGAGTGCAAAACAGCCTGCCTCAAAGGCTCCGAAAGTGTCACCGCGAAAAAGGTAACAATAACGCACCAAAGCACGCCTTTGGCCAAGCCAAGTAAACCCCCCATTTGGCGGTCGAATTCCTTCAGTTTGACCCGTTCGATCATGCCCGAAATCATGCGGAAAAGGATCCAAATCAGCAGCGCCGTGACGGCATAGATCATCAGCATCGCGACCCAGCGATTAAGCGGAGCCTGCAAGCCGATTCTCGGCGCCAGAGGGCCGCTGAAATGAACGGCCGCGCCCGCGCTTAATACCAGCGAAGCCAGCGCCGCCAACTGCCACGCCATCCCCTTCCAAAGGCCGAAGCCCAGCGAAAAGATCAGTATGGCAATCATTGCAATGTCGTAACTGTACATCGGGTAACCCACGTGACGGTTGTCTTCCATCCGGAGCAAACGAACTCTCCAGTTGAGCCGAAGTATACCGCCAAGCCAATTCCGTGCGAATAGCAGTGTTCGATCATCGGAAAAGCCATATCCCCGCAGCGCCCCGAGCGCTAGCGGTCCTCTTCATGGCGATTTCCAGACCCCGGGTTAATATGCGGTGTATGCGAAGGGTAGGGTGAGTTGTGGTGGCGTTCGATGGCGAATGCTCTTGGAGAACTCGGCCTGTTTCGGTAGAAAACGCCTTTGAATTGGTGGGTCCGGCATGTCCATGCATTTCGTGGGACGTGTCAGCCGGTTTATATCCGGCCCTGGCACCCACAACCTTGTGCGATGAAAAAGGGTACAGGCACAACGACACAAAGCGTTTGAAGGCGCTCAGACCTTTCCATGGTGTTGCGGAGCCAGTCCCCTTTTTCATCGCCTAGTTCCTGTCCCCTCACCCCTAACCCCTCGATAATTCCAATGGCCGGTTTCAAGACACACATCAGTTTCAGCGGCATCATGGGCATCGGCTATGCCGGCGCGGCGTACGCGTTTTACGATGTTCCGATTCCGACCTGCGTGCTCGCCGGTGGGCTGTGCGGCGTGTCGGGGATGATGCCCGACGTGGACAGCGACTCGGGCGTTCCGCTACGGGAGAGCATGGCGTTTGCCGCCGCCGTCGTGCCGATGATGCTGATGGACCGCTTTCGGGCTCTGGGTCTTTCGCCGGAGTCGATGATTCTGGCCGGAGCGGGCGTTTACTTGATCGTGCGCTTTATCGTGGCCGAGGCGTTGCGCAAATACACGGTCCATCGCGGTATGTTTCACAGCATTCCGGCGGCGATCATCGCGGCCCAGTTGGC
>Ga0180432_10008196_pt1 | contig 13095 bp, 9 predicted proteins | sample SS_ome_10_FD_132414 | JGI IMG/M metagenome (GOLD analysis project Ga0180432, IMG submission 132414) | Hypersaline lake sediment archaeal communities from the Salton Sea, California, USA - SS_1_MS_2 metaG | ecosystem: Environmental > Aquatic > Non-marine Saline and Alkaline > Hypersaline >...
CGTTGGACACGGACGAACACAGATTTCACGGATACAGTCTCGATAAAAATCCGTGAGCAAAGCCCGTGTTTGTCCGTGTCCCGATAGAAAAATAGAACGCGGCCGTTCTAATTGCACAGGTCGCAAAATGCTCTCAGACCGCGCGCGCGATGGCCGGCCGGAACTTGTATCCGTATACGATGGCTCCTTCCTCGTCTCCGCTCTGTACCTTGCGCGTCACCATCTCTACCGGCATGCCGATGCTCACCCGCTCGGCATCTACGTCGGTCAGTTGCGCGGTGACCATAGGGCCTTCATCCAACTGCACCAGCGCCACGGTGTAGGGGGCAAACTCCTCGAACCCTCGTGGCGGGTGGTGGACGGTGCTGTAGGAATATATTTCCCCTTTCCCGCTAAAGGCGAACGGGGTTTGGGCCGGCCGTTCGCACTCGGGACAGACGTCGCGGGCCGGAAAGATCTTGGCCCCGCACTTTTCACAAATCTCTCCCTCGAGCCGATAACGTTGTTGCTGCAATCTCCAGTTTCTCGGTATACTCATCTTGCCTCCTGATCTCAAAATAGTCTGCGAGTGCGCCAGCTCACCGATTCGCTCATTCGCTCATTCGCTCACTCGCTCTATCCCATTCTCTCCAAGATGTGGGTTATGACCGTCGCGCCGCTGCCGCCAATGTTCTGGGCCATCCCGATCCGTGCGTCCTGCACCTGATTGGCCCCGGCCAGGCCGCGCAACTGCTGCACCACCTCGACGATCTGGTAAACGCCAGTGGCTCCAACGGGATCCCCCCGCGCCTTCAACCCGCCCATCGTGGCAATTGGCACGCGGTCGCCGATCCCGATCCCTTTCTCCAGAGCCAGCCGCAATCCCTGCCCCCTGTCCGCAAAGCCGGCCGCCTCCAGACTGAGCGCCGCCATAATGCCGAAAGCGCCGTGCAACTCGAACAGGTTGATATCATCTGGTCCCACGCCCGCCTGTCCGTAGGCGCGGCGCGTCGAGAGCACGGCTCCATCCAGCACCAGCGGATCGCGCCGGTCGTGCACGGCCACGGTGTCGCTGCCTACAGCCGAAGCAACGACGCGCACCGGGGCGGCGCTGAGAGTGCGCGCTACGTCGGTCGGCGCCAGCACCACCGCCGCGGCTCCATCGCAGACGGGGGAGCTATCCAGCAGATTGATAGGGTCGCAGATCATTGGCGCTGTGGTAAAACGCTCCGCCTTGACCGGGAACTGGAACATCGCGTAGGGGTTGTTCGCCCCGTTCCGGTGGGCGTTGACGGCAAAGACGCCAAAGTCCTGGTGGCTGTAACCGTACTCGTGCATATAGCGCCGCATCAACAGAGCGTTGACGGCGACGAGGGAGAGCCCGTGAGCGGCCTCGTGATCGGCGTCGGTCGCCATTGCCAACGCCGCGATGGTATCAGGGCCATCGGCGTCGGTCATCTTTTCCACGCCCACCACGACGACGATGTCTGCCATTCCGCTGGCGACGGCCGCGCAACCCGTCCGCAGCGCCGCTGCCCCGGAACCAGAGGCGGCCTCGACCTTGAACGCCTCGATCCCCCGTAGCCCCGCGAAATCGGCGACCAACGCGCCCAGGTGCTCCTGGCCGGTCAACTCGCCGGACAGCATGTTGCCCACGTAGAGCGCGTCCGCCTGGGTCACACCTGCGTCGGCCATCGCCGCCTGGAGTGCCTCTAACGCCAGGTGCCGCAGGCTGATGTCCCAGTGCTCTCCGACTTTGGTCTGCCCGACTCCGATGATGGCGACGTCTCTCATTTTCTCAGTTTCCTGGTGAATCTCACGTAAACCCCATAGTCAATCTCGACCCGCCGGGCGATGTAATCGCGGGTCGCCGGCGCTCGCCGCTGCCGCTCTGTGATGGCCTCGGTGACGCGCAGCGAGATGGCGTCTGATCCAGCGCCGGAGCCGTAACTCACCAGCAGTATCCGGTCCCCTGGCGCGGCCACGTCCAGAACCGCCGTCAGCCCGATGAGCGATGAGCCAGCGTAGGTGTTGCCGATTTCGTTGACCAGCAGGCCGGGCTCGATCTGCCCCGCCGTAAATCCGAGCTCTTTGGCCGCCGTCTGCGGGAACTTGACGTTGGGCTGGTGAAAGACGGCGTATTTGTAATCGGCCGGCTCCCTTCCCAATGCCTGCATCAATCCCTGGGCGGCGGCGGCGGTATGTTTGAAATAGGCCGGCTGGCCGGTGAACCGCCCCCCGTGCGAGGGATAGTGCTGGTAGGCTCGCCGCCAGAAATCGGGGGTGTCGGTGACGTAGGAAAAAGAGCCTTCAAAAACGGCCAAAGCCTCCCCCGCCGGTCCTAAAAGATAGGCTGCGCCCCCTGCGGCGGCCGTGTATTCCAGCGCGTCGCCGGGCCGCGCCTGGGCTGTATCCATCCCGATGGCGAGCGCGTACCGCGCCATCCCCGACCCCACAAAGCCGATGGCTGCCTGAAGCGCCTCGCTGCCGGCCTTGCAGGCGAATTCCCAATCGCCGGCCTGCGTGTGGGGCGTGGCGCCGATGGCCTCGGCCACGATGGTCGAGGTCGGCTTGACGGCGTAGGGGTGCGACTCGCTCCCTACCCACACGGCGCGAATGAGCGCGGGGTCCATATCGCCGGCGCGGGCCAGCGCGTTGCGGGCCGCCTCGATGGACATTGTGACCACGTCCTCGTCTGGCCCCGGCACTGACTTTTCCTTGACCGGGGTGCCGCCCGGCCCGCCGGTCCAAACGCGAGATACCTCGGCGGCCGGCAGCCGGTACCTGGGCACGTAGGCCCCGTATCCGACGATGCCGACCTCGCGTTCTGGTTTGAGAATGGTGATTTGGTCGTTGTCAGTCATTTGTCACTCGTTACTGGATGCCATTTGAGCCAGGATCGCCTCGGCCTCGTCCAGTCGTATAACACCTTTGGCCGCCATCCGTTGTGCCACTAGCTCGATCTCGTTCCCTGTGGCCCCGGCGGCAATGGCCACCTGCCGGGCGTGAAGCCGCATGTGGCCCTGCTGGATGCCCTCCGTCGCCAGCGCCCGCAGCGCGGCCAGGTTCTGAGCCAGTCCCACCGAGACAATGATCTCGGCCAATTCGCGGGCGGTTTGCACACCCATAATCTTGAGCGCCACCTGCGCCGTGGGCTGCACCCGAGTCGCCCCGCCGACGATGCCCACCGCCAGGGGCATTTCCAGCGTGCCTGCCAGATTGCCCTCGCCGTCGCGCGCCCAGGTGCTCAGGCTGGTGTAGCGGCCTGAGCGGGCCGCGTAGGCGTGAGCGCCCGCCTCGACCGCCCGCCAATCGTTCCCGGTGGCGATCACGACCGCGTCCACGCCGTTCATGATGCCCTTGTTGTGGGTCGCGGCGCGGTACGGGTCGGCGGCGGCAAAGGCATAGGCCTCGACGATTCCCTGCGCCACTTGCTCGCCGGGGAAATCCTCAAGGGCCAGCGCATCCACCGGCAGTGTGCAGCGCGCTCGCGCCAACCGCCGGTCGGCCAGGTTGGAAAGGATGCGCAATAGCACGCGCCCGCCAGTGATTTGCTCGATCCGGGGAGCCAGAGCCTCGCAGGCGGTGTTGACCGCGTTGGCTCCCATCGCGTCGCGGCAGTCAAAGATGAGGTGCACCGCCAGCGTCGGGCCGGCGGCGGTCCGCTCGAGGACGCGCACCTCCAGGTCTCGCGCCCCGCCGCCCAGCCCGACGATGACCGGGTCGCTCTCGTTTGCCAGCGCCAGCAGTTCGTCACGCGCGGCCAGCAGGTCGAAACGGGCCGACCAGGGATCGGCAACGTCGAGCACCTGCAACTGGCCGATCATCTCTGGCGCCGTCGTAGTGGCCCGGAAGCCCCCGCCGGCTCGAGCCAGCCTGGCGGCGAACGAGGCCCCGGCCACCACCGAAGGCTCCTCGATCGCCATCGGCACCAATACGTCGCGCCCGTTGACGCTAAAGTTGACCGCGACGCCTAGCGGCAGGCTGTACAGGCCGACGACGTTTTCGATCATCCGGTCGGCCCGCGTCAGGTCTAGCCCCATCGCGCCGCCCAGGGCCGTGGTCTCGTCTGGCGTCAGATCAGCCCACCGGGCGACCTGCTTGATCCGCTTTTCCAGAGGCTGGTCGTAGAACCCGGCCAGGCGGGAGGATTTGGGCGTTAGTTCTTTCTTCATAGGCGACTGTCTGACATACATTTAAAGCCGCCGGATAGATGAACTCTCCGGCGGTCTGCAACAAAATATACCATCAAGTCTCTATCAAAAACTATCAAACCGGCAGATTTAGGGCTAGTATGAAAGTACTAGGGAATTACTCGTGACTGGGGTCGAGTGGTGAGAAACTTTTTCCCGACACTTTTGCAAGCTCTTGGTTAGAGATTCGCGGAGAATCCAGAGACGCACAGAGGTTTTTGAGAGAACCTAGACCTCGGAGGTCTCTGCCGAGCTTGTGCTCGCCCAAAACCGCCGATTTGGGCGGTTTTTGAGCCTGAAAACACATCTCATTAGACCTCCAGTAATTCCCGTTTTGAAGCCGCACCGCCGTAAAACAGACGGTGCTGGCTGGTTTTTTCCTAGCATCGGCTCTTTTAGGCCGATGCGCCCAAGCTAGAATTGCCAAAACGGGAATTGCTGACCATTGGCTTTGTCCCAAACGTGATACGCTCGCATCTTGCGGCTTGGCCGCGCTATGTGCGTTGTTGGATCAAGTGGCGCAGAAATAAAGTTCGGGGTAGAATAAGGCGTCGGATGAGGGACGAGCGGCTTGCATGCAGCCAACTTACCGGAGACGAAGAATGGCAACGTGGACAGAACGAGAACAAAAACGAGTTGACGGGTGCGACGTGGTCGTAGTGGGGGCCGGGCTGATGGGCGCGGCAGTGGCTGTGCGCCTGGCCCGCGCGGGGTTCGAGACGGCGCTGCTGGAGGCGCAAGTTGTGGCGGGCGGCGCGACCGGCCGCAGCGCCGGGATGGCGCTCACCGGCCTGGGCGGTCACTACAACTGGGCTGTCTCCGCCTACGGCCGCCAGCAAGCGCGAGAGGTCTGGTCACTCACCGTTGAAGGACGTGAGCGCTTGGTCGAGGCCGCCGAGCGGCTGGCAGTGCCCGTCGAAAAGACCGGCAGCCTGGCGCTGGCCGTCGAAGATGTCGAGGCGGACGCTTTGGAAGAGTCAGCCGTGCTGTTGCAGGAGGATGGCTTTGACGTGCGATTCGAACCCGGCGACCCGCTGGGGCGGGGCTTTCGCGCCGCCTTGCACCATCCTGCCGACGTGATGGTGGACGGGGCCGCGCTGACCCGGTCACTGTTGGCCTCTGAGGAAGTGAGCGTCCACGAAAGAACCGAGGTCTATGACCTGGAACCAGAGAAGGAGAGCGTGCGCGTATGGGCGCAGGGCCGCAACGTGCTCTGTAGCGCCGTCGTGTTGGCGGTCAATGGCTACGCGCCACTGCTCGATCCCTACTTTACCGACAAGGTCGCCCCGACCCGCAGCCTCATTTTCGCCACCGAGCCGTTGGACAGGCCGGTGCTGGAGCAACCTTGTTACGCTGACTATGGCTACGAGTACTGCTGTCAGTTGCCAGACCGTCGGCTGCTGCTGGGTGGGTGGCGGCGCCCGCAATCATCGGGCCAGGGGAAGGGTGGGGCGCCAGAGTTGGGAGACGTGGTCCGAGATGGACTGGCCCACTTTGCATCCTACTATTTCCCCGACGTGGAGATACAGAGCGCCGACCGTTGGTCCGGCATAATGGGCTTTACGCCCGACGGACTGCCGCTGCTGGGCCGGTTGCCCGCTCTGCCGCAGGTCTACTTTGCGGTCGGGCTGGGGGGCCGGGGGTTGTCCTGGGCCTTTGTCCTCGCCGACCGGTTGATGGCGCTGATGCTGAACGACGCCGAGCCTGACATTCTCTCGGCGGCGCGGTTCGCTTGAGAGAAAAGCGGCGCGTATGGGAACGCGTCCTTCCCCAACCGGCAACTGTAGGGTGGGTTGCTTACCCGTCGCCCGGCGATGCGCCGCTCCTCGCAAGATGGGTGAAACTAGGCAACGTCGGCCAGCGCCCGCGCAATAGCCTGGATGTGCGCCGGGGTCGAGCCGCAGCAGCCGCCCACCACCCGCGCCCCCAGTGCGACGAACCGACGGGCATATTTCGCCATGTCCTCCGGCGTGGCGTCGTACATCACTTCCCGCCCTACCGTATACGGCTTGCCCGCGTTCGGCTTGACGATGAGGGGAGCCTGGGGCGCGACCTCGTGTATCTTTGCCACCGCCCCCTCGGTCATCTCTAGCGTCGCGCCGCAGTTGGCGCCGAGAGCGTCCACGCCCAGCGCCAGCAACGTCTCCGTTGCCTGCTCCGGGCTGACTCCCATGTTCGTCCGCCCGTGCTGGTCGAAGGAGAGGGTGGCAAAGACGGGCAAGCCGGCCCCGGCCCGCTGCGCTCCTTCGACGGCGGCCCGCGCCTCGTCCAGGGCTGACATGGTCTCGACGTAGAGCACGTCCACTCCGGCCTCCGCCAGCGCCGTTGCCTGCTCGGCGAAAATGTCCACCGCCTGCTCGTAGGTGAGCTTGCCCATGGGGGCCAGGAACTCGCCCAGGGGACCGATGTCGCCGGCCACGTAAGCCCCGTCGCCGGCAGCCTCGCGGGCGACCCCCACCGCCCGCCGGTTGACCTCGGCCACGCGCTCGGCCAGCCCAGGCCGCTGGAGCCGCGTCCGCGTCCCGCCAAAGGTGCAGGTCAGGATCAGTTCGGCCCCGGCCTCGACGTAGGCCCGGTGTACCCCTATCACAGGATCGGGATTCTCCAGCAGCCAGGCCTCCGGCGACATGCCGGTGGGCAACCCGGCCTCCTGTAACATGGTGCCCATCGCGCCATCGGCGACGATGACGCGACCGCTTTCCAATCTCGATAGCATGTTCTCTTGTCTCATTGTATACCTCTCTGCATGGTGCCGTCTGATGGAGCTGATCGTGTGCTTGCTCGTATTCTCCATGATTTTCACTTTTTAGTCAACTGACCCGAGTGGCACGGGGGTAAACACTGGATCAGGAGGCTGCGTGGTACTCGAACGATTTGGTAGAGCAACCGCCAAAGCGTCTCGCAAGAAGCGCGAGGCCATCGAGCGGCTGGAATGGCAAATCGGCGATTCGCGCCAGGCAACGCCTTTTGAGGTTTGACAACGTTTCTGAAATGTTATAAACTAGAGCCGCTGGTTGGCTGGTTGTGGTAGCGGCAAAGGGGGGGCGATGACAAAGCGGAGAGCAATCCCCAATGAGGTGCGAGACAGACTGCTGGTGGAAGCGATGCACCGATGCTGTCTCTGCCCGGAACACCACGAGGTGGTTGATATACACCACATCGTGCCCATCAGCGAGGACGGGCCGAACACCGGGGACAACCTAATGGTAGTCTGTCCTACCTGTCATGCCAGGATCCACCGCATTCGCAACCGTTACAACCCGAAGCAACTGCGGATGTACAAGGAGCGATGGGTAGAGTTGTGCGCGCTAGGGCTGCCGCTGGACGTGCGCATGAGGCAAGCGTTCAACTACACCCAACCACCCCAACCACCCGAACCAGAGATTCCACCGGACATGATACCCGAAACCCTCCCCATCCCCGCCGGCCCTTTCTGGATGGGCAGCGACCTCAATGACGCCCAAGCTTCCGCCAACGAAAAGCCGCGCAGTAAGCTTGATCTTGCCGAGTACCAAATCGGTCGCTACCCGGTCACTAATGCTCAATACGCCTGCTTTGTCCAAGACACTGACCACGCACCACCGGAGCATTGGGACGGGGAGAACGTCCCCGTTGGCCTGGAGGATCACCCCGTGGTGAACGTCAGCCACGCGGACGCCGTCGCCTACTGCCGCTGGTTGAGCAAGGTCGCTGAGGAACACTACCGGCTACCCACAGAGGAAGAATGGGAGAAAGCAGCGCGAGGCGGTTTGCCACAAACACGGCGCTATCCCTGGGGGGATAAGTGGCAGGATAACGTCTGTAACACAGAAGAAATGGGACGAAAGGGCACAAAGTCCGTCCACGAGTTCGAGCAAGATAGCCAGAGTCCATTCGGGGTCGTGGATATGGCGGGCAACGTCTGGGAGTGGACGGCAAGCTGGTACGAGCGATATCCTGGCTCTCCCCACGAAAGCTCGAACTATGGGCGCAAGTTCCGGGTGGTGCGGGGCGGCTCCTGGGATTACTCCGCTCAGTCAGCCCGCATCTCCTGCCGGGGGCGGTACGAGCCCAACGAGCGGCGAGCCTATTTGGGATTCCGTGTCGCGTTGGAGGCTGGTCAAACAATTGACGCTGCCCCAGAGGAGCCCCTGAAACCCCCAATTGCCGCCGCCAGAAAGCCCCCGGAGAAGATTGACCTAGCCAAACTACGCCGGTTGATCACCGACTGCTTCGACCAAGAGGAGTTGCGCACACTCTGCTTCGACCTGGGAGTGGATTACGACAGCTTGCGGGGTGAAGGGAAAACAGCCAAGACCAGAGAGTTGGTGGCCTACTTCCAACGCCATAAAAACATTCCCGAGTTAATCGGAGCCTGCCGGCAGCGGAGACCGCACGTTTCCTGGTAAAGAATGGAGGCACAGCGATGGAACAGCCAGAAATAGCAGAACAACCGGAAGCAGAAGCAGAGGAGCAGGAAGCGACGTCAGGGCAACAGGATACGCAACCATCGGAGCCGTCGCCAGGGTCTGAATCGCTCGCACCTGCGGAGCCGGAGGGCGGGTACCGCTTCAAAGAGGGTGAACTGATCGCTGACCGTTACCGTGTCGTCGCCCCTCTGGGGTTCGGCGGCTTCTCCCAGGTCTATCGTTGCAAGGATGTCAGGTTAGGGCATGACGTAGCGATAAAAGTGCTGAATGAGAAAGAAGTGGGTCTACAGGAAGCGCGCGCTGCTGTCAAACTCAGACACGCTAATATCGTACGAGTTTCCGATACGTTCGAGTTGAAAGATGGCACTTCCATCATACTCTTCGATTACGTGGCAGGCCAAACATTGGAAGCGCATCTAGTTCAGGCTCAGGATCGGCGGTTTCCACTGGACCCGGACACCCTGCAAATTATCCGTCAGGTCGCCGATGCCCTCGACTATGCCCACAGCCAAAACGTGATTCACCGGGACATCAAGCCCAGCAACATTATCCTGGATCAACAGAATAGCGCCTACCTGACTGACTTTGGCCTGGCAGAAGTGAAGAGACCAGCCGATGGAAGGTCTGCTCTAACAACAGAAGTGCAGAGACAGTTAAGTGGCACTATTCCCTACATGGCTCCCGAGCAGATTAGAGAGGGAACCCCAGGGGATGCGCGTGGCGATCTCTACTCGCTGGGCGTTGTTGTCTACAGAATTTTGACCGGTGTGCTCCCATATCCTGAACCGGACACTGGTTTTCTGATGTTTAAAATTGTCGCGGCCGAGCCTATCCCGCCGACCCAAGCCAACCCGGATCTTCCCTGGGGCGTGGAATCGGTGTTGCTGCGGGCGATAGACAAGGACCCAGATAAGCGCCCCCCTTCTTGCCTGGTCTTTGCCGATGAACTGGAAAAGGCCGCCCGGGCCTATGTGGAGGCGGGCGCCCAATATGCGCAAGCCAAGGAATTATTCGAGAGCAAACGATGGCGCCAGGCGCTGGCCGCCTTCGAGTCGTTGGAAGTCCAGGCAAAGGGTTTCAAAGACACCGCCCACTACCTGGAGCAAACTCGCAATCAGGTGCGCTTCCTCGAGCTCTACGAGCAGGCCCAGGGCTTGCTGGAACAGGGAGAATACCAGGCTGCTCTGGACACGCTGAACAACCTGACCCAATTGGACCCCGAGTACGACGTGGCCGACCTGCGCCAACAGGCCCGCGAAAATCTGGCCCGGGAGAAAAAGGAGACGCTGGACGCCCAATACCGGCAGGCCGTGCGCCAATTCAAGAATCAGGAGTACGAAGCCTGTCTGGACACCCTGGCCGTGATCTACAAGCAGGACGCCGACTATTCCGATCCAGAGGAAATCGTGCAGCCCGCCCGCGCACAAGCGGAGCGGCAACGGAGACTGCGCGAGCTCTACAATCGAGGCGTGAAACAGATGGGTCAGGAGCAATGGGAGGAGGCCGTCGCTGCCTTCCAGGAGCTGCAGGAGGAAGAACCCGGCTACGAGGACGTCGAGAATCAGTTGGCCTCGGCCCGTCTGCTCGCCAAAGTGTCCTTGCCCCTGCAAGAGGCCAGGGAGCTGTTGAAACAGGAGAAATTCGTCGCCTGCGTGGACAAGCTCCAAGAACTGGGCCAAATAGACCCCGACTACAAACGAGACGAAGTGGAGCGCCTGCGGCAAGAGGCGCTGAACCTGCTATACCGCCGGGCCACCGGCCTGCTGGAGGGAGGTAAATTCAAAGACAGCCTGACCGCGCTGACCGCACTGGAGCAGCGCTCCCCGGACTATCCAGGCGTGGAGGAGCTGGAGGCCCAGGCCCGGGAAGGCATCCGTATTCAAGACCTGCGGGCCAAATTGGACGGCCTGTACCAACGAGCCGTGGAGCACCTCAACCGACGAGAACACGCCCAGGCACTCGAACTGTGGCAGGAAATCCAACAGCAGCAAGAGGACCTGGAATATCCCGATGAGCGGAACGTGGAAAGCCTGGCGAAAAGCGGCCTCTGTATGCAGCTCTATAACCAGGCCCTGGCAGCCTTGACCCAGGAAGACTTTGACCGGGCGCTAGGGTCGTGGCAGCAGGTTTGTGAGGTGGACCCCACCTACCCCGATAGCCAACGAGTCGAACAGCAAGCCCGGGCGATGCAGCTCTACCGCCAGTCCCTGGACGCCCTGACCCAGGGCGATCCCCAGCGGGCGCTGGAGCTGCTGCGCCAGGCGCGCGACGCCAACCCCAACCACCCCGACAAACAGCGCGTGGAGCAACAGGCCCGGTCTATGATGCTCTACAGCCAGGCCCAGCAAGCTCTGAATCGCGGAGATACTCGCCAGGCGCTAGAGTTGCTGAGCCAAACCCGTCAGGTGGACCCCAACTACCCCGACGACCAGCACGTTGAACAACGGGCCCAGGCGATGACCCTCTATGGGCAAGCATCAGACGCTCTTACTCAAGAGGAATATCGTCGAGCGTTAGAGTTATTGCAACAAGTGCGGACCATTGACCCCCACTACCCCGACAAACACCAGGTCGAGCAACAGGCCCAGGCCGTGCTTGATGAACGGGAGAGAGCCGAGAAACTGCGCCGTTGGGGCCTTTACATCGGTGTGGGGGCCGCCGCCCTGATATGCCTGGCCATCATCGTCGCCCTCGCCGGTAGTCCCTATCTCCCGTGGGCCAGGCCCACGCCGACGGCCACACCCACACTGACCCCCTCCCCTTCACCGACCCTCACACCCTCACTGACTTCCACGACCCCGCCGCCGACAGATACACCGTCGCCTTCCCCTACCTCAGAACCAACCTCCGCTCCCGACACCCACGCCACCGCTACTCAGGGAGCCGGCATATTTGTCGCGCCGGACGCCGACTCACAGACGGTAGGCGGCGTGGCAGAGGGGGAGCAGGTGCGGGTGCTGGGGCGCTCCCAGTACGGAAATTGGTTCTACGTCCGCGACGACCAGGGCGTGGAGGGTTTCACCTACGTCCCCCGCTACGAGTGGTCGGGGGACTATGAGGCGCTGCCCATCGTGCCCTCCACCATCACGCCCGTGCCCGTCACTCCGCCGCCCCCCGGAACTCCGCACCCTCTCCTGACGATAGACCTGTGGCATTTGCCCTGGACCGCGGACTGCAAAGCAGAGTGGACGATGTCCGTCTTTATTGCGGGCCACGGCGGCAACGGCGTCTACACCTACTACTGGGACGACCAGGTGGTGGCCGGCCCGCTGACCAACGAGGGCCACACCTTTGAGGTGCACGGCAGCGGCAGTACGCTCATTGGCACAGGCAGGGTAGTCTCGGGAGACGGGCAGGTGGCTGAAAAGGCTCTTCTGATCCCGGCGCCCTGTCCCTAGTAAACGGGGTTGCGCCGGCCCCAGCGCCGTTTGTTCTACGGCGGTGCGGCTTTCAACTCAACCTGCCACCAGAAAGTTGCGCGCCAACCGATGCGCACAGTTGAAGTTACAGAAAGATGTGTTATAATGTCGGCGACAGGGGGTCTGTACAGTCTCCCTCGCGCGCACACAACTTTCAGAGGAGAGTGAAGAAAAACATGCCATTCAAACAACTGGGGATCATGGAACTGGTGATCATATTGGTGGTCGTTATACTCATCTTTGGCGTAGGCCGGCTGGGCAAGCTCGGCAAGGACCTGGGAGAAGGCATACGCGAGTTTCGACGGGGCATTTCGACCGGAGAGAATGAGCAAGCAGAGGAAACGACAGAAGAAAAAGCCTGACGATAAACTGGCTCCCAAACCTATGGCCGCTTGGGAGCCAGCATATTCTTATGGGTGTGTTTCATTTCAGTTGTAGGCCCTTGTGGCCGTTTTTTATTGTGCACTAGTTACCTCCAATCGGCCACAAGCCCCAGATTCATCCCAAGCACAGCGACTATCTCCCGTTTCTGCCAGCGCGCAACGAACAACCCCGGCAGAAACGCACATACGCAAAGAAAAGCACCCTGAGGCTCTCCGTGACTCCTCCGTGTAACCAGGCGTGTTACTTTTGCAGTAATACCCAAAAACAAAAAAAGTCCCTTGGCAATGACCTACTCTCCCAGGGGGTCGCCCCCCCAGTACCATCGGCGCTGGCGGGCTTAACTGCCGGGTTCGAGATGGGACCGGGTGTGTCCCCGCCGCTAGAATCACCAAGAGACTTTTATAAACTGAACAGGCTTGCTCACAAAGCCAGCGTACTCACTATGTGAACGACGCGAAAACTCCAAGTTCTCCGCACCACGGTTTAAGTCCTCGACCGTTAGTACGGGTTAGCTGAACGCATTGCTGCGCTTACACCTCCCGCCTATCAAACCGGTAGTCTTCCGGCGGTCTTACTCCCTTAACGGGATGGGGGACCTAATCTTGGGGCGAGTTTCCCACTTAGATGCTTTCAGCGGTTATCTCTGCCAGACGTAGCTACCCAGCAATGCCCCTGGCGGGACAACTGGCACACTAGAGGTCTGTCCACTCC
>Ga0180432_10008197_pt1 | contig 13094 bp, 18 predicted proteins | sample SS_ome_10_FD_132414 | JGI IMG/M metagenome (GOLD analysis project Ga0180432, IMG submission 132414) | Hypersaline lake sediment archaeal communities from the Salton Sea, California, USA - SS_1_MS_2 metaG | ecosystem: Environmental > Aquatic > Non-marine Saline and Alkaline > Hypersaline >...
CCATTTTTATCTCTTAAATAACCCCCACCATATAATTATCATAGTAACAATCTGACATAAGATAGTTACAACTCCGATCATAAGATTAATTTTTAAGTAATTACTAATTTCTCCCCCTCGAGATAAACTAGAAACGTATTGCTGTCTAACATAATTTTTCATATTGGAAGGAGTTATAGAGAAGTGAGCTTCCTCTTTTCCCGTCTCCGCTTCGTCATCACTAATATAAGCTAACTCTCTATTAATGGGGACAACTCCCTCCTCATTAAATAAGAAATGATTCATATTTAAACTGATGTCAAACCAAGACTCCTCAACAACTAATAAATAAGCTTTTCCAGAATAAATAAACAACAAATCCACTGTTGTCAAAACAAAATGCCTCATAGTCCCATTATTGAACATCATAGTTATTGCATAAGAAGAGTCTCTTTTCTTTTTGAATGTTTTAAAATCTTTTTTTGTAAAAATATCTGTGTGTTTAGTTAATTCTTTCAGATTTTGTTTATTTTCTACTTTTTTTTTCTCTTCAGAAGATAATTTTTTAAATCTTTTTTCCTGCTTTAAAATGTCGGAAGATATCTCTCTCTTAATTTGTTTTGTTTTAGTTTTCGCATTCTTAGTTCTTTTTGCCATCTTCACACACCCACATACAACTTAATTCCTTTCAACATTATTAATAATTTGTCTTTGATCATAAATAAACATCATCCCCAAATTTAACTAATGCAAAAGAATCATAATATACATAATAAGGATTTCCAATAAATCTACTTCTAGACGACCAAGATTTTTTCCCATCAAAAACAAAATCGTGATAATCCTCCACTGCAAAATCCCCAGTAAAATATTTTTTTTCGATCCAAGTAATAGGTAAATCTTTCTCAACGACTTTCCCTTTTTCCCACACTAAAGTAGGCATAGTTTTATTTACTTGACATTTTCTCACTAATGTTATCTCATGCAATAAATCTCTTAAACTGACATCAATACGAGCCAATTTTTGGGAGATACATACAATATCGTTCTTCTCTGAACTGCCTAGTATTTTTCTGATTTGGGATATCCACATAGACATTAATACATTCCATTTAGACATGCTTTGTCTTGAATGCATAATATTATGTATCTCGTCCAGAAATAAATTAAAATTATCCTTATCGTTCCAAAAATCCCAATTTATATATGGTTTCATGACCGGAGTCCCATCTTTCTTTATTGATTCTTGCTTAGTATCAATAATATCTTCTTTTTTTAGTCTATAATTATTCTCTACATGAATATCCATGTTAGAAAAGGTAGGAACTCCGGAATCAACTATATCTTTAACAACAGACAAAGTCTTTCCAGAGCCGACGCCCCCAATTACTGCTTTAATCAAGTGACTTAACTGGAATCCAGTACTCTTTTGCTTCATGACCTGCATAAGCTTTTCCCAGTTTTTTCTTTTTGAATAAAAAAGTTTTATTTTTCAAGAAATTTAAAACTTCTGTATGAGTCTCAATTTTTTTAACTTCACTATTTAAAATTTCTAGTTCTTGAATAAATCTATCTAATACACTTCCTTCTGGAACAGTATTACTCGTAGCTGTTGAAGGTATTTTAATCCATTCGTGAAACATGCCAGTTTTAGATTTCTTTAACAAATCTGTATTAATCGGCTCTATTGACACATGGTACTGTTCAACTTCCTCGTCAGCTATTGTACTTTTTTCAATACTGACTTCTTTGACTTTACCTTCAAATTCCTCAATTCCTTCTGCTTTTGTTCTTTCAACCATTTTTTATTTTCCTCCTTACATTTATTGATGTAATTTTTAACAATTTTTTTGTTATTAATACAAGAACGTACAAATTCTGAAAAATTCCCTTCTTTAGTTATAATATTAGCTATCTGTACATCCTTTAATGTTAAAGATATATGTTTTGTGTAATTGACCATTACCACAAATAACCAATACTTATTTATATAGTTTTCGGAAAAAAGAGAGGGAAGTGGTCAGAAATTTCTCTCCCTTTTCCGAAATTGGACATGATACAAAAGAACTTTAAGCTCTTCCTCGTCTAGATTTACTTTTTCTTTTAGTGGGTTTTGGTTTGGTTCTCTTTCGAGGTGAATCGTCAAATTTATCCACTACCTTCATAAATCCTTCACCTAACTTTTTAAGTTTTTCGGTATTTTCTTTGATTTTCCTATTTCTTTCTTCAATCGCTTTTTTATGTCTTTGTTTTTCCTGCTCTAAAACTCGCTTTTCTTGAGGAGTTAATTTTACTTTTCCAGCTTCTCTTATTTCTTTTTGTTTTCTCAATAACGCTATTTCTTCCCTCATCTTCTGTTCTCTATGTTCTTGTGTCTTTTTAGCAAGTTCAAGCTTTTTGTCTAAATACTTCATTTTAATTGTACTGATAAAACTCATTTTTTTTCATACCTCCATTAAATAAACGACATGATAAACATTATTATCCCGAATAATATGACCACTACACCTATAACAAAATTACATCCAATAATAGCCCCACCAAATATCAACATACCTAAACCGACGAGCATGTCAATCGCAGGAAACTTAATATATATACGACCCAAAATAAAAATAGTTACTAAAACAAAAAAGATTAATCCAGTCATTAAAACAGTAGGAATATCATCATCAGGACAAACATTCGCAACAAAAAACCCTCCTGTGGAAGTGTCATCTACACGAGAAACCACCTCAAAATTTAATGTTTCGGTTGCAGTGTTTGTACTCCCAGTAAGAGGAGAATGACACATCTCTTTATTAGAGTATCTTGTAGTTATAGCCCACTGATTATTTTTAGTTCTAACCACACTTATAACATCTTGATTATTCCATTCTGAATCAACATAACGAATCCACGTCTCCCCATCAGAACTAACAAAATGTCCTGCATACTCACTATTTTCAAGATAGATAAAATCTCCGTCAATATACTCCGTTATTGTCCATGTAGGAGCTAACGCTTTCTGCGAAAGACATATTATCCAATCATAAGAATCTTTCAATTTTGTTACTTTATAATCTTCTAGAGGAGGGATACTTCCCGCATGAGAAATATCAAAAGAAAAATCATCTTTATAATTCGTAAAAGTTAATTTATCTTCTTCTTTATTTGCATAATACCCAAAATCAGACGGACTTAAATATATTCCCGTCCCCGAATCCCCACATTTCCAAGTAATAGTTCCGTTCCCCGTAATATTAGGAGTAAAAGTCAGATTAAAAGTATCTGTTGGTTGTGTAGTATGTTGTTTAATTCCAGTACTATAATCGTCATAACTTCCGATAGTTATATTTCCCATTATTTGAAATAAATTTAAATCATAACATGATACACTGAAAGTAATAGATTCATTCACATAATAGACTTCATTATCGACCGCAGGGACTAATGGAGTTATAACCGGATTCGTTACATCTGTTACATTTGTAAAATTAAATACTGTTGTCTCAACAGTAAAATTATTATCTGAATCGTAAGCCACAGTCGTAAAATTAAATTCTCCAGTATATAATATAGACCCGTTTAATTCGTGAACATAAACTCCATCCCCATTAAACCTAGTTTTATTCCAAATTAAATCTTGAGTATGATAATCTGTTAATAAATAAGTATGATTTTCTAAATCAAAATCAATAACTGAAACAATAAAAGTAATATTACTATTCTTACTTACATCCACTACAACACCATCATTAAAATTATATGTTTTAGAATTCCTATCTTCTAAAGTTTGGTCTATCAAGATTAATGAATGAGATATTTGAGGTGGTATGTTTCCTATCGTAATGGTTTCTGTTAAGTTTACATTATAAATAGTATCAGGGTTAGTACAATTTAGCATGATTCTTTTTTCACCTATTTCTGTATATAAATAGTAGCGAGAATTAACACTATACCACCCTAAAGAACTATTATAATCTAAACTGGGATGGATTAAATCTATCTCTTCACGACCATATAATAAGTCCTTAACTACATGACGACTATTATAACCAGTAACATCATTATATAAATCATAGGTTATATTATTATGTGCAGTACAATTATCACCTATCTTAATAACAAAAACCCCAAAATTATCTTCACATAAAGGTATCTGATTTTTATTAATAACAAAATCATCCAAAACAGTCCCGCCACAAGTTAAATCATCAATAATAAAATCATTTCTAATTAAATCCGCATGACATAATTCCACATATATATAATCATCTTTCACGTTCGTAGTGGGAAGTCCTAATACATCCACACTCTGACCCGAATCTATATCACAACTATTCCCAGCATTACACAAAGTAAAATTAGTATTCTCATAAGCATATACTCCTGTAACATTCCCTACATTCAATAAATCACAAGAACTATCATCTAAAACACTCCCATTATCCCTAGAGTGATTTCCATAAAATAACACATAATCTAATCTGTCAAAATAAGATGATTCTGTACCCCCTATATTAGTAAAAATAATATCTAATAATCCGCTCTTAACATCTATATAAGTATATAAATTAGTAGTATTCTGATTCCCTGCTACATCTGAACAGTTCACTCTCCACCCTACTCCATAATCGTTTAAAAATTCTATTGTTGTAAAATTAATAGGAGTGTCTGCCGTTACTGAGGTAGTTTCATTCATTGTGAGAGTTCCTGTTAAATTGTGCCATAATGAACACGCTCCATCCTCAGTACTTTCGACTTGCACAGTCCAGTTAATATTATCTGCTGTCCAATTAGTCACATATATAGAAGGAGAATCCAAATCTAAAGTAGATTTTTGGGGTCTGTCAGTTATATTTCCCGCATAAGCCCAACATTTATCAAACATAAAATTTCCGTTACCATCTTTAACGATTTTAACTCCGTTATTAACACTCCATGGGTCAGTATGCTTAATAGACCCGATACTTTCATTATTGACATAATACTCCACATTATTATTAGACTCATTCAAAGTAACATGAATACTCAATTTATATACTGTATTAACTGAAAAAGAAGTACTTGACACTGTCGGAGAGAGATAACCTCCATAAGTAAACTTACTCGTATCGCCTCCATGCACTCCTAACATCTGACCATCACCCCACCCTACATAATTCGGACAGGTTCCTAATGCACAAGTAACATAAATTCCACTCGTATCAAAACCACCTGACCCTGACGGGAGAGAAGTCACATTCATATAACACTCATAAGTAACGTTACTAGTTTCAACCCCTACTAAATAATCAACAGACCCCACACCTGAAAATATAGTCATTGCTCTTTTGTCTCTAGAGCCAATATCATAATGAACTCGACTCAAATCAGGAGCGCCAAGATATAAATAATTGGTTGAAATATCTATATCACCTTTCCACATAGACTGATTTAGATTTTCTTCTTCAAAACTATCACAAAAATAAATATTATTATCATTATCCGACCCTGAACACCCCTCCAAATCCTCAGCATAAGTTAAACTACTTAAAAGAATAATACACAATCCAATAATTAATAATAATTTTTTCATATTGAATCTAATAATAAATCTGCTATAACTTCGTTCTCTTTAGAGTATTTAATTTTATTATAATCTTCAATCTCTTGAGAAGATTTACTTGTAATATAACAATCAATACATAACTGTCCCACAGTACAATTAATACAGGAGTATTTCCCACATTTTAAACACTTTCTTACTACTTTATTCTTACTTTGACAATTAGGACACACGGTTTTAAACACCATCTAATTCCCCCTCACAGTTCTGACAATAGACACAATAAACCACACCCGAAAAATCATGAAAATCCCGTCTAAAAAAAACGGAAGTGTACCAAAAGTCCAAAAAAACATTTTAACTACTGAAAATATCACAGTAGCCACATTAATATCGCTATCTTGTGCTTCTGCCCCCAGTTCGCTTTTCATTGTGTCAATATTGTAACTCCCTCCGGCTTCGTCAAATCCCTCATTAATAAAAGGCATAACTAAACCTAACAAGATGAAAACAGAAGCGAAAGTAATTATAACTGTTACATCCATAGAGGACATAAATCTATCCCCCCTCTCCTGCATGACCAGTAAATAACCGACGGATATAAATTCCTAAAATAGCTACTGCCACGACAATAATAGATATAACAACCCATACGTCAATATATCCTTTAACAGTACCAATTATTAAAGCTATTATTTCAACAATTCCTATAACTCCTAACTTGACGGCAGACTCGCCTTTAACCCCTGTCCAGATAAAATAAGCTAACGCTCCCATGAATAACAACCAAATCATAAACGCAGACATACCGCCTAATATAGAACTAACTCCCTCCACTGTTTGGTGGATAGAATCATTCGCAGAAGTTCCAGCTATTTCTAAATCATCCGCTTCTGCTTCTTCTTCTGCCTCAACTTGATTCAATAAACAATTCTCACAATCACCGAACTCAACTCCAGAAGTATCTACTGAAAAAACTATCTCTTCATAATCACCCACTAACGTATGAGTAGAATCTCTCACTTCAATTCGAATTATAAAATTATTTCCAGTCAAATTAGCTTTAAAATCCGGTAAAGTTATTGTACTTCCGGAAGCTACTAACGAAGTCCAATTAGATGACTGTTCATTAGTCGGATGGTTATAATACACGTAAGCCCTCGCCTGTACTTTATCATCATCAACATCTAAAGGAGTCACAGTGATTCTTATAGATTCATTCATTTTAACGGTAGATACTCCTGCACATGGATTAATACATCTACCGTCTATCTGTGCATTAGAATTAGTAAATCCATCATCATAATAAAAAATATTTCCTGTTGTTATAGCTATAATATCCTCCGCAGAATCATTAAAATAATCAATAGGTAACACGACAGAATTATCGTTAGGCATTTCGATTAAAGAGGTAGTTTCACATGCCCCAATTAAACACGAATCTAAAGAAAATATACCTAACGAAGAAATTATCTCGTCTAAATCCCCTGCTTCCATTTGTCCTGAATGGACGTAAGCTTCAACTGACGGAGTAGCATTAAAATTAGGGATATCTATGTCATACACAGCGGTATCAACCCAATCATACGTATCTCTCGAACTCCCACATATAATAAGTTCTTCTTCAGTATTTAGTCCTGCACTATAATCATTCGTGAAAATCATAATAGCATAAGAGTCCTGTGTAGCGTCGGGAAAACATAAACTTTCAAACGGTGGAGACATAAAATCCCCTTCGACATTATTCGATAAAGGATGGTCATTTAATTGATTAACTAATTCATCATCATACACAACTAACTCGTAATCATTCGAATCTGTATCAATATCCTCTGCAATACCGAACACAATCTCATTGTCTCCAGCTGTTGAGCCGACTGCGTTAGTTATTAATGGAGAAGATATAAAAGACCTATCTTTATCAGGAATAACTAAATCATCTGCTGGATTAACAAAGGAGCCATCTTCACACACCAAACTAGCATAATCTAACCTCTCCCATGTCTTAGTAGATACACGATTTAGTATGAGAGTCCCTGTGATATCTGTCGCTTCATAAGTCTCAATCAAAGCGTCTGTTGTACCGTAACCGTACGCCCCTCTTAAAGTAACATAGTTTACAACCCAATCAGTATAAGAATCACCGTCTAAATCACCCGCAGAAATTAACTGACCAATAGGTAAAGAGTAACATTCTCCCTGCTCCCCTCCTGTCCGTCTGACTATTTGTCTCCGAGTAATATTTCCTAAACCGTCAAAAACATAAAAATCCGCATTACAACGCTTATCACCTGCTCCATCCCCTCCACCAGTCACAAAATCACAGTAAATATTAGAAATCCCACACAAACCACCATAACATTTAATTGAATCCATTGAACTATCATTTATTGAAGCATACGTTAAATTAGCAATATTATTCTCGATTAAATGCGTCCCATTATAATCTATCATATATACTCTTTTAATTATGTCTGAAGGAGTAGAAGCTATTATAATCTCTTGTAATCCATCATCATCCAAATCAAATAATTGAAAATCACCTTGCACGTTACTTAAAGAAGTATCAACAACTTCCTCGAAAGAAAATAACCTCGTAATATTATATAAATAAAGAGTACTACCCTGTAAAACAACTAATTCATTTTTCCCATCACCATCTAAATCACCTACTTTTGGCACAGAAAAATTAGTCCTACTCGACATCAAAGTCGAATATGTAGATATAGAAACATCATTATCAAAATTTCCACTCCCAGACTTAAAAGTTCCCTCTGCATTACCTCCTGTCTGATAATATTCTGTGTTAGCGGAAACTATAAAAGAGAAAAGAAATAAAAAAATAACCATGACTATTATAGTCATGGATTTTTTAAAAAAATTCATTTGAATCATTTACCTCTTGTCAAATTTGACTAATTTCATTATTCCTTTAAAGATTCCGATTATTACAAGAATCGCAATAATTCCACCGGTTGCGAATAATGTTGAAGCTATTCCACCAATAGACGAAAGATTAGTCAAATAGTTTAATGCTGTCGGAACTAACGCTCCGCCTAATACTGATACCACTATTAACGCAATCATACCTGTAACCAATTTGTCTCCCATGTCTGCCATTTTCCAAATTCACCTCATAATTTAAAATTTATCTTGAATAAATTATTTTAATTTAAATATGTATAACTCCTTTATAAACTTTCCAGTTTCTTAGAAAAAATATATAAATAATATTGTTTTTTAATAAAAAATGGTCAAAAAAGAAGAATTGTCTAGTGTAGCAATACTTAAATCAGATAAAATAAAATTAAAAGAATGCAGAAAAAAGTTAATTGAAGATAACCCTGACTATGAAGGAATTAAAATAACAGATTATTTTATAATATCGAGAATGATTAGATGGTTCTTAAAATAATTATGTTATTTTAATAAACCTACCTTTACGGTCTCTATACCTAGTTATAACTTTAGAACCTTTCTTAAAAGTATCTTTCCGACCATACACGATTTTATTTTTAATCTTACCTATCTTGTTAAAATCATGTCTCCTGATTCGATTAGTAGGCAAATCGTAATTTTTCAAATCTACTTTATCAGCTCCACGTCGGATATATTCCTCAGGAGTATTAACTATAATAGACGCCCTTTTTTTTCTATCCATTAAAAAATTCTTTCCTCCTGCTCGCCTGTGAAGAGAATCCCGCCCAATACTAGGATTTTGCAAAACAAAAGCGTCCCAAACTTTTTCTTTGAAAGGATAATTAAATTTTATTTTTTTCCCAAATAAATACTCCTCATACACATTATCAAAACTAGCTTTATCTCTTATTTGCCTACCATAATTTCTTTTAAGATTTTCCGCCAATCTAGTAAAATCATCCTCTAATGTTTCTCTTTTTCGTGCCATTTTTTAAAATAATATTTTTAAAATTTAAATGTTTTTCTCAATCCTTTATTTTCCATTCAAACCATCCTTCTGTAATCTGTTTGAATACTTTTGTATCCATTTCACAAAACAATAAGTCAGCTTTGGACAAGTTAGCTCCAGATAAGTCAGCTTTATACAAGTAAGCTTTATACAAGTTAGCTTCAGATAAGTTAGCTTTGGACAAGTTAGCTTCAGATAAGTCAGCTTTATACAAGTAAGCTTTGGACAAGTTAGCTTCAGATAAGTAAGCTTTGGACAAGTTAGCTTCAGATAAGTCAGCTTTATACAAGTAAGCTTTGGACAAACTTATCTTTTCTTTAACTGCTTCTTCAACTGCTTCTTTAATTATCGTTGCTGTTTGACTTTCGTATATCACTTCGCCAGTATATCTATTCTTTATTTTTATAGTGTCTTTCTTTTCTTCTTTAGGTTTTTCCTTTTTTTGTAGATTTAATTTTTTTAACTTATTTATTTCTTCAATAAGTTCTTTTTTTGATAAATTCTTTAAATTATTCATTTATATCAGCTCCTATTATTTTCAATTTCTTACTTCTAACCATAATACCATTCCTCACAAAGGTCTATACATGTATGGTACTGGTTCATTCTAAAAGTTTTGTTCTTAACATAATTTTCATAAGTTGGTTGTGTTGTGAACTGGCATCCCTTATAACATGCAACCACTTGTTCAGTTTTTAATTCATCTTCAAAATTATCTGAGTATATAGAATACCCTCCATAGTTTAGATGTAAAAATGTAATGCCAACAATTACCACCATAGCAAATACTAAGATTATGGCTGTTTTTTTTTCCTTAACCATTTTATTTATTCCTCTGCCTTTTGTAATAACTCTATTAATTCGTGCAGATTACTTTGAATCCAAGATTTAGTATATTCACCCAAATCACAATCTTCATAATCTTTCTGCATTCTTACATTAAGACGATATAGTATTTGTAAAACATCTTTTAACTTAAGATATTTAACACCATAAGGATGATTTGGTTCTTCAGGATCAGTATTATCTTCTCCAATTAAATTATAAATATCAAGTCCTGTAAATATCTGTGTTTCTTCAATAACATCTTTCATCTTAACTCGCTCCAGCTTAACAAACTACATTTACAACCTTTACAAATAGGGATGTTTTCATCATCATAATCAGGCTGGTCATCATAATAATCATAACCACAATTGGGGCATTTATTGTCAATCATATTTATCAGCTCCTATTATTATTTATTCCCACATCTTTTAATAATTTATTCATTTTCCCGTCAGCATTAAACAAATGTAACCCTCTCATTTTGATAATTTTTTTGTAAACATCAAAATTCTTCTCAGTTAAAATATACTCTTTAAACTGAAAATTATCTAATCCTGCTCGAGTATGTAAAGGAAAACAAATATAACAGTTATAATCGTCAGGGTATAACGCCAAAGTATAAGGAATTTTCAAAACTCTCCGAGAATCATATATATCAACATCCACCATTTCGGAGAACTCATCATAAAGATATTTAGCAATTTTCTGATACATTTTATAGATATTATTCTCGTCGTTAGGATCATAAGAATAATCTGGAAAAAACTTTTTAGGAATTATAAAATGAAAACCCTTACCACTATATCTGACCTCATAAGGGATATTTAATTTATCAAAATAATTTCGAATATTTATAGTGGTTTCTTTTGCATGAATAATATCTGCATGGTCTCCGGCGTCGATATCAATCACAAAATCATAAGATTCCATTTTTTTATAGTGATTAAATTTCCAATCCTCTTTTACCTTTTTCCAAGTATCGCATTTAGTCCATTCCACTAATGTACGAGGGGAGTTGGGTACTCCATTGATATATTTAGCTAAAGAATAATATAAAGAGAATAATATTTTTTTATTTCTTAAATGTAATAAATTCCACAGTATATAATCAAAATTCTTAACAGAATGAGATTTCAGATTCCTGATACTTGCTTTAGGAGTATGTTTCGAAATTAAAGCAAACTCTCGACAGTAAAGAGACTTAATTATCTCAAATCTTACTGCTTGAGTCCCATACCATGCAAGATATAATTTAATTTGTTTATTTCTATCTTCTTTGTTTTCCATTGTAAACCCTCCAACACTTATATACATATGTACATATGTTCATAACTATATAAATCTTTCGATTTCGGAAACATTTATATATCAGTTGGATATACTAACTCAAGGATACGTACTTCTCAGAGTGTGGATCCCCCTTTTTTTATGAGGAGTTTGACCTTTTTACTCCTCATAAAAATTTTTTAAAAAACAGATTCTTCTGTTACTCCATAATCAATTAAATCTTTCTTTTTAACTCTTGAAGTACCAACACGAGAAGATAAAATAAGATCATATAACCCAAAATCATGTTTTCCTATTACTGCAAAAATCCTGCACAAATCCCCTACTGATCTCATAATATAAGTCAAACCTAAATTTTTATTGAAAACAGTTTCTTTAATAATTTCATAATCTTTTTTTGAAATTTTAATTTTTTTAGGTGGACGATATTTTTTAAATTTAAACATCTCTTGACCACTCAATTTTAATTTTAATTCTTTTAATGAAGGATAATAAGGAAGAATTAAACACCGAGTTTTAAGTGCCTGTAATTCTATCATCTGTTGATGTTTATGTAATGGCATCATAGTCGTAGCCAAAAAAACAAATCTAGTTTTAATAAGAATTTGCCCGTCTTGAATTCGACAAAATAAGTCTTTATCTTGAAGTTTAGTGGAATTACACCTATATCCAACCCGTTTTTGAAATTTTGGGAACTCTAACATCATCAATAAATCTCTTATTGCTTCCCTATTAGACGACGTTTTAGAGGTATGTAGTTCGTCAATAGGGAGAACAGTATTTCTATTATCCCACGTTATCGGGACGATAGGATTACCGGTGGTTTTATCTACTGTCCCAGACAGATGAGACGGCTTGACATTAGTTAAGGGGGTTAATTTAAGTTCTTTACATACATCATTCAATAACGACGACTTAGTTGAGCCGATAGCCCCTGTGATTATACAATGTATCTGAGGTCTTATAGATATATGTGGGAGTTTTAATTCTTGAATTTTAGCAGAAGCAACAACAATATTGATAATTTTGTTAATAGTGCAAAAATCAAATACCATCTTCAATAACCCAAGATATTACATTATGTTGATTGATATACACTATTTCTTGACTTTTTTTATCTTTTAGAGTTAAAATACCTTCTAAAATAGATATAACTTCCCCGTAATAAAAAAATCCACCTACACAATACACTTTTACTATTTTATTAATCATGTTACTAACCTCCTATTATTAATGATACTAAAACAAATGTAACCCTCATATATATAGTTTATGTTATAACTACAAAGTAGATATATGTATAACTACCTTATAATTACTACTTATAAGGGGTTACCACTAGGGGGGAGGGGGGGGTATATGGTTATATATATACCCCCCCCCCTGAAAAAACACATTTATATAATTTATATAATTTATATAATTTATATAATTTATATAATTTATATAATTTATGTTATTGTTTACTTTTTGTGAATAATTTTTAATAAAAAAAGTAATATGTTCAGTTTTAGTGAACATTTTATATGTATAAATAGACAA
>Ga0180432_10008199_pt1 | contig 13092 bp, 17 predicted proteins | sample SS_ome_10_FD_132414 | JGI IMG/M metagenome (GOLD analysis project Ga0180432, IMG submission 132414) | Hypersaline lake sediment archaeal communities from the Salton Sea, California, USA - SS_1_MS_2 metaG | ecosystem: Environmental > Aquatic > Non-marine Saline and Alkaline > Hypersaline >...
GCGTGGGTTTAGGGTTGACACCGCCTGTTGCCACCGGTAGCCTGCTTGTGTTTCCATCAGCTGCGTTTTCCTCCGAGCCTTACCCCCGCTACCCTCGTGGCGGGGGTATTTTTTGGTTGTTGACTACCCTGATCGTACTGCGTATATTTGCCACGCGGTTATGTGAGGCACCATGGCAGGACTGACGTTTCTACGGGTCGTCGGTAACGATGACCTCGCCGCCCAGGATCGGCAGTATGAGCTGGATGCAGCGATGCAGGACCGGCAGAATCAGCCTGTTGTCCTAGGGCTGACGGCTCATATCCGTGAGTGCTGGGATGCCGCGCGCATCGCCAAGAAGCCGATCGAGACCATCATGCTGCGGGCGCTTCGGCAGCGCGGCGGTGAGTACGAGCCGGACAAACTCAACCAAATCCGCACTACCGGCGGGTCTGAAGTCTACATGATGCTCACCGAGATCAAGTGCCGCGCGGCGGAGAGCTGGCTGCGGGACATCTTGATGGATCAGGGGCAGCCTCCGTGGGACATGCAGCCCACACCACTGCCGGAGCTCTCACCTACCCACCAGGCGGAGCTGGAGGAGGCTTTCGGTCAGTCAGTGGTCGAGCAGCTGCAGCAGGCAGGCCGTGCTCCCACCATGCAGGAGATGCAGGAACTGCGCGAAGTTGTCGCGCAGGACTATCGGTTCAAGCTGCTGCAGGCAGCGCAGAACCGCGCCGACCGGATGAAGGACAAGATCAACGACCAGTTCGCCCAGGGTGGCTGGAGCGAGGCGTTCAACGACTTCTTGTCCGACCTGGTGACGTTCCCCGCGGCGTTCCTGAAGGGGCCGGTGGTCCGGCGTCAGCGGGTGCTTGAGTACACCACGGACGAGAGCGGCGCTACGGTGGTCGATGCCGGCGAGAGGCTGGCTCCTGAGTACGAGCGGGTCGATCCGTTCAACATCTATCCTGAGCCGGGCGTGGCCCGGCTGTCTGATGGGTACTTGTTCGAGCATCATCCGCTGACGCGCACGCAGCTCGCCGATCTGATCGGTGTGCCTGGCTACGACGACGATGCCATCCGCAAAGTGCTGGAGTTTGGCAATGGCCAGTCGTGGATTAGCGAGGACGTAGAGCTCCAGAAGGAAGAGCTGGAGCGGAAATATTACGCCTACAACACCCCCACCGACACGTTCGATGCGCTGGAGTTCTGGGGTAAGGTCAGCGGCGCTATGCTGCGCGAGTGGGGGCTCGAAGAGGACGAGGTTCCCGACGAGGCCAAAGAGTACGACGCCAATGTCTGGGTCGTTGGTAACTACGTGATTAAAGCTGTGCTCAACTATGACCCGCTCGGCGAGAAGCCGTACGCGAAGTCGTCGTTCATCAAGCGGCCAGGGTCACTCTGGGGCAGCGGCATCCCGGAGATCATCGAGGACCTGCAGAACATCTGCAATGCGGCCGCCCGGGCGCTGGTGAACAACATGGGCTTGGCCTCTGGGCCGCAGGTAGAGGTCAACATCGACCGGCTGCCGCCCAACGAAGACCTCACCAACATGCACCCGTGGAAAATCTGGCAGGTCCAGCAGGACCCGGCCGGGTCCAGTGCGCCGGCGGTGCGGTTCGCCCAGCCTGACTCCCGTGCAGGCGAGCTCATGGCGGTCTACGACCGGTTCTCGCGGCTCGCTGACGACCACTCGGGTATCCCGTCGTACGTGTATGGCGACCTCGACGTCCAGGGCGCTGGGCGTACGGCTTCGGGCCTCTCCATGCTGATGGGTTCTGCCGGCAAGGGCATCCGCCAGGTGGTCATGCACATCGACGCGGACATCATCTATCCGATCGTGCATCGGCAGTTCGTCTACAACATGCGGTACGACGAGGATGAGTCGATCAAGGGCGATGTCGATATCGTACCGCGCGGTGCGGTGAATCTTGCTGTTAAGGAGACGACCAATGTCCGCCGAGTTGAGTTCCTCAATGCGACTGCTAATCCGGTTGATATGGAGATCATCGGCGTTGAGGGGCGTGCGGCTATCCTGCGTGAGATCGCTAAAGGCTTGCAGATGCCGGCTGACCAGCTGGTACCGTCTCGCGACAAAATGTCTGTCCAAATGCGTCAGCGTGCTGCAGCCGCAGCAACGCAAATGAGCGCCGGGGGCGGCGGGTCCCCCTCGGCTGAGCCTGCGCAGCAGCAGACGAACACCGTAGCAAACCAAGATACAGGGCAAGCGGTATGACGCGGCCCTCACAAGATGTGGTTAAGGCTTTGGCCTCAGCTTCCCGGCGGCACCCAGAGATCGTCCAGTGGTTGGACGACTGGTACGCCAAGGAGCTAGGTGCGTTGCCTTATGCCGCTGGGAACACTGCACTTGCTCAGGGGCGGTGCCAGGTTCTCAAAGAGGTCTCCGACCTCGTCCGCAGCGCCCCTGAAAACGCACACCGCTAGGAGCGTAACATGAACCTTCCTGCACAGCTTGCATCCCAACGAGAAGCCATCGACAAGTTCTACGCCAGCCAGAACGCGGAGGCAGACGCCGCCGACGACGCTGCGGCTGTAGACGACGCCGAGGATATTTCTGTCGAGGATGAGGCTGGTCAGGCCGATGCCGCCCCGGAGGAAGCTCCGGCCAAGGCAGAGGATTTTGAGCAGAAGTATCGTTCCCTCCAGGGTATGTATAACGCTGAGGTCCCGCGTCTCCATGCGCAGAACCGCGAGCTGAAGCAGCGCCTGGACCAGATGGAGCAGTTGCTCGGCACAGTGTCGTCGTCTCAGACGCCGGCCGATAACCCGGGCGAGGCTCCTGCCCAGCCGACCTATATCACGCAGCGCGACGTAGACGAGTATGGCGAGTCCATCGACGTCATGCGCCGGGCCGCCAAGGAGGAGGCTGCAGCCTACCAACGTGAGATTTCTGACCTGCGCAACATGGTCACTTCGCTGCAGTCGCAGCTGGTGCCGCAGGTCAATCAGCTCTCGCAGCGGCAGGCTGTGTCGTCTGAACAGGCATTCTGGTCTGAGTTGCAGGCTAGCGTACCGAACTGGAAGACTACGAACGATAACCAGGACTTCCAGTCTTGGTTGCTTGAGATTGATCCTCTGACTGGTATCTCGCGGCAGACATACCTTGAGGATGCGCAGCGCAACCTGGATGCCAGGCGTGTTGCGGCGTTCTTCACGGGTTGGCCTGGCTATCAACCGGAAGGGCAAGCGCCGGCCCGAGGCCAGCGTTCTGCGGATGAGTTGTCTCGCCAGGTTGCTCCCGGCCGTGGCCGGTCTGGCGGCGCCCGTCAGTCTGCCCCTGGGTCTGATAAGACCTACTCCCGCTCCGATATCGCCGCCTTCTATGGTGACGTAAGGACCGGCAAGTACAAGGGGCGCGATGATGAGCGTAAGCGAATCGAGCGCGACATCTTCGCTGCACAGCGAGATGGTCGTATCACAGACGGCTAATCAAGGAGATAGGGTATGAGCTACCCGTCCATTGGTGGTCGCCCGAATTACTCTGGGAACTTCATCCCGGAGATTTGGAGCGGCAAGCTGATCGAGAACTTCAAGAGATAGGAGTTCGTTAAACCCGGTCTAAATAACGGGAACCGCAAGGAACCCGATCCAAGCGCTAGAATAAGTGAGGTACATGTGCTCACTGAGAAATACCTAGCCGGACTTATCGACGCAGACGGATCGTTCGGCGTCAGATATTTCCGCAGACCGCAAGGGGACTATCGACCTGCCATGTTTTTGCAGGTCTCCCAGAAAGCGGCCAGAGACCAAGTTCTGTATATGCTGCAGGATTCGTTCGGTGGGTTGGTCCACACGAAGTCATCCCGTACAGGGTATGGCGGCGGGGACCAGTCTGTGTGGGAAGTACCACACACCGAGGCGATGAAAATCCTGTACCGTCTGGACAAGTATATGGTTGTCAAGCGTGGGCGAGCCCCACTTATGGTAGACTATATACATAACAACAGCCGGGTAGCAGAAGACAGACTAGAGGCACACCGGCTGCAGCTTGATGTCATACGCAAGTACAGACATACGCTGCCGAATTACCCATCCCGAAAGTGGATGGCCGGGTACTTCGATGGTGACGGCTGTTTTGCTTCGCGGGTCGATAAGAAGTCTGGTTATTGCTACCTATCCATGCGTGTTACAGCGCATAGGGACGACAGCAATAGCATAGACTTGCTGCATAAGGCTTTTGGCGGCCTGGTGAACTACAGCAAGGGGGAGCACCTCCCATGCTGGGTATTGCATCTACCGCCTAGTAAAGCCTTGCAGGCTGTCGGCCACTTTGCTAAGCATCTTGTGGTGAAAAGGGCGGAGGCATACTTCGTCCTTGGGTGTGCAGAAGGTGGTAATTACCGCGATGGGCGGCGAATCCACGAACTGCTTAGGCACCTGAAAGCGCAGGAGCAGAGACTAAATGACCGGGGCGTGGATGTTGCAACATTGCTGAAGACTGTGTCATTCGACGTAGAGGACGGCAGGGGTAAGTATCCGCGTAAGCGATAGTCCGGCATATCAGTGGGTATGTAAGCTACGATGCAACGGTTCTGTCAGCTATTTCCAACACCGACTACGAAGGCGAAATCCGCCAGTTCGGTGACACCGTGAACATCCGCACCACGCCGGAGATCACGATCCGCGACTACGTCAAGGGTCAGGTCCTCGATGTGGAGCACCCGGACAAGCCGAAGCTGCAGCTCTTGATCGACAAGGGTGAATACTTCGCGGTTGTCGAGGATGATATCGACCGTGTTCAGTCCGACGTCAACCTGATGGACATGTGGTCGAAGGACGCATCCGAGCGGATGAAGATCAAGATCGACCAGCGTGTACTGACCGATCTGCTGCCGGATGTCGGTGCCCTGAACAAGGGTGCTACCGCAGGTGCGAAGTCCGCTTCGTTCAACCTGGGCGTCACCGGCACTCCGCTGACCGTCACCAGCGACGGTGCTTCTTCGACCACTTCGGTCGTTGATCTGCTCGTCGATATGGGCACGGTCCTTGATGAGGCCAACGCGCCGGAGAGCGATCGTTTCATCGTGATCCCGGCCAAGCTGGCTAACCTCATCAAGAAGTCGGAACTGCGGGATGCGTCGCTCTCCGGCGACAGCACCTCGGTCCTGCGCAACGGCCGGCTCGGCATGATTGATCGTTTCACGATCTATGTCTCGCACAACCTGTATGTCAGCGGTGGCGAGTACAGCATCATTGCCGGCCACAAGATGGGCTTCACCTTCGCGTCCCAGATGACGGAGATGGAGACCATCCGGTCCGAGCGCACGTTCGGCAACGTGGTCCGCGGCCTCCAGGTGTACGGCTACAAGGTCGTGAAGCCTGAGGCTCTGTCCACCGCTGTCATCAGCTTCTCGTAAGGGGTAGACGCATATGCCGACTTACACCGACTCTCTCGGCTTCAATAAGGGTACCGCGGCTGCGTACCCGTACGAAGGCACCCGGGCCGTCACCAAGATCGAAGTGGAGCTCGACTTCGCTGCGATTGCGGCGGCGCGTGCGGCGGCTGGTGCTACGGCGCTGACCTCCGGCGACGTCCTCGAAGTCATTCAGCTGCCGGCCAAGACTTACGTCCTGGCTGTTGGTCTGGATGTGACGACTGCCGAAGGCGGTACGCTGACCATCGACGTTGGCGATGGCACTACGGCTGATGGCTACCTGGATGGTGTGGACGCTAATACCGTTGCATCCTACGCCTCCGCCCTGGCCCTTACCGAAGGTGCTCCGAACACTGTGACGGGGTATTCTGCCGGTAAGTATTACGCTGCCGCCGACACGATCGACGTCAAGACCGTGAACGCTGCTGACGCAGCTGTGATGCGGCTCTGGGCGCTGGTCGTTGACTGCAACTAAGGTGATGGGGGCTTCGGCCCCCATCCACCGATGGAGGTTCCATGGCTACCAATCTGGTTGATAAGCCGATTAAAGAGACCTACCAGCAACTCTTGCACATTAGTGAGGGTGTCACAGGTACGCCGAACCTAGTTCGCGGCGGCGATGGCGCCGTAACCACGTTAAAACTCGGTAGCGTGTCGGCGGTGTTTGCCGATAACTTAACAATTTCCAACCGGGCGATTGCGGTGCTCGGGGGGACTTTTACCCTTTCGTCCGACCAAAATATTACCATCGCCCCGGGCGCTTCGTACGTCACCAACCTACCGCGGGTGAATATCACGAGCGGTACGATTACTGGTATCACGGACCTCGCTGTTGCCGACGGTGGCACCGGCGCGTCTGATGCCGCCGCCGCTAGGACGAACCTGGGTCTCGGTTCGATTGCTACGCAAGACAGCGACGCCGTCAGCATCACAGGCGGTAGTATCTCCGGCGTCACTATGACCGGGTCGTTCACCGGCGTGACACTCATCGAAGTTGATGAGCTGCAGGTTAGCCAGTCTTTCGGGTACGCTGGAGCAGGCGTCGGCGGGACTGTTACGCAGCTTACCAGCCGCACGACGGGTGTGACGCTGGATAAGATTTGCGGCGATATCACCCTGGTATCTGCATCTATTCCGGGACTCAATTCCCAGCGGTTTACGCTAACCAACAGCACGATTGGGGCTACCGACATGGTCCAAGTCTGCTTGGTTGGTGATTCTGCCGCCGGCACCGGACCGACGACATCTGCGTATGATGTCGGTGTTCTGCAAGTTGCCGCGGGGGCGTGCGATATTGTAGTACACAACACCAATAACTCCGCCACAGCCACAGAACAGCTCACCGTCCGGTTCATGGTGATTAAGGGGGTTATAGCCTGATGTCTAAGCCTGGGCTCTACGCTAACATCCACGCGAAGCGGAAGCGGATCAAGGCCGGCAGCGGCGAGAAGATGCGTAAGCCTGGGGCTAAGGGTGCTCCGTCTGAAAAGGCGTTCCGCGACTCTGCGAAAACCGCTAAGAAGAGGAAGTCCTGATGGCGACCCGCGTCGATAAGTCGAAGATGGCTTGCAACAAGCCGAAGCGCACCCCCAAGCACCCGACCAAGTCCCACGTCGTGAAGGCTTGCTCTGGGGGCAAGGAGAAGGTAATCCGTTTCGGTCAGCAGGGTGTGTCCGGCTCGCCCAAGAAAGCCGGTGAATCTAAGGCATACGCCAACCGGCGTAAGTCATTCAAAGCCCGCCACGCCAAGAACATCGCCAAGGGTAAGATGAGCGCGGCGTATTGGGCTGACAAGGTGAAGTGGTAACTACATATGACGCAGAAATACCTCAAGAACACCGCCGACGGCACGATATACCGTTGGAATCCCATCCTGGCGGCCAACGCGAAGTGCGTTGAGGTGTCGGAAGAAGACGCCTTCCCGGCCAAGACGGCCGAGAGGCGGCGCGCTACCCGCAAGAAGAAGGCGGCTGAGCCGCAGCTCGATCTGTTCACGGACATTGATGATGTTGCGGAGGAAGAGAGCTCCGTCGATATCGAGATTCGTGAGGACGCTTCCCGGGGGCTGCCTGAGTGACGCCAGCTGATATCATCGCCGAGGTACGCAAGCTGGTCCAGGACACCCGCGCGCCCTACCGGTATTCTGATGACTACCTCCTAGGGTACGTCAATCAGGTTCTGCGCCGTATGGCTATGATCCGGCCGGACCTGTTTGCCTTGGTGACTGATATCACAGTGGTGTCGGCGGATGCTACGCAGACGTTGCCGGCCGACGCGATCCGGCTCGTTGATGTCCATGCGGTAGATGGTCGGGCGGTGGTCGAAGTCTCCCGCGACATGATGGACCGGTCTGCGCCAACTTGGCGCAGCGCTTCGCCGGCGCAGCCGGTGAACTACATGCGGCATGTCCGCAACCCCACGTTGTTCTTCCTGTATCCTCCGCCACCTGTTGGGGCTACGGTGACTGTAGAGTACGCTCAGGCCCCCTCTACCTACGCTGTGTCGGATACGATCGCTGCACCAAAGGATGTGTACTCGCCGGTCATCATCGACGGTGTCGTAGCCATGGTCATGGCGGCCGATGACGAGTATGCCACTTCGGGCCAAGCAGATGCAGCCTTGAAGAATTTCTTCGAAGGGCTTAAACTGGGTCTTGAGGCTAGAGAGCTTAGCGACTCCGCTTCTGCTCTGTCTCGGACGGAGGCTGTTTGATGGCGACACGGGCCTACACCTCGCTGTTGGATAGGGTGACGCTGCACGCGCAGCACTGCCCTACGCCGGTTATCGAGCAGGCCCTGAGCCGTGCGGCGATCCGTGCCTGTGAGCGCACGCTCCTGTGGCGACACGCCGAGCCGCTGCGCACCCTGGACCCGGGCGTCCATATCTATGACTACGCCAAGCCCGCGGACTCGGATGTACATGCTGTATTCGGCGCATACCTCAACGACTACCCGCTGGATCGGATCACGCTAGAGCAGGCGCTGGAGCGCTACCCAGCTTGGGCTGACCTGTATAGCGGCGAGGCGTTTGCATCCCTGTGGTCTAGCGCCGGCGGCTCCCTAGTGGGTATGCCGGAGTTCGATGAGGCACCATTCGATGGCCCTTCTGGGTACACTACATCTGAGGCTTCGACCACCGATGGGTCTACGCCCCGGGCGGTATGTCAGCTTACACCAGACAAGTTCGTGGTATTGCCACTGCCCGACGCCGAGCAGACCTACCGGCTGCGGATGTTCTACGCGCTGCGGCCGACCCGGACCGCCACCGGCCTCCCCGAGGTTGTCTTCGATGAGCTCGAAGACGCTATCTACCACAGCGCCCTCCACGAGATTATGACGACGCCAGGTACTACGTGGGTTGGTGCCGACGTGTCGGATTCAAGGGCTGCCTCCATGCGCGCCGAGAAGGCTCGGTACCATGCACAGCAGTTCGCCGTAGAGGTAGCGCAGCGACGCGCACGAGCCAACCTGGGCAACGCCCGGGGCTCCATGTCCGTCCAGATGCGGCCGTTCGCTTAGGAGTTCCGTAGTGCCTGTAGTCCTCCAGAACCGAGCCCGCGGCACCCTGGCTAGCAGCATTGCTAGTACAGATACGTCGCTGTACCTAACTGCCGGTCAAGGTGCTGTGTTTCCAGCGTTGGGTGCGTCGCAGTATTTCTACGCCACCCTGCTGGCCCCGTCCGGTGTGTATGAGATCGTGAAGGTGACTGCCCGGGCGGTAGATACCCTAACGGTTGTACGCGGGGCTGAAAGTACAACTCCGGTTAGCTTCCCTGCGGGTACGGTCGTTGAGCTCCGTGTGACTGCCCAGGCTGTGTCCGATGTTGCGTATGATGCGGCCACTGCGGTGTTCACCAGTTTGTTCGCAACGTCCATCCCGACTGCCGACTACAGTGGTGTCCCTACCTATGCTGATAATGCCGCGGCAGTTGCCGGCGGCCTGGCTGTTGGGCGGGCGTACAAGACTAGCACTGGCGACCTGCGGGTCGTTGTATAGGAGAGCAGCATGGCGATCGTCCTCAACAACAGAGCCCGGGGTACACTTGCGGCGGCCGTCTCTGCTAACGACTACACCATCACGCTGCAGACGGGCGAGGGCGACTTATTCCCGACACTTGGTGTCTCGGATCACTTCTACGCCACGCTGCTGGCCCCTTCGGGCGCCTATGAGATCGTCCGGGTCACGTCCCGCGTAGGCGATAGCCTCATCGCTGTACGGGCGGCTGAGGGCACATCAGCGCTGAACTTCCCAGTGGGTTCGGTCGTAGAGCAGCGGATCACCGCCGCATCCGTCGTGGACGCTGCCACTGACGCCGCCGACACCTCCACCGCTGCCCTGCTTACGACCGTCACGTCGGACGTCTATTCGGCCATCTCGGATGACATCGCTGCTGACACTGTGTCGAAGGAGTACACGGCCACTACGTCGGCCGGGGTGCTGACATACGACCTGGGTGAAGACCCTGGGGCGGCCGACAAGTTGTTGGTGTTCCTCGACGGGGTTTACCAAGAGACTGCAGACTGGTCACTGGTCGGTACGTCGATCGTTCTGGGGGCTGACCCCGGCGCTGGAGCAGAGCTCCGCGTCGTGTCCTTGGCGGTGTCCGTCCGCAACTCCCATGTCCTCCGCCGGCAGGCTGGGTTCCCAGGGGACACGCCAGAGGCGTTCTCGTCGTCGCTGGCGGGCCGCACGGAAGCAGCGGTGTCTGCCCCTGGGTCTGAGGTCTTCGGCACGTACGGCTACGTGAGGCGGCTTATCGGCCTGAACACGCTCTCGACTGCGGAGCGGGCACACCTACGGTCTGAGACGGCTGCCTTCCTTGAGGTGACGTGGGAGTTCTATCGCCACGCTGACGTGGCTACCGGTACGCCCCAAGTCCAGCTCGGCCTGTATTACCTGGATGCTGACTTCGACGTCATCGGCGGTGGAGATGTGGTCGTAGAGACCAATACCGCTACGGTTGCAAGTGGGTTGCAGCGTACAACCAAACTTATATCCAAGACCGTGGATGCGGCCTACCTCAACCCGCCGGCTACGGCGGTGTACGTGGTGCCGTACATCAAGACGCTCAACGCCACGGGCTCGGTGGATGTTATCCGCCTTGATTGGGCGCACAGTGCTGAGTTCGCCACGGTGTCTGGCAGCACCAACTACGTCGAGGCCGAGGATGTCAATGTCCCCGGAGCGTTCCAATGGCCCCAGTCTTCAATCCCCGAGTTTCCGGTCGCGCGTACGTTCTACGTCACGATGGACGGCAGCGACTCGAACAGCGGGACCAGCCTGAGCAAACCACTGGCGACGATCAACGCAGCGATCGCGAAGATGGCGGCGAACGGGTCGTCGTGCGTGACGATCGTTCAGCCGGGTGAGTATATAGTCCAGCCCAACACTGTGGTACCGCAGAACTGCGCCTTGTATGGTTACGACCTGCGCGTGACCAAGCTGAGCCTGCCGAGTGGGCAGGAGCAGAACAACATGTTCCAGCTGACCAGTGGCGTTAAGGTTCGCGGCTTCACATTCTCTGGGCTGCAGCATGAGACTATCGGGTTTGATCCGCTTGAGACAGACGCTGATAACCTGACTGTTCCCACCAAAGGTTGGGCGTTTGTGTTCAAATCCGGGGAGATCATTACTCGGTCGCCCTACGTTGCTGATTGCTCTCAGCTCCATGCGTTTTCGCAGGACCAGATGGCCCTGCCGATCGACCGAGATAACGGCAACCCCGACATGCCGCTCGGTGGCGGCAACCTGTTGGCTGATGGCGCAGTCCTCGACCCCGACAGTCCTCTGCGATCTGTAGTTGTAGACAGCTTTACTGCGATCAACCCAAACGGCGTAGGTTATGCTATCACCAACAACGCATTCGTTCAGCTGGTATCAGTGTTCACCAACTGGAGCCGAATCGGCATCTGGACGCATAACGGCGGCCAGGTAACGATTGCGAACTCGAACAGTACGTTCGGCGACTATGCGCTTGTCTCTTCGGGATACCGGTATGCTGTTCAGATTCCTGACGGCACGGTTACTGTCGTAGAGTACGATGCCGATGCGACGTACCTCGATGATAACCAGGCGACGATCGTGTCTGCGCTTATGTCGCAGTACGCCTCACTTGGGGGTTGGAGTTCAAGCTACAACACCCTAGCCGAGCGAGACACTGCTACTATCCTGACGGCGCTCGCTAATGATCTTCGTTCCGGTCAGGAGCGCAACACGCAGCGCATCATCAAGGGCTTCTTTGATGAGAATGCCGGCTTCGCTTTCGATCCGGCGCTCGTCAGTATTTTCGATGATAGCTGGGCAGAAATCCAGACGTATCTAGCTGCTGATGCCACCCTTAGCGCTGGCGCTAAGACGATGCTGGGCGACCTACTCCAGCTGCTGCGCGATGTCGTGGCCGACGTGGATAGTAACGGCACAGCCAGTCAGTACGTCGTGGCTTATCCGTCCGTTATTGAGGCCACCGGTCAGCAGTTCAGCTATGCCGGTTCGGGTGTGAACTACAACTCGCTCCCCTTCAGCCAGCGCGGCACGGGTGAGGCGCCTGACCCATCCAGCGCCATTGCGAAGATCGACGGCGGTCGGGTGTATGCTACCTTCTCGACTGAGGTCGGTGATACCTATCTCGGTGAGGACCTCCGCGTGGACTTCGAGCGTAGCACAATCGAGGGCCAGGCGTTTTCCCGCGGTGTGCAGAACATCGCCTTGCCCCTAATCGTCGCTCTCGGAGGCTGATATGCCCACCGTCACCATCACGACCCCGCGGCCGCCACTCAATCTGTTTGAGATTGTCCGCATCCCGCTAACCGATGCGTGGACTACAGTCTATCAGGTCCCACAGTATTCGGTGCCAGCAGATGGCCCTACGGCTGCCTACACGGTCGATGCAGCCGCCATCGTCAGCAACTTGATCCTAACCAGCACGACGGGTAGCGGTATCACTGCGGACGTCAGGGTTACTGATGCTGGCGGTACTGCTCGTATGCTGACGGCGGGCGTATCTATCTCTGCCAACAGCCATGTTGTCTTGTCGCTCGACAAGCATATCTTGCTGACTGATGAGATACTTGAGGTCAAGCTCTCGACCAGCGCCACCGGGCTAGCTCACTTTAGCTTTGTACTGAACCAGCGTGAGCGGTATACTGTAATCGCGCCATAAGGAGATACGGCATGGCCATCACACTTGAAAGTGGTCCGCTCAACGCTGCGGTGGACGCCGTCGCTGCCCTGTTCGACGGCGGTAGTGTTGAGTTCTTGGACGGCGCGACCGTTCTTGTGGCGCTGACGCTGGCAGCTGATGTGTTCCCGGGTGCAGGGTCCGCGGCCCCTGATGGGTCCACGGATGCTACGCGGTCCAACATCGGCTCTTTTACCAATGTCGTGGCTACCGACACCGTCACTACGACGGGCATCTGCGATGGGTTCCAGATCAAAAATAGCGGTGGCACAGTCATCCTGACCGGGACTGTATCTACGGTAGGCGGCGGCGGTGACTTCGAGTTGAGCGACACCGCGTTCGGTGCAGGCGATATCGTGGTCATCAACACCATGACGTACTCGCAGCCGGCTACCGGAGCCTAACTTATGGTGAAGCTGGTCAACCGGGCGTATATGACGACGGCCACCACTGGCACGGGCACGATCACCCTGGGGTCGGCCCTGGCCGGGTACCAGACGTTCGCCGCTGCTGGCGTCAGCGACGGCGACGTTGTCC
>Ga0180432_10008200_pt1 | contig 13091 bp, 16 predicted proteins | sample SS_ome_10_FD_132414 | JGI IMG/M metagenome (GOLD analysis project Ga0180432, IMG submission 132414) | Hypersaline lake sediment archaeal communities from the Salton Sea, California, USA - SS_1_MS_2 metaG | ecosystem: Environmental > Aquatic > Non-marine Saline and Alkaline > Hypersaline >...
ATGGGCTGGTCGGACAGGGGGACGGCGTTGCGGGTGTTGAACGCGGAGGTGCTGGGTATCAGTCGGGTGGTGATTCATCCGCAGTTTCGGGGTGTGGGGCTGGCGACGGAGCTGGTGGAGCGGACGCTGGGGCAGGCGGGTACGGTGCTGGTGGGGGCGTTGGCGGCGAGGGGTCGTGTGAATCCATTTTTTGAGCGGGCGGGGATGGGGCGTTACGAGGGGCCGGGGTCGTTGGCGGGCGAGCGGGTGCGGGCGGCGTTGGAGGCGGTGGGGCTGGAGGCTTGGGGCGGCGAGGCAGGGTGTCGGGGAGAAGAGGGGGGTGTCTGGCGAGCGGTGGCGCGTTTGGGGCAGGTGGAGCGGGATTTGCTGGAGCGGGAGATGCGGCGGTTTTGCGTGGGGCGTGGTCGTCGGGGGCGTCGGTTGGCGTCGGGGGAGTTTGATGAGGCGATGGTGGATTATGTGGTGCGGCAGGCGTTGGTGCGGCCGGTGTATTATTTGTGGAGGCGGCCATGGTGATTGAGCGGATAGAGTTGGACAAGTTGGTGGAGCACCCGGCGAACGCCAACGTGATGGGGCCGGAGCGGCTGGGGAAGTTGCGGGGGCATATTGAGCGGAGCGGGCGCTATGAGCCTTTGGTGGTGCGGCGTCATCCGGAGCGGGCGGGGTGTTACGAGTTGTTGAACGGGCATCATCGCAAGCGGGTGCTGGCGGAGCTGGGTCATGAGGCGGCGGCGTGTGTGGTGTGGGAGGTGTCGGACGACGAGGCGTTGGAGTTGTTGGCGACGTTGAATCGTCTGACGGGGTCGGACGAGCCGTCGCGGCGGGCGGCGTTGTTGGAGCAGTTGTCGCGGCGGTATGGCAAAGAGGACCTTTTGCGTCGTTTGCCGGAGAGTGGTGTGGCGTTGGAGAAGGTGTTGTCGGTGGCGCGTCGGCCGGTGCTGGCGAAGGTGGAGGATGCGTCGGCGGCTCGGGGGGCGATGGTGTTTTTTGTGACGGGGCCGGAGCGTCGGACGATAGACGAGGCGTTGCGGCGGGTGCGGGGGCAGGCAGAGCCGCAGGAGCGGCAGCAGGGGGTGGGTCGGGGGATGTGGTTGGCACGGCTGGCGGCCGATTACATCGGCACCGAGTAGGCCATTAAGAAGAGGACTCACCGCAGAGACGCAGAGGGCGCATAGGAGAAGAGGAGTTTTTTGGGAGTTAAATATTCTTTCATTGACGGTATAGCGGGTTGAGGCGTTAGAATGTAGGAGGATAGGTGTTATGGCCAAGTTGGGCGGATTGACGAGCAAGCAGTTGCAGGTGGCGCGGGCGATGCATGAGGAGGGTTTGACGGAAGGGGAGGTTGTGGAGCGTTTTGGGGTGCCGGAGCGGCGGCTACGGCGGTGGTTGGCGAATGAGGCGATGGTGCAGGAATTTTCGCGGTTGAATGAGGAGTCGGTGCGTCAGACGCGATCGATCATATCGCATTTTGGTCCGGTGGCGGCGGCGCGGCTGGTGCAGTTGTTGGATTCGGAGAAGGCGGACACGGCTCGGCGGGCGGCGTTGGACCTGGTGGATCGTTGTATGAGGCAGGTGGCGTCTGAGGGGGCAGGGGAGGCGGCGTCAGAAGGGCAGCAGGGGTTAAGTGAAACGGAGGCTTTGAGAATGCTGCGGACGCTGGCGGCAGGGTATGGGAAGGAGTAGGTAGGGGAGGAGAGGTTGTAGGTTCTAGGTTGAAGGTTGAAGGTTGAAGGTTGGGGGTTGGGGAGTTGAATGGTAGGTAAAAAGGGGCACCGGTACAGCGGGAGGGTGTTGTCTGCGGGGACGCAGTTTTGGCGCGGGGGAGATGCCCGCGACACGTGAAGAGTATAAGACGGGAGGCTTTGATGGGCAAACGAGGGCGGAGGACGGAGGAGGCTCTGGCGGTGCTGGCGGCGTTGCGGCGGGTGCGGCCTCGGACACGGGAGCAGTTGTCGGCGTATGTGTCGGCGTATCTGGGGTTGACGGTGCCGGCGCGGCGGGTGTGTAAGGGGCACGATGCGCCGCTAGATTATTTGACGTATGCGGTGCTGGGTGAGGGGGCGTTGGGGTCGGAGGGGTCGCAGGGGCCAGGAACAGGTGAGGCGGTTGGTCGAGGGGGGGCGGCAGGGGGTGACTGTCTGGTGTGGGCGAATCGCGGCGGGGGTAAGACGCAGTTGGGTGCGGCGGCGACGTTGTTGGAGGGGGTGTTTCTGGGTGGCTGTCAGGTGCGGATACTGGGCGGTTCGGAGGAGCAGTCGCAGCGGATGTATGGGTATTTGCGCGCGGCGTTGGGGCGGGGGTACGCGGGGGTGCTGGCGGGGGAGGCGACCAAGCGTGGGTGCGTTTTTTCCAACGGTTCAGCGGCGCAGGTGCTGACGCAGTCGGATCGTAGCGTGCGGGGCGAGCATGTGCAGCGGCTGCGGTGCGATGAGGTGGAGCTGTTTGATCGGGACGTCTGGCAGGCGGCGCAGTTCGTGACGCACAGCCGAGAGGGGATCGGGGCGCGGCTGGAGGTGTTTTCGACGATGCATCGTCCTTACGGGCTGATGAGCGAGCTGGTGGGCAGTGCGTCGCAGCGGGGGCTGCGGGTGTTTCGGTGGTGTTTGTGGGAGGTGATCGAGCGGTGCGTGGGGCGGACGTGTTCGCAGTGTGGATTGTGGGAGGACTGTCGGGGCAGGGCGCAGGAGGCGGGGGGGTATTATCGGATCGAGGACGCGTTGGCGGTGAAGCGGCGTTCGAGCCGGTCGCGGTGGCAGGCGGAGATGCTTTGCGAGCGGCCTAACCGGGAGGAGGTGGTTTTTGCGGAGTTTGATCCGGCGGTGCACGTGCGTTCGGCGGGTTATCGGACGGAGTGGCCTTTGTATCGGGCGCTTGATTTTGGTTACAGCAATCCGATGGTGTGTTTGTTTTTGCAGGTGAGTCCGGACGGGTCGGTGTGGGTGATTGACGAGCATGTCAAGAGTCGGGCGACGTTGTCGGAGCAGGCGCGGCTGATCAAGGAGCGGACGCCGGGGCGGGTGGAGGCGACGTATTGTGACCCTGCGGGTCGTCAACGTAACGAGATTACGGGGACGGGTGCGGTGACGGAGCTGGCGGCGTTGGGGATACCGGTGCGGTGTCGGTCGAGCAGGGTGTCGGAGGGGGTGGAGTTGGTTCGGGACTTTTTGGCTCCGGGAGACGGGCGTGTACGTTTGTTTGTGGGGTCTCATTGCGAGCATTTGATCCGGGCGTTCGAGGGGCTTTCGTACAAGAGGCACAAGAGCGGGCAATTGACCGAGACGCCGGAGAAGGACGGGGTGCACGATCATTTGATAGACGCGTTGCGGTATTTTTTCGTGAATCGCTTCGGACGGCGTTACGAGGTGAAGGAGTTGCGGTACTGAGGAGTTGAAAGGTTGAAGGTTGGAGGTTGAGGGTTGAAGAAAGGCGGCAAGGAGCAGGTTGGGGTGGTTTGGGTCAGGTTCGGTAGGCCTGCCATTCGGGGATGAGGACTTTGTCGACCAGGCCGGGGCCACAGATGGCGTCGAGGTCGGACTTGACGCGTGTTTTGACGGTTTGGAGTTTTGGGTCGCGGACGTCGGCAGGATCGAGGGTGGCGACGATTCGTCGCATCCGGTCTTTGATCTGGTTGGCGCGTTTTTTGACGATGGGGGCGAGTGAGGTTTTGTTCTGGGGGGTGGTGCGTGCGTAGACGGAGAAGGTGACGACCATGTTGTGTCGGAAGTAGAAGCGGTTTTCGACGGTAAGGTTTTCGCAGATGGGCAGTTCGCAGGGGGAGGCGGGTTTGCCGAGGAAGTTCTGGTCGCCGGCGAGAGCGGCGGTCCATTTCATTTCAGGAGGTTTGCGGGGGATGAGGGTGACGAGCAGGACCAGGCCTACGGCGATGACGAGCGTGAGGAGGAGTTGGCGAAGCTGGGTGTGATGGCGTTTGGGGCGGGGCTTTTTTTTCTTCATGTGGTGATCCGCAGGGCCATTTTGGTGTGGGCCGGCTTGTTTTGAGTTTTTTTGGTCCTTGTGCAGTGCCTTTGGTAGGGATATCGGCTTTGGGGGGGGGTAGCTGTATAAAATTGAGGGGTGTTTGTAGGGGTAGGGATGCCTGTAGTGGTAGGGTAAGGGGGGGGAGGGGGGCAAATCGGGAGGGGGGTGGGCGGCGGTTTGGCGGCGGGAAATTTTTATTGTAACCTTTGAGGTGCAATTGTCAGCGTCAAGGGCAGTTGAGCGTTGGCTGTCGGGGGGCGAGGGCGTGAGCGAGCGGTGTGGTCCTATGGTGGCAGGCGAGGCTGGGGAGGCGCTGGTGAGCGTGAAAGACTGGATTAAATCAAGGTGTTTAGAGGCCGGGGCCAGGTGGAAAGATGATCAAATTTCGTTGCCAACACTGTAATAAGAAGATCGGGGTTCAGGACGACTATGCGGGCAAGCACGTGTGGTGTCCGCAGTGTCATCTGGCGGCGCGGGTGCCGGAGTCAGGGGGCGATTCTGTGAGTCTGATGGCGGCGAAGGATCGGACGCAGTATTCGGTATTTGTGTGCCGTGGGGCGAGGGAAGAGGAGCCTTACGAGGAGCAAACGCTGCTGCCTTGAGGCGGGTGCGGTGATGTAAGTTGTTTTGGAGCAGGGGTTTGTGTCTTGGGGGCGAGGTGTTCTATGGCTTGGGGCAAGCGGGGCCGCAGGCGGGGTGAGGATGTGGGGAGGGGGGCTGGAGCAAGCGGCGGGGTGCTGCAGGGGGGGGATTTCCGGTTTTCTTTGCTTTCTGGCGTTTTTTTGGTCTTTAGGAGCGTTTTGGGCACGGCGTGTTGCTATATAGATATAGGTGTGAGTGAGATAGATGGGGGGGCGGAGGTGGCAGGACATTGTGGGCGGAACGGGTGTGTTGGCGTCCGCGAGTCTTTTGCTATTTGTAAAGTGTTATAATTAAAGGGTTTAAGGTTGTTTTGCGGAGGGTTTGTGCCCTATGCGGTTAAGTGTTGGCCCGCAGGTGCCGATTTTATGAGCAGGCAAGGGGTAGGGGCGAGCGTCCGTGCAGGGAGCAGATTTTTTGTGCTGTGGCGCAGTGAGGAGCTGATTCGTGGTGGGTGTAGCCACTGAGGCCGGCGTGTCATGAGGTGCTGCGGGGTTGGCGTGGCATATGGCGGGATAAGGGTGGCGGTGCGGCGGCGACCGGTGTGGCGGCTCGGACGTAAGCTGTTTTCTTATAGTCATTTAGAGCGGCTGTTCTTTATGGTGTTAATTTTAGGATTGACCGGCAGGGGTAGTGGCCTTAGACTACGCTGCTTTTGCAAATGAACTTTAGTTGTTATTTGAAAGCGGGTTAGGCGACGAAGCGGCCTGAACGGGCGTGCACGAGTGATAAAGGCTGTCCGAGATGGCGAAAGCGAAACAAACGGGGTTTTGGACAGATTTCAAGACGTTCTTTGTTCGGGGGTTGGCTACCCTTTTGCCAACGGTCTTGACGATCTTTGTGTTGTTCAAGTGCTACGAGTTTGTTCAGCAGAACTTTGGAGTGCCGATCAACCAGGGCATTATCCAGGTGATTTTGCGTTCGACGACGGATTATCCGGAGCTGAGCGACGAGGACATAGCTGAATTCAAGCGTGAGCACAAGATTGTGGCGGCGGAGAAGCCTCCGCCGGAGATGACGGAGGATATCCGTCGTTGGAAGTTGCAGCGGCAGTGGAATCAGGGCGCGGGTTCACTGGTAGGATTTGTCGTTGCGATCATATTTGTGTACGTTTTGGGGCGTTTGCTGGCGAGTTTTTTGGGCCGGCGTCTGTGGCAAATGTTTGAGGGGACGGTGCAGCAGGTGCCAGGTTTCAAGCAGGTGTACCCATACATCAAGCAGGTGACGGAGTTTTTGTTTGGGGATCGCAAGTTCGAGTTTTCGCGTGTGGTGGCGGTTCCTTATCCTCGTCAGGGGATGTATTCGGTGGGGTTGGTGACGGGAGCGGGTTTTCGTCGCGTGGCGTCGGCGACGCAAGAAGATTATTTGACGGTGTTCATCCCGAGTTCGCCGACGCCGGTGACGGGGTATGTGATTTACGTGAAGAAGTCGGAGGTGATCGATTTGCCGATCACCCTTGAAGAGGCGCTTCGTTTTACGGCGAGTGGGGGTGTGATAGTGCCGGAGCACGAGGAGTTGCCGGAGCAGCAGTTGGAGGCGAGCCGGGGTCCGTCGGTGTCGGCGTCGCGAGAGGAAAGTAAGGACTAGGCAGGGCCTGGTTGGGCGGCCCGTAGCGAGAGACCAGAAAGGAGTCAGTGAGGTGCACATCATCCTGACAGGTAGACGTATCGAGTTGACCGAAGCGATGCGAGCGTACGCGGAGAAGAAGCTGGCGCGATTGAGCAAGCACTACAATCGGATCTCTGAGATGGAGGTGGTGGTTGACGAGGAGGGGTTGCACCACAAGGTGGAGATCATCGTGAAGGCGGACAACCACCAGCGTTTTGTGGTGAACGAGGTGGCCGAGGACGCGTATGCGTGTTTGGATGGGGCGGTGGACAAGATTGAGCGGCAATTGACGCGTCACAAGGAGAAGAGTCGCGACCGGAAGAAGCGAGTTGGTACGGGCGAGTTGGCCGCGGAAGTAGCCGAGGCAGTGATAGAAGATGAAGGGGAGGCAGCAAGTGAACAGGACACAGCGGCGCAGGAGTAGCAAGAATGAACCTATGTGATTTTATGGTGGGTGAAGCGGTCGTAAGCAGTCTGGAGGCACAGACGCGAGACGAGTCGATACGGGAGTTGGTTGAGTCACTGGCGGCCTGCGGGCGGCTGGAGCAGGCTCATGTAGACGAGATCGTGCAATTGCTGATTGAGCGAGAGAACCAGGGTAGTACGGGGATCGGCAAGGGGATTGCGGTACCGCACATCAAGCACAGTTCGGTCAGTGAGATCGTGGGGACGGTGGGGTGCAGTGAGGTTGGCATTGACTTTGCTTCGCTGGACGATGCGCCGGTGTATTCGGTGATGTTGTTGATCAGTCCGCCGAACAATCCTGACCGGCACCTGGAGGCGATGGAGAGTTTGTTTGCTCATTTACAGCGAGACTTATTTCGCAAGTTTTTGCGTCAGGCGGACAATCGCCAGGCGGTGATTGATTTATTGGCCGAGGCGGACGCGTCGACGGAGGAAAGCGGCCTGTAGGGTTCGGTGGGGGGCTGGACGGGGTGCCGGTTTACGAACGTTGCAGGGACGAGCGATTAGGGTTTGGTGGCGATATTAGATGTCAGTACCGTCGACGGGACAAAACAGCGCGGAGCGTGAGGTTATCATTCGCAGCGCGGAAGGTCTGCACATGCGGCCGGCGATGCAATTTGTGGACTGTGCCAACGGGTATGTCTCGGAGGTCACGGTCAGCAAGGCGGACCAGACGGTTGACGGTAAGAGTATAATGCAGATGACGATGCTGGCGGCGACGGCGGGGACGCGGCTGGTGATACGTGCACGGGGGCGTGATGCCGAAGAGGCGGTGGCGGCGTTGGCGCAGGTTTTGGAGAACGGCTCGGGGGCCTAGGCCAAGAGGGGGGTATCGTTGGCTGGACCGACCGTGTATAATGGAACAGGAAACAGTAGGAAGCCCAGCTTGTCGCGGGCGGTGCCTGTGCCGGCGGGAGGGGCTCTGTAGCGGGCGTTATTGAGAGGGCGTCAGGCGGTTGGCCGGTTGTCGTGAGGCGGCCGCTGGCAGCGGTCGATGGACGCTGCGGGCTGCGTGCGGATACCGTTGGGTATCGGAAACAGTCTTATTCATGGAAATTATCAAGGGCATAGCGGTGTCACCGGGGGTGGCCATCTGCACGGCGGTCGTGTTGGACGCGGAGGAATATCGTGTTCCTATGCGGCTGGTGGGCAATGCGCAGACGCGTGGGGAGGTACAGCGTCTGCGGCGAGCGTTTCTGGACGCGACGGAGGAGGTAAGCAGTCTGCAGGTGGCGCAGGCGGATTTGTGGGATAGCAAGATCAAGGACATCTTTGCGGTTCACCTTCATTTTTTACGTGACCGTAGTTTGCGTCGCAAGATAGCGGACTTGATCACGCAGGAGAATTACTCGGCCGAGTATGCGGTGAGTACGGTGTTGCGTGATATTGCTCGGCAGATTGCTGGGACGCCTGATACTTATATATCGGAGCGAGTCGGGGACATTTATGATATTGAGAAACGGTTATTGCGTCATTTGATTGGTCGTCGCCGTGAGGATTTGGATCATCTGACCGAGCCGGTGATTGTGGTGGCGCATGATTTGACACCGACGCAGACGGCGTCGTTCAATCGGCAGTTTGTCAACGGGATAGCGACGGACGCGGGTGGGCGGACGAGTCACACGGCGATTGTGGCCCGGAGTCTGGGTATTCCTGGGGTGGTGGCCTTAAGCGATGTAACGGCGAAGGTTGCGGCGGGGGACCGGGTGATTGTCGACGGTAACCGTGGCACGGTGGTGGTCGACCCGGACGAGCAGATGCTCAAGGAGTACGAGGGCTTTGCCGCGGCGATTGTGGAACACGAGCACCAGTTGGACGAGCTGGTGGATCTGCCCGCGGTGACGACCGATGGAGTTGAGGTCACGTTGTTGGGCAATATTGAGTTTCCGCATGAGGCGGAGATCACGCTGCTCAAGGGGGGCCGTGGTGTGGGGTTGTATCGTACAGAGTATCTGTATCTGGAGGCGGACCACGAGCCGAGTGAGGAGGATCATTATCGGGCGTATCTGGATATGATACGGGCGGTGGGTGACGCGCCGCTGACGATACGCACGATGGATCTGGGGGCGGACAAGTTTACGCAGCAGCGTCGGACGGCGCCGGAGCGGAATCCGTTCTTGGGGTTGCGCTCGATTCGTTACTGTTTGCAGAACCTGGCGATGTTCAAAGCGCAGATACGGGCGATACTTCGGGCGTCGATATCGGGTAACATCAAGGTGATGTTTCCGCTGATTACGAATCTGATGGAGTTGCGTCAGGCCAAGTGGGTGGTGGCGGACGTGAAGGAAGATTTGGAAGAACAGGGGATCGCCTTTGACGAGAACATACAGACGGGTATCATGATCGAGACCCCTGCGGCGGCGTTGACGGCGGATGATCTGGCGGACGAGGTGGATTTTTTCAGTATTGGGACGAACGATTTGATCCAATACACGTTGGCGGTGGATCGGGTGAACGAGAACGTGGCGCAGCTGTTTACGCCGGCGCATCCGGCGGTGCTGGGGCTGCTCAAGCGGGTGTATCAATCGGCGCGGCGGGCGAAGATAGACGTGAGCATATGTGGCGAGATGGCTTCGGAGGCGGATTATGTGCCTTTGCTTCTGGGGCTGGGGTATACGACGTTGAGTCTGGCGCCGCCGATGATTCCGGAGATCAAGAAGGTCGTGCGTTCGGTGTCGATGGAGCAGTGCCGGCATATGGCGCGAAAGGCGTTGGGATTCGATACGGACAAGCAGACGATCAGCTTCCTGCGTACGGAGATGCAGGAGATATTGCGTGAAGCACAGTGAGGGCCAAGGCAAGAAGGTTGGGGGTAGAGTTGCTGCGGCAACGGGCCGAACGTGTGTCGGTGGGGCGGTCCAGCGTTATCGTGCGTCGGTGTGGTTTGCTGTGAGGGGCGATGCGCGGTTTTTATCGCATCGGGACACATTGCGGACGTGGGAGCGGGCGTTGCGTCGCAGTCGGGCGCCGTTGCGTTACTCTCAAGGATTCAATCCGCACGTGCGTATGAGCCTGCCGTTGCCGCGGAGCGTCGGGATGAGTTCGCAGCGGGAGCTGCTGGTGGTGGAGCTTAACCAGTCTTTGGCGGAGGGGGATTGGTGCAAACGGCTTTGTCGGGTAGCGCCGCCGGGGCTGGAGGTTTTAGGCGTGGAGGCGGCGGATGTGCATGCGCCTCTCAACGCGCCGGAGGAGGTGTCTTACCGGGTCAGGCTGGGCGAGGAGGTTGAACTGGACCGGCTGGACGAGCGTATTAAGGAATTGGAGGCGGCAGCGGAATGGCTGATCGAGCGGCCGCGTCGGGGGCGTCATCCCGCCAGGACGATAGATCTTTGCGCGCACGTGCGGGGGTTGCGACGGGAGGGGTGTTGGCTTGGTTGTACGATTTTGACGGGTCCGGGGGGTACGGCGCGGATGGATGAGGTGCTTGCGGCGCTGGCCTTGGGAGGCCCGGGCGTGTCCGTGGAAGTGGAACGGGTTGGGGCGACGTATCCGGCGGCGTTGGGTGCGGGGCCGTCGTAGAGAGGCGGGGACACTGCCGGTGCCAGGCTGGTGCGTGCAGGCAGGCGTAGAACGAAACAGCAGCGAAGGCCAGGCCATCGCACAGCGAGCCAGGAGCGTCTCGGGATGAGGCTCCTGCTCGAACAAGAGAACGAAACATCAGCGGCAGGGTGACTTGCCGTGTCATAAAACACAAGGGGCGGCCTTGGCGCCGTTCAACAGAACATAGCGAGGCGTGAGATCTCGCGTAACGAAACACGAGCGGGGCAGGAAGGCCTCGCCCAACGAGACACGAGTGGCGGCCCACGGGTCACACTTACCAGAGTAAAGGGAATTGATTTGTCTAGAGAAATGTTGATTAACGTAGCGCAGGAAGAGGAGTGCCGTATTGCGGTGGTGGAGAAGGGGCAGTTGGAGGAGCTCTACACCGAGCGGGCGAGTATCACCAGTCGGGTGGGCAACATCTACAAAGGGCGGGTGACGAATATCGAGCCGAGCATACAGGCGTGCTTTGTGGATTTTGGTGTAGGGCAGAACGGTTTTTTACATATATCTGATCTTCAAACGACCTATTTTCAGAAAAAGCTGCCTAAGGAGCGTGTGGGGCGTAAGCATCCGCGTCGTGACAGGCCGCCGATTCAGGATTGTCTCAAGCGGGGTCAGGAACTGATTGTACAGGTGATTAAGGACGGGATTGGGACCAAGGGTCCGACGTTGACCACTTACTTGTCAATTCCGGGTCGGTTCTTGGTGTTGATGCCGGGCATGAACCGGATGGGCATATCGCGTAAGATCGAGGACGAGCAGTCGCGTCAGCGTCTTCGGGACGTGATCAAGGACCTGGACGCGCCCAAGGATATGGGTTTTATCATCCGCACGGCCGGGGAAGACCGCAACAAGAGTGAGCTCAAGCGTGACTTGAACTACCTGGCGCGTTTGTGGACGACGATATCGAAGCGGATCAAGAGTGAAAGCGCCCCGGCGGAGCTTTATCGCGAGTCGGATCTGGTGACCCGGACGATTCGCGACGTATTTAACAGTAACATTACGCGTATTCTGTGCGATTCGGAGACGACGCTGAAGAAGGTGCGGGATTTTTTGCGGATTGCGATGCCGCGGACGCGCTGTCGGGTGCAGCTGCACGAGGGGGCCACGCCGCTGTTCGAGAAATACAAGATTGAAAAGGAAATCTCCAGCATTCGTTCGCGGGTGGTACCGCTCAAGAGCGGCGGTTCGATCGTGATTGATCCGACGGAGGCCATTGTGGCGATCGACGTGAACAGCGGTCGGTACCGCGTCCATGAAGATGCCGAGATGACTGCCTACAAGATCAATATGGAGGCGGCGCCGGAGATCGCTCGGCAGTTGCGACTTCGGGACCTGGGCGGGGTGATTATCATCGATTTTATCGACATGATGTCGCTTAAGCACCGTCGGGCCGTCGAGAAGGCGTTGCGCGAGGCGGAGGCGAACGACCGGGCCCGCACGAAGATACTTCGGATCAGTCAGTTTGGTATTGTGGAAATGACGCGTCAGCGGATGCGTCCGGCCCTGAGCAAGAGCATTTACATGTCGTGTCCCCATTGTCAGGGTTCGGGGGTGGTCAAGACGCCGGAGAGTACGTCGATCGAGATCATGCGGCGGATTCAGTCGAGCAAGGACCGTCAGCAGGTGATGAGCCTGGAGATCGAGGTTTCGCCGGAGGTCGCCGAGTTTCTGCTCAACCGTAAGCGTCTGGCCCTTGCTGAGCTCGAACAGGAGCAGAACCGGCAGATATTCATCAAGGCCAATCCGGACTACTCCAACGACACGCTCAATTTTATGGCCAAGGACAGCCGGGGCAGCGTTGTTGCCCTGCCGGGATAGGCGCCAGGGCTGCGGGCCAACGTTAGCTGCTTCGTTGCGTGGATTGGTGAGAGGGGGCAGTGTTCGCGCGTTTTCTTGCATGGGGGCCGGATGGGGCCCGAAGCTTACGCTCTGCTTCGGCGATGAGTTTGCTGCAAGCCTGGCGTGTGACGGTTGATTTTTTGGCGTGAGGCTTAATCTGCTGAAGCGGCCCATTGAGCGAACGGCAGAGCAAGGCACGGCGTGTGACGAGGACGAGATAAGGCCTGGGTACTCCGTAAATACGCGAGCTGGCCAAGCGTTTCAGCAGGACCGGGTACTTGAGCGAACGTTCCCGTAAGTGCCAGATGACCTCGATGTAGTTCGGCAGGGCCGGGATAAGGTTGTTTGTCAGGAATTCGTGCCAATTGTGGCGGCGACTGCAGACAAGATAGAGTCGACCGGCACATCGTCGTCGGAACAAACGCAGGGTCAACGATTCGACAAGCCTGGCGGGGACGTAGAAGGCAATCAGGACGGGCAGGGCGATTACCAGGTAGATGCAGACAGAGACGATCATCGCCAGGCCTAATAGTATTGATCGAGCGATTTGCTTCGGTGTTCTCATTGGATATCTCGCAGGCCAAGTTTAACGGTGTGATGGCTGGACTGGGCTGAGAGTTTTGTGCCAGGCGGGTGGCAGCGGTTTACGTAGTAAACCGATGGTGAACTCCAATCGGGCTGACAAATCGCCATCGGTCTGCTTCGCAGACCGATGCCACCCGTCGCGCTCTTTTGTTGCCTGCGATATGGTCACCAAATCCCTTCTCGCTTGTTAGCAATTCATTTTTTGATAAATTCCCTTCGGCCACCGGTAAATCCGTACATATGTACTCCCGGTTTTTTTTGGTTCTTGGCCCGATTGCGGGGAGTTACTTAACGACAGCGGCGGCATTGCTTATCTTGACGCCAGCGACAAAAGTTCGCTCAGGCAGCCAAGCTCGGCAGTGATGACAGCTCAGGTGGCTGCTGGCGTGGTAAAAATCGCCTCCGCAGGGCCATGGCTATGGTTTGGGGGC
>Ga0180432_10008201_pt1 | contig 13090 bp, 12 predicted proteins | sample SS_ome_10_FD_132414 | JGI IMG/M metagenome (GOLD analysis project Ga0180432, IMG submission 132414) | Hypersaline lake sediment archaeal communities from the Salton Sea, California, USA - SS_1_MS_2 metaG | ecosystem: Environmental > Aquatic > Non-marine Saline and Alkaline > Hypersaline >...
GGAAAGAACCAGCACCATAACCAAGCTGATTACTGCCAATCCTTTTACATACCTGAATGGTTGAGAATTCTGGTCCATGTTTATTTCCTTTGATTTCATGTTCAAGTCTTTCATGTTTTTTATATGTTACTCATATTTCAACGATATGCAAGGGAATCCTTGAAAAGTAAAACAATATTTTCAGAAAGACTCAATGAAGCACAAGCCATACTATCCAGAAATGCTTTTGTCCCCGATAAAAAAAGGACACCCCTTCGCTCTCACTCCGGGATGCCCCATGCTTTATCTGAAATGTCTCGAGAAAAATCTACGCCGCCTCCACCTCCGGGGGCAGGCCCTTCTCCTCGACGGCTTTTTTCAGGTCCCCCGCCTCCAGGCACTCGGTGGCGAACCAGCGGGTTTTCACCTCCACCCCCAGGAGGGTGAAGACGAGATTGCACAGGTTCATCACGCTCTCGAAGGGGTGGCTCTGGTACTGGGTCACCACGATGTGGGCGGTCTTTCCGGCGGGTAGCCGCCGTGCCGGCATGACCGGGGCGTTTCCCCGCTCCTTTCGGACGTCCCGGTAGAGCTTATACATCGTGTCCCCCTCCCGTCCCTCGGCCTCGACGTGGCTGAGAAAGGCCTTGCACCGCTCGAAGAGGATGCTCACCAGGGCCGACTCCTTGGCCACGTAGACCGGCGTCCCCAGGATGATCGTGTCGGCTTTCATCATTTCGTCGAAGACCATCTGGAAGTCGTCGTCGATAATGCATCGCTTCTTCGGCTCGCACCCGTAGCAGCCGGTGCAGACGGACATGTCGAGCTCCGAGAGGTTGATCGTCGTCACCCGGTCGCCGTCCTTCTTCAGGTGATCCGCCAGGAGGCCGATTGCATATGCCGTGTTTCCCTTTTTCCGTGAGCTTCCGTTTATCGCCAGGATGTTCATGATTCTTCCTTTCTTATATATAATATTGGTTATATCGGCTCGATGGTAAAGGAGACCGATCCCTCCTCCGACCGCTTCGTCATGAACTCCATAGCGAAGGATTGGGAGTATCTCCGGGCGTCGTCTTCCGTCTGCCACCGGTAGATCCCCATGAAGTCGCCGCCTTTTTCATCGACCAGCCACAGCTTGGACCGAAACCCCGGCATGCCGGCGAAGAAGGGGATGGTCAGCAGCGAAAACGTCTTGTTCCTCTCGGGCGTCATGTTCTGAACGTGAAACCGCACGGTGAATCGGGCGCCGGGGGGCGTCGGATTCCCGGGAGGGGTGAGGCGGGCCTGCCGGAAGACGGTGAACTTCGTGCCGTCGGGAGCCGTGACGACCTCGCCCACCCTTTCTTTCAGGAGGCGAAAGCGACCCGAGACGATGCGGGCCATGCCGCGGCAGAAGCTGGCAAGGGGCTTGGTGTTCATGAGAGATCCTCCTTTACAAGATGATCATATTATACTGAATCAGTTCACACAGTATAAGTTAAAGCCAAAAAAAATCAGGCGATCAGGCCGTGCACCAGGCAGTCGAACGAGGTCGCGATGTTTTGAGACAGCACGTCCCCCGCCGCGCCGCTTCCGATCTGGAACAGCACGATGGCCCTCAAAAGATCGAAGATAAACTCCGCCGATACGTCGTCCCGGAGCACCTTCGTCTCGATCCCCTTTCCGATGAAATCGATGATCGTCTCGGTGACGGCGTCCTGGTGTTTCCTGACGCGCTTTTCGACGGCGGGATATTCCAGGAATATCTCCCGCATGGAATCGGCGCCGACGGTTTTCAGAAGCCGGGGGAAGGCGGCGACCATCTCTTTAAAGGCGTCGAGGTAATCTCCCCCCCGCTGGATGATCTCCACGAGCTGTGTCTGCACCGCGGTGACGGTGTGAATTGCCACACGCCCGACGAGATCCTCCTTGGAGGTGATGATCTTGTACAGCGTGTTCTTTGCCACCCCCGCCTCGGCGGCCAGGAGGTCCATGTTCCAGCCCTTCAGCCCCCGGCGGCCGATCAGCTCGCCGGTCAGCCGGACGATACGCTCCTCCAGCTCCTTGTCGTGTACCTTCATATGTTAATCCATCAATCTATACTATATATACTATATATACTATATTAGTATAAAAAGTATATATTGTCAAGAAAAATATCACACTGCTTGTCACTTTTATGCGTTGGTTGAGACTGTCGGTTATTCCGTCCGATGAAGGGTGTCGGGCGCCCCTTGCGGAAATGTAGTACGTGAGTCGGCGGGTCGGTGCGACTCGTGTCATCGCGTTGCCGAGACGCTCCGGGTAGGATAGAGCCGGGAGGATATGTGCAGACATGTCGGTGTGGAAAGGCCGGCCGGGTGTTCTCAATTCGTGTGTGGGAGACGTCTTGAGGTGTGTGGTACGAATGGTGTCGTGCGGCGACAACGCGGCGTCGATAGGGAAATAAATCCGATATTATTCCGGAATATAGCTATGCTCCCTTGCCCCTCTCTGATTCATCCAGGACCTCCCGTATTTTTGCGAGCAGCGTGTTGATCACGAACGGTTTTTCCAGGTACCCCTGGGCGCCCATTTTCATGATTTTCTGATGGATATCCGGACCGGCGTATCCGGTGGAGAACAGTATCGTCACGTCCGGATCGATCTCCCGGAGTTTGGAGAACACCTCCCGTCCGTCCATGTCCGGCATCTTCAGATCCAGGATCACCAGATCCGCGCCGAGGTCGGAATAGGCCTGGATGCCCCATTTCCCGGTGTTGTAGACGTGGACGGTATAGCCGTATTCGGACAGGATGTTCTTTGTCATGGAGAGAACATCATGCTCATCGTCGATGACCATGATCGTCTCGCTGCCCCCGGTCACCTCCGCCTCATGATCCGCGGTCAGCTCTTCATGTTTTGTCGACGCAGGCAGCAACACGGTCACACACGTCCCCCTGCCCGGCTCGCTTTCGATATCGATGTAGCCGCCGTGGCCCTTGATAATTCCGAAGGCCACGCTCATCCCCAGCCCCGAGCCGCCGCTTTTTTTTCGGGTGGAAAAATAAGGCTCGAACACCCGGAGGAGTGTCTCCCGATCCATGCCCGAACCGGTGTCGGTGCAACACATGCTGACGTATTGTCCCACACCGATGGTGAAGAGGTCTTTTTCGATGGGCTTGTCGACATGCATGGCTTTCGTTTCGACATTAAATACCCCGCCGTTTTCCATCGCCGCCTGGGCGTTGAGGACGATATTCATGATCACCTTGAACAACTGGGACTCATCCCCCTCCACGGTCGGAATGGTTTGATCCAGGTTCATATCAAGTTGAATATTTTTCTCAAGGGTTTTTGAAACAAGTCGATACACCTCATTGATGACCCGATTCAGATCGACCGCTTTCACTTCCTTGGTTTTCAGTCTCGTATACGTCAGGAGCTGGGATGTCAGGTCCGCCGCCCGGATCGATGATTTTTCGATGGCGTCGAGCCCCTTTTGGACGGCGTCGTTCCCGGCCGTTTTTGTTTTGAGGTGCGATGCGTATCCCATGATCGTCGCCAGGATGTTGTTGAAATCATGGGCGATGCCCCCGGCCAGCGTTCCGATGGCCTCCATCTTCTGGGCGCGAAAAAGCTGTTCCTGGGTTTTTCTCAGCTTCGAAATATCCTTTGTGATTCCCTGGTATCCTACAACTTTTTCATCTGGCCCCCGGATTACCACCGCGGAGACGATAGTGTCGATGGGAGAGCCGTCCTTCTTTTTCATAGTGAGCGGGTAGTTTTTTACGAATCCTTTGCGCTCAATGTCTTCCCGGAACTTGTTCCTGTCTTCCGGGTTATAATATATGTCCTGAACGTCTATGGTAAGGAGCTCATCCAGGGAGTAGCCGAAAAATTCCTCCGCCACCGGGTTGATGTCCAAAAACCGCCCGTCCACCGTCGATAGAAACACCATGTCCATCGACGTGTTGAACAGGTCCAGGTATCTCTGCTCGGCCAGTTTCAATTCGGTGATATCAATAATAATCCCGTCGAATCCGGAAACATCACCGTCCTGAGTCCTGCGGATGCGTGTCAGTGTTCGAACCCATTTGATTTCGCCCATTCGCGTGACGATTCGGTACGACTGGTGAGGGATGGTGTCCGAGTTCGGATCGACTATGGCGGTTTTTATTTCTTCGTCTACACGCGCGACATCGTCGGGATGAATGGTTTTGTAATATAAAATCGCACCGTTTTTAAAATCCTCGGCGGAATACCCGAACATCTCCTTCACATTGTAGGAGGCATATTCCACCGGCCATCCCTCCTGGTTCTTCCACATGAACGCCACCACGGGACTCCGCTCGATGATGTCTCTGCTGATCTCGAGCATCTCCCTGATTTCGTACTCACCGGTAACGTCCCGAAATACCATCACGGTACCGATGATCGAACCATCCTCCAGCCGAATCGGCGCCGCGCTGTCGGCTATCTGTCGGATAGTGCCGTCTTTCGAGATGAGGCTGGTGTGATTCGCCAAACCCACGGTCATGCCGTTTCTGAGGACCGTCTGCACCGGATTTTTCACCGGCTTCATCGTCTGTGAGTTGACGATGTGGAACACGTCATCCAGGTGGGCGCCCATGGCCTCTTCCAGGGAAACGCCGCAGAGTTTCTGCGCCACCGGGTTCATCCGGACAATCCGTCCCCTGATGTCGGTGACGATCACACCATCGCCGATGGAGTCCAGAGTGGTTGTCAGCTCCCGCCGGCTCTGGATGAGCTCCCGGTGGGCCCTTACGGCCGTCATGCCCGATGCAGAGACAATGGCCACCAGGAGCGACTCGATGAGAAATGGCTGATCCACCCAGCCTGTGAGCACCATCGGAAAAATGGGGATATCCCGGAAGAAGGCGATGAGGCCCCAGAGCCCGGGCGTGGTCAGGGCCTGGTAGCACAAGAGCACCAGCACAAACCAGCCGATACCATAGGCCTGAAGACTTTTCAGCCGGGACAGATAGTAACCGTGCACCAGCCGGACGACAACGATAGTGGGACCCAGGAACAGGAGGTTCCCGAAGAAGGCGATGGACGTCGGTACCTGGTGAAATCCGGCGACCGAGACGATCATCGCCACCAGGAGCGCCAGCCACCAGCGGGAAAGGAGCGCGAAAGCCATGAGAGCGAATATCTGCCGGACATCGAAGTATACCTCGGTATTGGGGATTTCAACGCTGAAATAGCTGAACAGGGCGCCCAATCCCCCAAAGGCGACGGTCATCAGGAGGTCATCGGACAGCGATGCGAAGCGCATCGTGCGCTCAGGTTGTAGGAAGTTTTTCCGATTGAGCATCAGCTTCGCTCCAGTCGATTCAGCGTCGATCGATCGATGGCCTGTCCCATCGAATTCCGATATCGGCAAAAAGTTCACTTGAAAAGACAATTGTAAATTATAACATACATTGTCCGGTAGAGAAGGATTTTCCATATAAAATGTCATGATATTTTTTGATGTGATCGTGGGTGAACCTGCGACAGGCCGCGGATCGGACTCACTCGACACACCGTTCCTCTGGGGTATCTACATTATTCGTCGCCCCGGGGGGAATTGTCCCATAATTCCTTGCTGTCGTGGTACAATCGCCGGAGAGGTATCGTCGACGGGCCGCTTTCCTCATACAATCCCAAAACAGGAGACTCAACTCATGCGGAAGAAAGAACTTGAGATAACCGACCCCGAGGAGATTCGGGATGTGCTGGCCCGGGCGGTGGTGCTGCGTCTGGGGCTGTTCGACGGCCGCACCCCGTATGTCGTCCCGGTGAACTTCGGATACGACGGCGGGAACACAATTTTCATCCACTCCGGGTATGAGGGGCGGAAGATGGAAATTCTCAAGGACTATCCCCGGGTCTGCTTCGAGGCGGAGGCGGACGTGGCGGTTATCCCCCCCGCACGAATAGAGAACCACTGCGGCTTCTCCATGGCGTATCGCTCGGTCATCGGGTTCGGAGTCGCTTCGATCCTGGACGATATTTCCGAAAAGACCGACGCTTTGAAAACCATCGTCCGTCACCTTGACCCGGAAAAATCGCCCGACGACATCATCTTCCCCGAGGGGACGGTGGAGATGACCGCCGTGGTCCGGATCGAGGTCGATTCCATGACCGGGAAAAAGGATAACCGCTGAGGGTACATCCCTTGCTGCACGGTTGTAAACCGGCCCCGTTAGTGGTATAGTTCTTTTTGATCGATTATATTCTCCGTCGATATTGAGAGAGGTGTGTGATCATGAGTCAATCCCGCCCCGTCGTCCTTGTGGGCGCCGCCGTCATCGACGGCCACCTGGAAACCGCCGTCATTCCCGACGCCGCGATCCTGATTGATTATTCCGATGAGCACGACAACGGCGGGCGAAACGGCGTGATCGTCGCCGTGGATGGCCGCGACCAGGTGAAGATTCCCCCGGACGCCCGGGTCATCGATTGCTCGGGGAAGTACATCATCCCCGGCCTCATCAACGCCCACGTCCACATGATCGGTAACGGCAAGCCGAGGTCCTACAGCACCCAGAAACAGCGGGAGCGGCTGGCCCGGATTCTGAGGAGTCTTCCCGGGAGGATCATTGCCACGGCCATGATGAAGAGGAACGTGCAGACCGCCCTCGCCAGCGGCGTGACGACCCTCAGGGCGGTGGGGGACCCGTGTCTCTATGACATCGCCGTCCGAAACCGCGTCAACGCCGGGAAATACCGGGGGCCTCGAATCCTCACCGCCGGCAAGATCCTCTGCGCATCGGGGGGGCACGGCGGGGAGGTGTTCGGCCGGGTGGCGGATTCGCCCTGGGAGTTTCGAAAGGGGGTTCGCCTGGCCGTCGCCGACGATGTAGACTTCATCAAGATCACCAGCACCGGCGGCGTCACCGACGCGAAGCGGCCCGGGGAGGCGGGACGCCCCCACATGACTCCCGATGAGATCGCCGCGGTCTGCGACGAGGCCCACCGGGCGGGACTCCTGGTGGCGGCCCATGCCGAGAGCTCGGACGGCGTAATGGAGGCCCTGGAGGCCGGGGTGGACACCATCGAGCACGGGGCGGAGCTGACCGACGATCACATCGAGCTGTTCTTGGACAACCCCAACAGCCTCCGGGGATACAGCGCCCTCATCCCCACTCTCACGGTGGTCATGAACATCACCGAGGCCGCCCCCGAGGCGTCGGCCCTAACGAAGGTGCAGTACGACAACGCCTGGCGCATCCGGGAGGAGATGATCGCGGGCTTCAAGACGGCCTACGCCGCCGGGGTGAAGATCGGCGTGGGGACCGACGGCGGCGCGCCCCTGACCCCCCCGTACGACACGGTACGGGAGCTGTTTCACTTCATGGGCGTCATCGGGATGAATCACCGGGAGGTCATCCACCGGGCCACCATCGACACCGCCCGGATCATCGGCGTCGACGACGTCACCGGGTCGATCGAGGCGGGAAAATCGGCGGACCTCCTGGTGCTGGACGGCGACCCCACGAACGACATCCGGTTCCTGGAGCGGCCCTGGATGGTGGTCGCCCGGGGGGACGTCATCGAGAAGCCGAGGTACACGCCCAACGGCACGGTGGAGCGGCTCCGGGGCGGATCGTAAGCGCTGCCTGTATGGGTGCCGCCGGGTTTCGGGAATGCGATCGAAGGGGGAGCGCTCCCGGGAGGGAGGCCCGGCATTGCAGGTTGGCCGCATCCCGGACATGCCGCACGAGGAATTGTCATATGTTATATATAGGTGCGGTCTCTCATCCGTCGGCGTGCCGGGCGCAACCGGGAGGCCGCGGGTCTTTTGCAGCCACCGGCGGGGCCGATCCAATGGGGCCCGGGCGAGAGGATGGAAGAGGGGGGATGAACGAGTATTTTCCGTGTGTCGCGTTTGTTCCCTGAAGCCGCGCCGATATCATTCCAACCGAAAACGAGTAAAGACGAACCATGATACCCCTGAAAGACAACATCCCGGCTGAAAAGACGCCCTTTGTCACCTACGCCCTCATCGCAATCAACGTCCTGGCGTTTTTCTACGAGCTGGCCCTGGGTGCGGGGCTGGATACCTTCGTGTTCTACTACGGCGTGGTGCCCGAGACTGTTACCTCCGGGCTCTACGGCCCCCGGTACACGATCCTTCCCTTTTTCACATCCATGTTCCTCCACGGCGGGTGGCTGCACATCATCGGGAACATGCTGTTCCTGTGGATATTCGGGGACAACGTGGAGGACCGGATGGGGCATTTCCTGTACCTGCTCTTCTACCTGGCGTCGGGCGTCGGGGCGAGCATCCTGCACGTGGCGTCGGACCCCCACTCCACGATTCCCACCATCGGGGCCAGCGGCGCCATCGCCGGGGTCATGGGGGCCTATTTCGTCCTGTATCCCCGGGCCCGGGTGATGAGCGCGGTGATCCTCTTTGTCTTCATCAAGCTGATGGAAATCCCGGCGGTAATCTTCCTGGGGATATGGTTCGTTATCCAGATTTTCTCCGGCGTGGCCTCCATCGGGGCGGACGCGGCCTCGGGCGGCGTGGCCTTCTGGGCCCACGTGGGGGGATTCATCGTGGGACTGGCGGGGGGCGGCCTGGCACGGCTTTTCACCAAGGACCCCACAAAGGGGCGGGTGGAGGTGATCACCCGGGACGGGAAGCGGTATTTGCATTGAGATGAGAATTGCATGTTTCTCTATCCATAACTGGCTGGCTTCAACTGATGTAGAAGCAATATGTTGTTTCTATGGTGATCCAGTGAGGACCCTGGAATGAGTTATGACGAACAAACCGATCGAATGAACTGGAAGGATGAGATGAACTGGATAGCGATTTCAGTCGTTTCCGGTGTGCTGCTCTCGCTCTTATTCCTTTATTTCAATACATTCCCTGGAGCAAACGGTGTCCTGCTCTCGGTTCTGTGCTGTATTGGATTCTACGTCATCGGCATTTTACTCAGGGTGCAGAATCTGAGAGGGAAACCGCTGGCCGGAAGGGAGAGGGTAAAGGAGAAGTATATGAAATATGTTTTCCCGGTTGTTGGATTCGGGATCGGCGTTGCTATAATATTTCTTACGTGATGATTCCATCGGGAGGGATTAACGCGCCATCGGGGACACCCTGGTGAGATTTCTCACCAAGGACCCCACGAAAAGACGGGTGGAGGTGATGACGAGGGCTGGGAAGCGGTGTTTACATTGAGGGGTTGATACTGTGTCGAAATACCTGGAAAAAATCGGCTTCGAGGAGCTCAGCCAGGTCGGCCTGCGCAGGGGGTATCTGACTCAGGATGATATCATGTTTTTCATGCCTCGCTTTACGTCGAGTGTACACATAAACAAAACGACCGAAAAGCTGGCGGCGCTGGGGATTGAGATCAGGGGAAGTGAGATAGAGCTGTTTTCCCTGGCGAAGAGGATACAGGAAGAGAAGCGGTGCAGTTATGAGGATGCCCTGTTCGAGGCGAATATTATTGAGAGTGAAGTCCAGGAAAAGAAAAGGGCTTTCAGGAAGAATTATTTTGTCCTCGGTTTCATCCTCAGCCGGTATGGATGCATCGCCCTCATCGTGCTTTTCCTGCTGACACTCTCCGTACCGGCAATCGTTTTTTTCATGCTCATGTCGGGTCTCGCCGGTCCATGATAATAGTAATATCTCTCCATGGATTATGCGGCAGGCCGACTCAAGAAGAGCATGTAGGTCAGGCAACCATGAGAAAAAGAGTAATTGATAGACCAAGAAAAAGCCTGGAGATATATTATGAAAAAGATCACGTTTAAAACCGCGTTACTGTTTGCTCCCCTGGCATACGCAATTCATCATTTTGAAGAGCATATAATATTCAATTTCAGAGACTGGCGATTATTGTATTTTAGTGACAGCAATCCTCTGAGTACTGAAGCTGTATTTGTTATTCTCACCGCAATAACTCTTATATATATTATTTTTCACTCAATTCTTGAAAACAAAGCGACTGCACAATCGATCATCCTGTTTCTGATGGCGACTCAGGTAGCGAATGTCTTCTTTCATGCCGGAGGGACTATTATTTTTCAGGATTTCAGCCCCGGTTTGATCACCGCGGTTCTGCTGTACATTCCAACGAATATTCTCATCGCGTATAAAGCATTTCAGGAAAAATGGGTAGCGAAGCGCTCTCTTGTGCTTCTTTTTATTCTGGGTGGTATTGTGTTCAGCCTGTTTGAATTGCTCGGGCCTGCCCCGATGGTATCTGTGCTCGTCGTGACATACGTTTGGATTTTTTACACGGCGATCAAGAACAAAGGAGCACATGTCTCATAAACCACGAAAACGACGGAACGGACATCTTCGAGATTTATATGTAATAGAAATCCATCCCCCACACTCCCCTCTTCCAAAACCGGAAAAATGAATATATAATGAGGCTCATTTTAACGCAGTAATATGGAGCTATAATGGGCCGCGATAATTTTCCCGTTTCCCCCGGTCAACCTGAAACGAAGACCTCCAATAATCCGCTGATCGTTGAGGACACGCCCCGCATCAGGAGGTATTCCTGCTTCCTGGTAATCATCGTCCTGGTCGTGGCGGCGGCGGCCTTTGCCGTGACATTGATTGACCCGGTGGAGCTGAACATCAAGCTGCTCGCCATGAAGAATCCAGATGTGAAAAGATACGCCATCAAGAACCTGGCACGGGAAGGTGACTCCCGGGCCGTGGGTCCCCTGGTGAGAGAGTGTGGTCATCCATACGAGAGTATCCGAATCGCCGCCGTCTTGGCCCTGGGAGAGATCGGAAGTCACGACGCGATAGTTACTTTAGAGGTGATGATAAGTAACGGGAAGGACTACGACCTGTCGTACTGCGCGGTGAAGTCGCTTTTAAGGGTCGTCGCCCACTGTGCCGACGGCACTCCCCGAGGTGAGGGATGCCCGGACGATCGCACCGCCGTCGAGCTGGTCGAATTTCTAAAACACCGGTCCATGCTCTCTCACGTCGATTATATTGTCTCTGAATCCCTGTTCGATGAGGATGTGAATGTGCGGATTCTCGCCGCACAGATTCTGGCGCACATCGCCACCGAGGGTGTTCGGGGCTCCCTTGAGGATGCCCGGGAGGACGAGGACGGGCGGGTGCGTAAGGCGGCGGACCGGGTCCTGACCAGGCTGGGCGACCCCCCGTCAACGAGGCCGGAGCCCATGTATCCCGACGACATATTACACCCACCTCTGGAAAATGAATACCACCTGAGATTGCCACTAAATCTGGAGTAATCGGTGTGACGGGAGTTGAATCGACCACGAAAATGACGCAACGCAGATTCGTTCTGTTACCTTTCGGTTAAAAAATAAATTTTGTAGTGATACGCCCTATAAAAATGTCCACCATCATTCCCCCCTTCCAAAACCGGAAAAATGATATATAATAGAGGCTCATTTTAACGCATTGATATGGAGTTATAATGGGTCGCGATGATTTTACCGTTTCTCCCACCTATTCGGGCACGGAGATTTCCAAGAATCCGCTGATCGTGGAGGACCAGCCCCGGATCAAGGGGTGTTCGTGCTGCCTGATAGTCGTCGCCCTGGCCGTGGCGGTGGGATTCCTTGTCGTCGGGATGATGGACCAGGTGAAGCTGTACCGTGAGCTCCTGGCCGTGGACAGCCCCGAGATAAAGGTATACGCCATCAACAAGCTGGCGGACCTGGGCGATCCCGAGGCCGTGGAGCCCCTGGCGGCGAAGCTTTATCACCCGGATTCCAACGTCCGAAACGCCGCCGCCTGGGCCCTGGGCGAGATCAGGAGCCCCGACGGTGTCGATCCCCTGCTGGCGGTGGTGGATACCGGGGACGACTACGACCTGTCGTACTACGCGGTGACGTCTCTCTTGAAGATCGCCTCCCGCTGTCCCAACGGAGAGCCCCGGGGCGTGGTGTGCGACGATGACGACATCGCCGAAAAGGTCAAATACTTCTTCATTTTGCAGTCGGAAACCGATCCCCTCATCGCCTATATCGTCTCCAATGCCCTATTCGATGAGGATGAGGACGTGCGGATTTACGCCGCCCAGGTCCTGGTGCAGATCGCCACCGAGGAAGTCCGCTACATGCTGGAGGCGGCCCTGAATGACGGGGACGAGCGGGTGCGGGAGACGGCGGAGAGGGCCCTGGCCGAGCTGGACGCCCGGACATCGCCGGAGTCGGAGGGTGATCTCCCCGCTGACACGCCGGACGATTCGACACCCGCGGAGGAGCTGAACCCGTCGCCGGATGAGATGACCGTTCCGGCGGAGCCTTCTGGGGAGGAGTCGCCGGAGGCCCTGGAGCCGGTATCGGGGCACGCGTTTCCCACCGACGTGGTATACCCGCTGCTGGAGGAGGAGTTATTATCGCCCGGGAGCCCGGAGGTGGAGTGATCGGCGATACCGGAGGCCGATTCCGGAAATGATGTGACGCCGCCGGTCGATCTCACCCCATACCTCCCGGCTTTGGAGGCAAGGGGCTTATTTCCTCCGGACTTCGTCACGTTCGGGGACAGAGAGAAAAACTCGGAGAGCAGAAAAAACATATATTATATATGACAGATTACACGTGGGGCGATACCATGAATAAAAAACAGAGCACGGTGTATGTCGCGGGGAATTTGAAAACGGGAAGACGCCCGGGTGCGCTGTGGTGGTCGATCATAGCACTGATCGCCGTGATGCTCATGGCAACGGCGGCGCTTTCCGCGGACACCTACGCCCTCAAGGACCTGGTGGGGGATGCGGATCTGGACCCGGCCTACGCCGCCGACGGATACAAGACCCGCATCGATATGCTCTCCGGCGTGGTGGGGACGGAGACCTGGGTGGAGCATTACATCAGCGACGGGGGGAAGGTGGAGCTTCTGATCTACAACAACCTGGTCTACGGCGTCATCGTTCGGTCCGCCTCGGGCTCGGTCAAGTACTATACCCTCAACGACGACCGGCGGACCTACAGCCCCGCCCCCAGCGGCGCCCCCCAGGGCTGGCTGATCGAGGAGATACCGGACGAGGATGAGTTCACCGACCGGGCGGCGGAGCTCATGGACTCCGAAAGATACCTGGACGCCATCGAGGTGTTAGACGAGGCCGTCGAGGACTATGGATACAAATCCGCCGAGTCGTATTTCCTCATGGCCTACGCC
>Ga0180432_10008202_pt1 | contig 13089 bp, 13 predicted proteins | sample SS_ome_10_FD_132414 | JGI IMG/M metagenome (GOLD analysis project Ga0180432, IMG submission 132414) | Hypersaline lake sediment archaeal communities from the Salton Sea, California, USA - SS_1_MS_2 metaG | ecosystem: Environmental > Aquatic > Non-marine Saline and Alkaline > Hypersaline >...
GACACGGACAAACACGATGGCGCTCAAGCTCGACGATCTGCGACCGCAAGACAAGTGGGACGAAGAGACGACATGGGAAGAACTTTCGGCGGCGATGGACCCCCCAATGCCAGAGGCGTGGATTCGGGGACTTAGGAAAACCGACGACGACGCTCGGTACGCCTTTCCGACTCCAGCCCACTTCTGGCGCAAGTCCCAGAAGTGGTCGGGTAAAGACTGGGGGGGGATGCAGAGCGCTCTTTGGTGCGCGCTTAGCTATGTCACATTTGATGACCCAGATTGCGATTACGGAAAGATCGGCAATGTTGGTTCTGCTGATTCGGACCCACGCATCGGCCAAATTCTGGCGCTAATGGCCGGGCTAGACGCCGATGCCGACCTCAACTCTGTTCTACCAGTCACTGTCACTTCGCCGTTTGAGCGGACCCGCACTGAGCAACGCTTGGAGACGCTCGACTACAACACCACCCAAGCAGACTGGGACATCCAGACACTCCAGGAGCGACTCAGATCAGTCAAGCAGCGGATAGATATCCTGGAAAAGAGGGCCGAACGGAAACGTTATCAGCAAGAGCGGGCACAACAAGAGCAAGAAAAAAGGGAACAGGATGCGGAGGCGCTGAAGCGAGTTGAGCCGGTGCTCAGTGTGGTGATGATGGTGCCTGAGTTGATGGATGGCGGGATGCACGGCGTGGTGGGGGTGCCGTGGGGTCGGGTGCGGGCCAAGGACGGCAAGGCGATCTTTGAGATCCAAGGGGTCAACTACGAGCTGCGGCGAAACAAGCACAACCCAAATGGTTACACCGGACATGTGCTGGAGTAACGCTGCTAGAGGGAGTTAGGGGGAAGCAAGGATGTTAATTCACGGTGACAATGACGAATCCGACGGGCATCGAGGCACGTATGATGGGGATGCATGAACAACTCACTTTTCCTCTTGCATATGGCGGTTTGGCCAACGGCGTTCTGTCTTATCCGACGACGGAGCGCCTGGAGCGATCAGCGGATGCTGATAATGAATATCAGAGTTATCCTCGAGGAATTCTGTGCAAGGATTACGAAAATGTGACAGCTATCAATGTGCAGCCGTCAGTCAATGGCGAAAAGAGGATTCTCGAAGATGACCGGTGGGTACTGCAGATTAATGGTTTTCGATGGGAGACTCCTGACGGTGAATTCAGAATGAGCGAGGCACCCGAGCAGATCCGTCACTTCATTAAGTTATCAGGGATGTCCGATGGCACTTTGAACTTGAGAAAAGTCGACTTTGTGCAGGTTTATATTCCAGCACGATACCAGTTGGATTACATTAGCGTGGAATATGAATTGGCCGATGGCACCAAGCATCTTTGCAATACGCCAATGAATGTAAAGACACTGATGTTCTTTGGCATGACCCAGGCACTCGAGTTACACTTTGAAGGCCAGGGCGTTGCCTGCTTGTGGATTGATGGAGAGCTTGCTCTCGCTGAATCTGTTCCGTACCGTCCGTCCCGAGCACCAATCTATCTTTCGCTGTCGCACACGGACCGAGTCAAACAGCAAGAGGTGTGGGACTGGGGGGTGCCAGCTGGGGTGACGGCGGTTTGCCTCTCCGGACACACATTGCACTTGCACACTACCAAAGGCCTCACATTCCGAACAGCTATTGCGCACACATATACAAAGAACGAAGGACCACTACCACTAGCATGACCGATCCCGTCCGTTTGCAACATTGCCAGGTCCTCGGGCTTCCCGCCAATCAAATACTAATTGCCGATGACGTCATCGCTGCTTGGCGGCAAGCGAACCTTCGCTGGCATCCCAAGCGACCCAGCGCCGATCCCGTCCGACACCAGGCAGCCCAAACCGCTCACACCTATCTTCTTGAGCATCTTGACCCTCCAGCGTTATCAACTCAGGATATGCCCGTCAACTCCTCCCTACCCCTCTTGCATCATCCAGAACCGCTACCCAAACCTTCACTCCCGACAGTTAAGCCTCCTTACAGCATCCGCCATCACAACGGCACCGACAAACTATGCCTTGAACTCCGCATTCCACTTCGAAGATTGGTCGAAGGGGATCGCATTCAGTTCAAGCATCTCAACGGTAAAGAATACAGTCTCACGGTGCCCCCAAGCACTTGGGGTGGCACAGCCGAACTCCCAAGCCTAGGGCTCACCCCCGCCGATCCCCTTCTCATTCTTCTATGCCCCCTCTTTCCATCCAAGATTCCACTCAAGGCCCGTCAACTCATTAGTCAAGGACTTGCACTATGCGACGAAACAGAAGCTCATTCGCTAATGTTGCACGAGCTGATCCCTGCGCTCACCAAATAGATCGAGTTCTCAGTGAGCACCAAATAGGCGTTCTCAGCCTTGAACATCTTCTCAATAGTGCTGGTGTACTCCGAAGCGCTCTTAACCAGTAGCTTCGAGTTGTCACTCCGGATGCCGATCATAGCGGTGCCGTCGAGGCTGTCCCGCCAGTAGTCCATGAAAATCCCGCAGTCCCGCTCCTCGGCCTTCAGAGCAGCGTGCTGACAAGCAATCGCCGATGGCGCCTCGTACTGAGCGGCAGCTTCGGTCGTTCCCTCTGCGTGCGACATTCCTTAATCTGCGCCTCTACAAGTGTAAGCCCCAAATGTCCGCATCAAGTTCTGCACCTTCCGATTCTCCTCTTGCATCCATCTACACTCCATTCATACACTCCATGTCCAACACTCCTAGGCTACCCAATCATTGCCTCGGTTATCTCCTTCAGCGAGGCATCAACGCCATCCATCATGCATTCTCCATCGCTCTCCTCTGCACCGCCAACACCCAGTCCGCTCTTGCATCTGCCCAGACCACCTCGGAACGTTTCCACCAATTCGTGTCGCAAACCGTTGCCGAAAAAGTAGATATTTCGCTGTTGCGTGAGGCATTTAGTTTTGCATTGCGAGGGACCACGTTCAGTCGGGTGCTCGACGACAATCCACCTCTTTCAGATACTCAAACCGCTATGCTCGCAACAGCCCAAAAAGAATACATTCAGTTCACCGATCACATCACCCAACTCTACAAATGCGAAGAGCCCGATTTTCACTCACTCGTGTCTTTTTTTGAAGCTAACCCGTCCGTCTAATCCGCTTCAAGTGCCTTTGGATAAAGATAGGCCAATCGTTTTCGGCTCTTTTTGCGGACATTTTTCTTCGACGGACAAGTTCCTGGACCGCTCTGGATATAGTCCTTGTTCTCGAGCAAAACTGTGGCCACAAACTTGTGAACCTTGGATAGCAGATCGTCGCTGCAACGTCCCACGATCAACACACTGCCGGTACGGAACATCATGAAAGTCATTGGCAAACATGCCTTATGGTCGCCGATCTTGGCACCTCGTTTCCGTCCCTTGCCGTTGCCAATTTCCAGTGTAGAACAAGGTGGATTGCACGGACACACTCCACACGTGTCGCAATCGTCGCGTGTGTAGTATCGGCAAGCTACTCCCGGATAATTGCTCGGATCATAGGTTGTCTCAAGGTGGTACTTGTTGACCATCAGATCCACCAACTTGTCTCGGTCCAAACCAAATCCGCACCAGAAGTTCGAGTTAACCATAACATCAGTGATTGTTCCTGGTTTGTACTGGAGCGGTGGTTTCTCTGGGCTCATCCGCAACGACGCCTCGCCTAGTACCTGGTTCACCATCATCAGCGTCCGGTCCAGCAATTCCTGATCCAACATTCCTGGCAACGACAGTATCCCCTTGTTAAACACCTTGGTCACAATCTCTTTGTAATCATTCTTGTAGCGCAACCGAATGACCATCGTAAAGGAGTTGAAGAACGCATCAGTTTCCTTGGCTCGGTGGGCCTTGATCTCCTTGCTCGCTACCCCAATCGACAGCTTAGCGACATACTTGAAGGGTGTGGTCGCACCTGGCTCATCAATATGTTCTACCTTGGATAGTCTGTGCGACGGAATGTGCGCCAACTGCCCATGAAGTAATTCTAGTTCCTCACGAGTGCTGCACCGAATCTTCATCTGCTTCTTGATGACACCCTCGTCGCGTCGGATATACGGCATCACCCGAAGTGCCCAGAACAACTGCTTGACATTGATTTCCTCTCCGTTGTTGAGTCGGGCATTGTTGCTTTGTGTAGAGATGACCAGCTTTGGCAGATCTTCTTCGGATATCACGGAATCGCCAACGGCGGCTCGGTCTGCAAGAGGGGTAGAGGTAGATGAAGTTCCGGTGGCTGGTTCTAGATCCAGACTGGAAGCAACACTCTCGGTTTCGGTTGTCAGCGAAGCCTTTTGTGGAAGGTAACCGTGAGCAAGGAACATGGCCCATTCCTCGTCCAAATCGGGATTCATGCAGGGCTATCCAATTATTGTGATTTGTCTCTCCATCAATTTTGCGAATCCTCCCGATCTTTTTTCAACTCAGTGCGGATCTCGCGGAGCGCCCGCCATCGACACCGCACTGACACCTGTGTAGACAACAATAATTCTTCGCATTCGCTCAGCAACTCAGGGGATGCAGCCAACTTTGCGGCCTCATTCTCACACAAGTCAACCAGATAGCGGTCGAGTCGGAGCTCGGGAGTAAGAAAATCGATATTTGAACGCACCTCAGGGGTTAGACCCGCCGCCAGTCCACAGTAATTTCTTGCCGTTCGCAAATCGCCGTTGGTGTCGTCGTATATCCTTGATGCCGCCTCTTTCTCTATCCCCGTCTGCGCTACCAATCGCATGATCGCCTCCTCCTCATTTGGCGAAGGCATCTCGATCAGAATACACAAATCACGCAATGACTGATCCACACGACACAGATAATTACATGTGGCGAAGAGGATCGCTGGACTCTTGCTTAACAAAGTGGCTAGTGTACGCTGAGCTGGCAACATCATCGCATCGATTTCGTCCAGTACCAATACTTTGATTGTTCCGTTTTCGTGAGCATGCTGCACAAAGGCTGACATTGTGGTTCGTACCGTGTCTAGGCCGCGATCGTCCGATGCATTCAGCGAGAGCACATCGCGATTCCGCCTGAATCCTTCTACCTTCTCTTGCAACGTCATACAAATGCATTCAATTGCTGAAGTCTTGCCCACCCCCGGTCCACCGTGGAACAGCAAACTCGTCAGCCGCCGCGGCTCACATACCGATTCTAACAGCGATCGCACTGTTGGAGTTAACACCATCTGATCCAGCCGTTGGGGACGCGCATCCATTCGGAGTCGTTTCTACCTAATTGTCGTCCCGATCTCTATTTGCCTTGAAGGATATCTTGTCCTGGTATTGTGTGGCACTTTTGGCATCGTGCTTCGTACTGATCTGAGCCTACCATGATGCGATCAGGATTGTCGGTCAACCGAGCAGTACATGTGGCGTCCGCTCCACACCGGGTGCACACCGCCGTCAATTGGTCAATGGGTTGTTCTGCAATTATGTACAGTTGGGTCACGGATCGAAAGTCTCGCAGCAAGTAGTCCCGATCCAACCCAAAGATATGCACAATCTTGCCCATCTCCATTGCACGGTTGCAGAATCCCATTAGTTCAGTCCTGAACTGAGCTTCATCAACAAATATGATGTGATATCTTGAAAGATTCAGCGTCGATAGGTCGGTAGGGGTCTCGCAGGGCGCCTTACGGCCATCGTGGCTAACCACGTGGTTCTTTCCATAGCGGGTGTCGATGGCGTGCGAGATAACCAACGGGTCAAGACCCAAGTCCAATGCCTTTTGGTAGAGTTCCAACAGTTTGGATGTCTTACCGGCAAACATCGGACCCTTGTGGACATAGACCTTCCCCTTCAGCCCCATAGGTTCTACCCTCTTTAGCGCAGAACCCTTGGGTCAATTTTGGAAGCTACTTAGGCAACTTAGAACGAATTGGAACACAGATGTCTGCGGCTTCAGGAAAGGGAAGACGTCCACGTGGCGGTAAGATTACTACCGCAAAACACAGTGTTATTCAAAATGCTGAGACAGAATCTAAACCACGTCCCGTGCCGACTGCCTCTCTCCGACCCAATGTGATTCTCCGCCTTCGACACATCACACCGGCCAACCGCAACATCGCTACCACATCGATCCTTACCTACACCAATCAGGCATCCAATAACAACAGCACCGATGGATTTGCATCAGTTCACACAGATACCACCCCTACTCCCCCATCTTGCATCCCCACCGACACTATCGAAGACAAATTGCGCGATTTTAACGCTCGAGTTCGCGCGGGAGACTCCTACAAGGCAGAGGCCTGCTATTGGGACACATGTCCGTTCTACACTCCACCAGTCTATGTGCCACTCCATGTGGCCAATAACACCATTCACACCGCCGGGTACTACTGCTCACCCGAATGTGCCGCCGCCGCCATACTGCGTCGCGAAATCGAAGGTGATGCACACGAACAGTTGTCGCTGCTTAATACTCTGTACACCCCAGTCTACATGCTCGAAGAACCGATTGTTCCAGCGCCCAATCCTCGAAAGATGTTGACCAAGTTCGGTGGTCCCCTCACAGTCGAAGAATACCGACAATCACTTCGGTCTGGAAAGCAACTGCAAGCACTACCATATCCAGTTATCAAGAATGTCTCGGAGATCCATCTAGTGGCCCCAAAGGGGGATATCGGCAAAATCTTAAAAGGACGCCGCAAACTCGTTTCCAAGCCGTTAAACACTTAAGGCCAATGGATAGATAGATCTTGATGTGGTTCACTAACACCATCGGGAACGCCGCCATCGGTCTGGCGGCCTGGATCCAAGACCGATATTTCGAACCAGAACAACTCGGTTCCACTTGGATCGTTTACTCTCACAATGGGACCATCGAACGGCACAATGATCTCCCGATCACTACTCCTGGTTCGGGTCTCTGGCACCGCATACCTAATACAGAAAATTATGAACGAATGGATATCACCATCCCGAGCCACGAACCACCCACCCCTCTTGCATTCCCGATTATCCAGGCGGTGGTACGCCTGCCAGCACATAGCCGCCGACATCGTCGCAGTCGCAATAATCCACTCGATTTGGACATTACTAATCAGCTCTCTCGGTTCAGTGGCGAACCAGTGCTAGATTGGCTCCACGTCGGTTTGTGTGTGAAATACGCTCATGGTATCCATATAACACCTGGACAATACGAATTATCACTAATTGATGCTGAATTCAATATGCATGACTTGACTGAGGAGCAGGCGGCGGTGTTTTCAGCAGTCGACCATAACAGCATTCCAACTCCTGTATCTTCACCACTCTATCCGCCAGAAGTAGCATCAGAGATTGACCCAGACGAACCCGATCCAGAAATGGAGCTGATGCCAGATATGCAAGAGGAGGGTGAAGAAGAGCCTGAGCCAGTTCCGTGGGGACCGTGGGGCTATGACCCTTGGGAATCAGGTGAAGAATGGAGTGATTCCGATGATGAGGATGGGGAGCCAGATCCTGCGATGGAATCGGATTGGGATGAGGGTGCATAATTGATGCGGGGTCTGGGATAGGATGGCTGGTATGCATCCTTGACGGATCAGATGGCGGAGACAAACCAATCTAGGCCTGTTTTGCTCAGCGAAGACACGATGAGCGCTGCGGCCCAACACTCTAAGGAACCGATGGCTGCGACTCTTGCTGCAGAGGCAGCCGAGCACAGCGATCGCACACCCCTGCTCGACAAGTGGGTATTGTATACGCACTTGCCGAACGATGATTCGTGGACCCTAGAAAGCTACCGGCGAGTAATGGGGTTCAACACGCTAGAAGACGGCGTGGCGCTCGCAAAATTGCTTCCTGAGATTGCCATCAAGCGGTGCATGCTATTCCTTATGCGATCTGAGGTGGAGCCGCGATGGGAAGATCCACAAAACAAGGATGGCGGTTGCTTCTCGTACAAGGTGGCAAACAAGCAGATTGTGCAGGGATGGACCAATCTGATGTATTCGGCTATGGGCGAGACGATCTTTGAGGATGCGGCGCTGAACAAGCGGGTCACCGGCATCACCATCTCACCAAAAAGGTCGTTCTCCATCATCAAGATTTGGCTTAAGGATTGCAGCCTTCAAGATCCAAACAAGATGAACGTGATACCGGGACTCTCTCTCGAAGGGTGCCTCTTCAAGCGGCATATGGTGCAGTAGGTGAGTGGTAGTCGATCCAATCTTCGGTGTTAATTCTGTCGTTCATCTTCTTAATGGTTCGCAAGTGCCACGGACGGTAATACCATGTGTAGTAGGTATTGTTGTAAGGAGGCTTATCCCAGTTGCTGACATTGTCGAAGGCAAATGCTATCCAACCTTCAGATAGCATTTGAGTGGTGAATTTTGGCGACGCTTCACGGAGAGCAGGAAGAATTTTTTTCTCACCTATTTGACGAGCAAACACAGCCTCTTCGCGTGTAAACTCGTCACCATACCCAGTAATGTAGCAGGCTACATCGGGCTTGAGCCCCTTGCCAACCCATTCGGCACAAGCGGCAATGGCGCAAATCCCAGTCCAAACTTGGTTGGTCTGGCTCCCATTGCGATCTATTCAGTATCTTTTTTCTCATATACCGCAACGCCATTTTAATATTTTGGCGCACACATACACGCATAAGTTTAATCAGTCTTGGGTTGCAACGGCGTCAGACAAAGCCTGATCATCCCTAGTGATGCTACATTGTACATGACCACCAGTGGCAAATCGTTCTCAAGCATCATCTCGATTGTCGGACAGAGATTGGTGCACTTGATGAAATACGACAGGTTCTTGAGCGAAAACTCGCCCCGCACCACCTGCCCATCATTCTCTTTGAAGGTGGTTGAACCGTCTTCCATCTCGGAACGACGAATGACCGATTCGGCGTATGACCCCTTGCACCGGAAGATAAGTTCCTTACCAACCGACTGTACCTCGATCCGGTCAGAAATGGTCGCCATGTCCCGCACAATCTTCTGAAAGTCAGCCGATGGTAAACTGATAACTGAAGAAAACTCGACGTCGGGCATGGTATTCTCTTCCTTGTCGGGCTCGATCAGCTTCAGCTTGTGCTTCTTGCATTGTCCGATGCTACCGTTTTCGAACATCAGTCCCAGATGGTCAACCACCCCGTCATTGTAGTCCTCAGCGTTGATAAAAAGAGTTAACGTATCATCGTTATCCATCGTGTTAATGAGACGAAAGAGGTGGAGAGTGTTAACCCCTATGGTGATTTTGGGATAGGCGCAGTGAAACGTCTCAAAGTTGTCGGCATCAAGCAAGAGATGAACTAAAATAGTTTGGGTCTTGTCCATGTTGACAATTTTGATCCCTTCAGGTGTAAAGACGATGTTTGTTTCCAGCAGAATGTCTTTGAGTGCGGTCGCCAAGGTTCGGAACGGAGCCGTCTGAACCGTTGTGATTTCAAGAACACGTTCGCCCATTGTTCGGGCACAGCCTGAAGGTCTAACCCTATTTCTTCCCTCCCCCCTCTTGCACAGCTTTTGCTTCGGACGACAGAGCTGGTGGGGACGGTCCCGGTGGCGGATCGCCTTCAGCATCAGAATAACACAGACGGGGCCACGTCATAAGTTCGCGGGCGGTTACGCGGTCTTGCGGCATCCAACGCAATAAGGATTGCAAGAGTTGAGAAGTGCGATAGCCGTGGACCGTTGTCAGGTGGGGGCGAGGTGATCGGGGTATCTTTGCCCACGGTCGCACCAGACAACTTACCTGCTGCGTCTCCAGATTCAAAGACAAGTATTTTGGTGGTGCCTGTTCGGACGCCATCTCTAAGAAACTGACGGGAGGTGGACCAATGTCTCGGTAGTGCAAGTAGGTCAGATGGGCGCTAGAATCGCTTTTAAACAACGCCCGACCACATTCCATTTCGTAGACAATGCAGCCCAGACTCCAAAGATCAACTTCAAATCCATAGTCGGCGGGTAGACACACCTCGGGAGCACGGTACCACGGGGTCTGGGCTTCAAACTTGACATCGTGATCGATGTTGGGGGTGGAACTACCGAAATCGGCTAGAACCAACCGTCCGTTTGGACCATGACTTCGCAATATGTTCTCGGGCTTCAGATCCATATGAACCACATGCTGTTCTTCCAAAAAAGCCATTCCTGAAACAATGTCACGGATCGAAGGCTCCAGCAAGTTCAGATCTAACCCACCTGTCCCTCCTCTAGCCCTTCTCGCCGTCAGGATTTCATCCAATAATGATTGTTTCATAAGCGGATAGCAGAGGATGAATACTGTGTCGCCGCGTGGATCCAAAGTGCTAGTATCTAACAAGAGGCGAATGATGTGTGGATGTTCGTGCCGCTGAAGTATCTTGAGAACTCGGCGTTCCCGGGTGACAATACGTTTGAGGTTCTCGTGGACCACCTTGAGCGCAATGGGTTCCATGGTTATATTATCAATTGCGTGGTAGACATCTGAAAAACCCCCCTTACCTATGCAGTTTTTCAAGTAGAAACGGTCATTGATGCAGTCGTTGGACTTGAATGGTTGCGGCCTCAACCTTTTTCTATCCTCTTCCTCCTCTAGTATTACATCCTTGGGTTCGGTCATGATCTGTTATGTTGGCTATTGTGTTGTCCGAATTGTTTGATCTCGTGAAAATTAGTCGGTGGTATTTTGATAGTCTCTTGTCAGACTCGGTGGTGGCTATGTTGGTGCGGTTGGATTTGATATCCTGCCTGAGTATGCATTCCTATTAACTTGCGCCCATGCCGGGTTAGATCTAGATTCGCCTCGTAGCCACAAGCACCTGCCGCCACACAAATCGCGAAGAGAATTGCAAACAGAATACCAAGTCCAATGAAAACACGAGAAACAGTTCCCATTCTTACACTTGGTTGCGAAATTGAATTAAGCCAAGTCTGACAATGGGGGGTAATAGGATGGCGACGGCAGGCCCCGCCCCGACTGCAAACACCGCAAGCAATGACTTGCGGAAATACAAGAAGGCGACAGATAAGGAGCATGTGCTAATGCGACCCGACACCTATGTCGGTGCGACCCAGCCCACCGAGATGGAGATGTACGTGGCCGACGATCCAGCTGCCTTTGGTGGCACCCCCAGCGAAGAAACGCCCGTGCGAATTGTCAAGCGTTCTGTCACTGTGGCCCCGGCGTTGCTGAAGTTGTTTGATGAAATCTTGGTCAACGCCCGAGACCACGTCACGCGGTGTCAGGCCGAAAAGAGCGAGAATCAGGTAACCAAGATTGATGTTACGATCGATCCAGTCAATGGGGTTTTCACGATCCGAAACAATGGTGATGGCATTGACGTGGCGCTCCATCCCGACTACCAAATCTGGATCCCAGAACTGATCTTTGCCAACCTCCGCACTTCTACCACTTACGAAGACAAAGACGGGAACAAGAATGGTCAGCCCAACACCATTGGCGGTAAGAATGGCTTTGGGGCCAAACTGGCGTTCCTCTTCTCTGATGATTCAACGATCGAGACAGTGGATGCCAAGCGCCAGAAACTATACAAGCAGCACTACGGAAAGAATCTGAGCACGATCGACAAGCCCTCGATTACCAAGACCACCAAAAAGCCGTATACTCAAATCACAGTGAAGCCCGACCTAGCGCGACTTGGAGGTGACACTGGGTTCAGTGCAGACACAGTGGCAGTCATGACCCGACGTGTTTATGACATTGCGGCAGTGACGGACAAGACAGTGCAGGTGACACTCAACGGCAAGAAGCTAGGAGTACGGTCGTTGGAGCACTATGCCAGCCTGATTCTCGGAGTCAACAAGACCGAGCATCCTCGGATCTACGAATGCTGCAACGATCGCTGGGAGTATGTGGTGGCGCTAGCTCCAAACCACGAATTCGAGAGCATTAGCTTTGTCAACGGAGTCTACACCCGTCTTGGCGGTTCGCACGTCAAGCACGTGATGGACACAATCTGCAAGAAGGTGGCAGAGCGACTGAGTAAAAAGCGGAAGGACGTCACGGTCAAGCCCCATCAGATTCGTCCTCATCTTCTCCTCTTGCTCAATTCGGTCATTGAGGATCCGGCCTTTGACAGTCAGTCGAAGGAGACCTTGACGTCGCCGGTGAGTCTGTTTGGCTCGCGGGCAACAATCTCGGACAAGGCGATCGAAAAGATCAGCAAGCAGCTGGGTTTGTACGATCGGGCGCTGGCGTTGCACGGGATTCAGGATCAGGCCGAAGCATTCAAGTCGGATGGCCGGAAGACGCGTCGGATCACTGGGGTGCCCAAGCTGACCGATGCTGAGAAGGCCGGAGGTCCCGAGTCGCACTTGTGTACTCTGATGCTAGTGGAAGGGGATTCGGCCAAGACCGGTGTGATCGGCGGCATGACAGCCAAGGACCGCGACTATTATGGTGTGTTCCCGTTGCGAGGAAAGCTTCTAAATGTTCGCGGTTCCAGTGCCAAGCAGATCAACGATAACCCTGAGCTCACCCAATTCAAGAAGATCATGGGACTGAAGAACGGCCAAACCTATGGTCCGGAGGACGTCAAGCGGCTCCGCTACGGAAAGGTGCTAATTGTCACAGATCAGGACAAGGATGGTTCGCACATTAAGGGGCTAATTGCGAATGCGATAGACGTGCTGTGGCCGTCCCTGTTAGCAATCCCTGGATTCCTTGGCTACATGAACACCCCGATCCTCAAGGCGACCAAGGGCAGCGGCAAGAAGAAAGAGACGCTGACCTTCTACTCGGAACGTGATTACCAGACATGGATTCAGAGTCCTATTGCCAAGGGCAATTGGGAAATCAAGTACTACAAGGGTTTGGGCACCAGCACGGGTCCGGAGTTCAGGCAATACCTAGCGGATCCGCAAGTGGTAGACTTTGTCCGCAGCAGCCAAGACCCTAAGCAGTTGGATGCTGCACTGGACCTAGCGTTCAACTCGAAACGAGCCAATGAGCGCAAGGGATGGATTGAGGCAGGCTCGTTGGCTGAGGTTGACGCCACACCGCCCATCTACTGCGGCAAAATGGAAATGTCGCAGTTTGTCAACGGCGAGCTGCGGGGGTTCTCGATATACGACTGTGATCGCAGCATTCCCTCGGTGATTGACGGATTCAAAACCAGCATTCGGAAAATCATCTTCAGTTGCTTCAAGCGCAACCTCACCAAGGA
>Ga0180432_10008204_pt1 | contig 13089 bp, 10 predicted proteins | sample SS_ome_10_FD_132414 | JGI IMG/M metagenome (GOLD analysis project Ga0180432, IMG submission 132414) | Hypersaline lake sediment archaeal communities from the Salton Sea, California, USA - SS_1_MS_2 metaG | ecosystem: Environmental > Aquatic > Non-marine Saline and Alkaline > Hypersaline >...
CGATGTGTACGTGACCTGCGACGTCTGTGCGGGGAAGCGCTACAATCAGGAGACGCTGGAGATCCTTTACAAGGGGCGGAACATCCACGATGTGCTGGAGATGACGGTTGAGGAGGCCACGGGCTTCTTCGCGCCCATCCCGGGGCTGAACCGCCGGCTCCAGACGCTGCGGGATGTCGGCCTCGGGTACCTGCACCTCGGCCAGCCGGCCACGACGATCAGCGGCGGCGAGGCGCAGCGGGTCAAACTGGCCGCCGAGCTCTCGCGGGTGGCGACCGGCCGCACCCTGTACATCCTTGACGAGCCGACGACGGGCCTCCATTTCGAAGATGTCCGGATGTTGCTCGACGTGCTCGCCCGGTTGGTCGACGCGGGGAACACGGTCCTCGTGATCGAGCACCAGCTCGACGTGATCCGAAGCGCCGACTGGATCATCGATCTGGGCCCCGAAGGGGGGGACGAGGGCGGACGGATCGTCGCCGAGGGGACGCCCGAGGAGCTTGCCGGAAATCGCCGATCCTGGACCGGCCGGGCGCTTGCGGGGATTGACCCGGACTAGGACGAGATGGTAGCGTCCCTAATTCGGCCAATTTGCATGAGGGGAGGAAGATGTCGGAACAGTTGCGTCATACGCCATACCATGCGATCCATGTCCGGAACGGGGGCAAGATGGTGCCCTTCGCCGGTTGGGAGATGCCGGTTCAGTTCAAGCAGGGCATCATTCACGAACACCGCCGCGTGAGAAAGGCTGCCGGGCTCTTTGATGTATCCCACATGGGGCGATTCCGCTTCCGTGGTCCCGGAGCCGTCCGCTACACGAACTACCTCATCACCAACAATCTCGAAAAACTCTCTCCCCATCAGCTTCTCTACAGCGCCCTTTGCGACGAGAAGGGGGGCATCATCGACGATGTGACGGTCTACCATCTGGGGGGGGAGACGCTCCTGGTGGCCAACGCCGCCAACGCCGAGGCCGTCTGGTCCTGGGCGCTGGAGCACAAACCCGAGGACGTGGAGATGGTGAACGAGACCGAGCACCTGGCGCAGATCGCCCTCCAGGGGCCGAAGGCGGAGGCGATGCTGCAGCCGCCCTTTGCCGAGGGGGTGCGCGACGTCGGGTACTACGGCCATGCCGAGGTGGCGTGGGAAGGGGAGAAGATCCTCATCTCCCGCAACGGATACACCGGTGAGGATGGGTTCGAAATCTACATCCCGGCGGCGGCCGCGGTGCCCCTGTGGGAGCGGCTCTTCGAATGGGGAAAGACGATCGATCTCGAGCCGATCGGGCTGGGCGCTCGCGACAGCTTGCGGATGGAGGTCAACTACGCCCTCTACGGCAACGAGCTCAGCCGGGAGATCTCACCGCTGGAGGCGGGACTGCGCTGGGTGGTGAAGCTGAAGAAGGGCGACTTCATCGGGCGCGATGCCCTGCTCGAGCAGAAGAAGGCCGGGATCGATCGGACGCTCATCGGTTTCGAGGTGGAGGGTAAGCGTCTGCCTCGGCACGGCTACCCGATCCGTTGCGAAGGCCGTGAGGTGGGTATGGTAACGAGCGGGGGCATTTGTCCCTCCCTCGACCGGGGCATGGGCATGGGATATGTCCCCAAGGCCTGCGCCGAGGTGGGGACGGCCCTCGAGATCGATGCGCGGGGAACGATGCTGCCGGCGAAGATCGTCGAGCGGCCGTTCTACCGCGAGGGGTCCGTCAAGCGATAGCCAGCGAGGGGGAGAGATGGAGTTTCCCAAGGATCTGCGGTACACGAAGGATCACGAGTGGATGAGGTCGGAGGGCGAGGAGGTCGTCTTCGGGATCACCGACTACGCTCAGGATCAGTTGGGTGACATCGTCTACGTGGAGTTGCCCGAGGTGGGGGCGGCGCTCACGCAGGGAGAGGCCTTCGGATCGGTCGAAGCAGTCAAAGCGGTGGCCGACCTGCTGTCGCCCGTGAGCGGAGAGGTGGTCGCCAGCAACGAAGCGGTGAACGACGACCCCTCGGTTGTCAATCGGTCGCCCTACGGCGACGGCTGGATGGTGCGCGTCAAAGGGGTGAATGCCTCGGAGATGGATGACCTGATGGACGCCGCCGCCTATGGGACGTTCATCGAGGAGTCGGGAGGGGAAGCCGAGTGAGCTTCATCGGTCACACGCCCGAGGAAGAGGCTCGGATGCTGGCGGAGGCGGGCATCGGGCGGTTCGAGGAACTGCTGGAGCAGATCCCGGAGCCGCTGCGCCTGAAAGGGCTGCCGGACCTGCCCCCTTCCCAATCCGAAGCGGAGATTCGCCGGACGTTCGGGGTGCTGGCGGGACGCAACTACGATCCCCAGAAGACGGTCTCGTTCCTGGGGGCGGGGGTGTACGACCACGCCATCCCCTCGGCGGTCGATCACCTGGCGCTCCGGTCCGAGTTCTATACGGCTTACACCCCCTATCAGGCCGAGGTGGCGCAGGGAACGCTGGCCGCGATCTTCGAATTCCAGACGATGACCTGCGAGTTGACCGGCCTCGATGCCGCCAATGCCTCGATGTACGATGGCGCCTCGGCGGCGGCCGAGGCCTTGCTTCTCGCCCGGGGCGCGACGCGGGCATCCCGGATTCTGATCTCACCGTGTGTCAATCCGCGCATCCGCGAAGTGGTGCAGATGTATCACGCCCACGGCGACGTCCTGATCGAAAGCCTGCCCGAGGACGAAGGCCGCGTCGATCTGGCCGCGCTGCGCGCGGCGCTGGCAACGGCCGATCCACCGATCGCCGCGGTTCTCGTGCAGCAGCCCAACTTCTTCGGATTGGTGGAACCGCTGGATGAGATCGGCGCTATCGTCAGCGACGGGGAGGGCCGCCGGCCCCATCTGGTGGTCTCTGCCGATCCGATCTCGCTTGGCATTCTGGGGCCGCCGGCATCGTGGGGCGCCGAAACGGTGGTGGGTGATCTCCAGCCCTTGGGCATTCCGGCGCAGTTCGGCGGACCATCGGCCGGCTACTTCGCCACGCGGAGGGCGCACATCCGCCGGATGCCGGGGAGGATCGCCGCGGAGACGACCGACGGCGAGGGCCGCCGCGGCTTCACCCTCACGCTGCAAACGCGCGAGCAGCACATCCGGCGCGAGAAGGCGACGTCGAACATCTGCACCAACAGCGCGCTGGTGGCCCTGCGGGCGACGATCCACTTGTCGCTTCTGGGTCCGCGAGGATTGCGGCAGGTGGCCGAGCAGTGCCTCCACCGGGCGCACTACGCCCTGCAGAGGCTGACGGCGATCCCGCAGGTCACGCGTCGTTACCCGGGGCCCTTTTTCCGGGAGTTCGTGATCGTCTTGCCGTGTCCGGCCGCTCCGGTGATCGAGCGCCTCTATGCCGAGCATGGCATCCTGGGGGGCGTGCCCTTGAGCCGCTTCGTCGCCGAGCGGGAGAACGAGCTGCTGGTGGCGGTGACCGAGCAGCGGACGAGCGAGGATATCGATCGCCTGGCCGAGTGCCTGGGTCGGGTGCTGGGGGAAGACGCATGAGTGGAGAGACCCATCCGGTCCCGGCCGATTCGGCGGCCTGTCGCGGTTCGGTGGGACTGATCTTCGATCGCAGTCAGCCGGGGCACCGGGGCTTCGAGCTTCCCGGTCTTGACGTGCCGGTATCGGAGCTCTCGGAGCTTCTGCCGGCATCGCTCCTCCGTCAGGATCCCCCGAGGTTGCCGGAGGTGACGGAGCCGGAAGTGGTGCGCCACTACATCGGGCTCTCGCTGCTCAACCACCATGTCGACCGCGACCTCTATCCGCTGGGGTCGTGCACGATGAAGTACAACCCGAAGATCAACGAGGATATCGCCCGCGTTCCCGGCCTGGGCGGCATCCATCCGGATGCGCCGCGCGAGGCGGTCCAAGGCATGTTGGCGTTGATGTGGCAATTCGAGCGAGACCTGGCCGCGGTGCTTGACATGGATGCGGTGAGCCTCCACCCGGCGGCGGGAGCCCAGGGCGAGATGCTCGGTATGAAGCTGTTCCGCGCTTATCACGACCATCACGGGAATCGGAAGCGGACCATCCTGATCCCCGACTCCGCGCACGGGACCAACCCGGCCAGCGTGGCGATGGTCGGCTACCAGCCGGTGCAGGTCGCCTCGGGCGACGACGGCCGAATCGACTCCGAGAAACTCCTCGGCATGATCGATGAGGAGACGGCCGGCATCATGATCACCAACCCCAGCACGCTGGGCCTCTTCGAGCCGGAGATCGGCAGGGTCGCCGAACGCATGCACGCGGTCGACGGACTGGTCTACATGGACGGCGCGAATCTGAACGCGTTCATGGGGCTCGCGAGTGTCGGGGCCATGGGGGTCGATGCGATCCACGTCAACCTGCACAAGACCTTCTCCACACCGCACGGGGGTGGGGGACCGGGTGCGGGTCCGGTGGGGGTGGACAAGAAGCTGGAGCCCTTCCTGCCGACACCGCGCGTCGTCAAAGATGGGGACGGATTCCGCATGACCTGCGAGGCGCCCCACACGATCGGCCGGATGCATCCTTACTACGGCAATGTCGGGGTCATCGTGAGGGCCATGGTCTACCTGCGGACGCTGGGGGCCGAGGGGGTGCGCGCGGTGGCCCGGGCGGCGATGGTCAATGCCAACTACCTGAAGCACAAAGTCGATCCTATCTTCCCGGTCGCGAAGCCGGGGCCTTGCATGCACGAATTCGTCTCCAGCCTTGCCTGGACCCGTCAGCACGGTGTCAAGAACATCGATGTTGCCAAGAGACTCCTCGACTACGGATTCCACGCGCCCACCGTCTCGTTTCCCCTGATCGTTCCCGATGCCTTCATGATCGAGCCGACCGAGACCGAGACAAGCGGGAGCCTCGACCGCTTTGCCGGCGCGCTGGCACGCATCGCCAACGAAGTCCGCGAACATCCCGAGGTCGTCGCCAGCGCCCCTCACGCCACGCGTGTGGGACGCCTGGATGAGGCGGGGGCGGCGAGGCGGCTGAAGATCAGATACGAGAAGCCCGAGGATGCGGGGGCCGATGGGCGCTGACCAAGACCGTTTGGCATGGAAGGTGCACCCGGCCGCGGAACGGCCGGTCGTGGGCGCCATCGTGGTCGTGGCGGTGGTCGTGTTGAGCATTCTGACCGCGCTCTGGATGGACGGCCCGTACTGGGGGGTCTTTGCGTTCGTGATCCTCTTTCTGTCGCTGGAGGCCTTCTTCCTGCCCAGCCGGTTCGAGCTTAGCGCGGAAGGGGTCACCGTGCACAAGGCCTTCTCGAACGTGACGCGACCGTGGGACCATTTCCGGCGGATCGTGTTCGACGCCGTGGGGGTCACCCTGAGCCCCTTCGGGCGGCGCCACTGGTTGGAAACCTACCGGGCGATCCGCCTCCGTTTCCGGCGCGGCATGCGCGGGGAAGTGGAGCAGTTCATTCTGTCCCACATCGATCGGGCCGAGGTCCAGGTGTTGGGGCTCTCGGAGGAGGAAAGCGAGTGACCTGGTGGTCGGGGAAGACGCCGAGCGGGCCGGAAACCGGGGCCGAAGAGCGTGGGGCCAAACCCCGCAAGGACATGACGGATGAGGAGTTGCTCGAGGCGGTGGCGGGCCGCATCGTCCGGATGCGGCTTGCCGTGCCGGCGGTCTTCTTTCTGGAGTCGACAAAGCCGCTGTCCTTTCTGGGCAGTCAGCTGTTAGTCTTCCTCCAACCTTTTGTCCAAGCTTTCCTGTCCACCGGGGCGTACGAGCGGTTCGCCCACCTGATGGAGGATCGGAAGAACGTGGAAGCCCTGATCCGGCGCGTCGAGGTGCTGGATGAGGACCTGCGCGCCGAGGAGAAGAAGCGGCGCCAGGAGGAGAAGAAGCGGCGCGGCCAGCGGTCGTAGGCGACCGGGGGATGAGTGCATGAGTGCGGCGGAAGACCTGAAGTCGATGAAGATCCGGTCGGTGCTGGCGACCGACTGCGGATCGACCACCACGAAGGCGATCCTGATCGAGCTGCAGGGCGATGAGTATCGGCTCATTACCCGGGGCGAGGCGCCGACCACGGTGGAGGCTCCCTTCGAGGACGTGACGCGGGGTGTTTTGAACGCGGTGATGGAGGTCGAGGAGCTCGCGGGGCGCAAGCTGCTCGATGGCGAGCTGATCATCACCCCGCAACGAAACGAGCAGGAAGGGGTCGACATCTACGTCTCGACCTCGAGCGCGGGTGGCGGGCTCCAGATGATGGTGACCGGGGTGGTGAAGAGCATGACCGGGGAGAGCGCGGAGCGCGCGGCCCTGGGTGCCGGGGCGATCGTGATGGATATCATCGCCTCCAACGACGGCCGCCTGGCGCACGAGAAGATCCGGCGCATCCGTGACCTCCGGCCGGACATGATCCTCCTTTCGGGCGGCATCGACGGCGGGACGACGACCCACGTGGTCGAGCTGGCCGAGATCATCGCCGCCGCCGATCCCAAGGCGCGGCTCGGGGCGTCGTACCAGATGCCGGTGATCTACGCGGGCAACAACCAGGCCACCGACCTCATCAAGGAGCGCCTGGAGCAGAAGACGGCGCTCGAGGTGAGCGAGAACATTCGGCCCACGATGGAGAGGGAGAACCTGATGCCGGCGCGCCACGCCATCCATGACCTGTTCATGGAGCACGTGATGGCGCACGCGCCGGGGTACAAGAAGCTGATGACCTGGACGCCGATCCCGATCATGCCGACGCCCGGCGCGGTCGGCTCGATCATCCACACCATCGCCAAGCGCGAGGAGATTCAGGTCGTCGGCGTCGATATCGGCGGCGCCACAACCGACGTCTTCAGCGTCTTCGAGGAGGTCTTCAACCGCACGGTGAGCGCCAATTTGGGGATGAGCTACTCGGTCTCCAATGTACTCGTCGAGGCGGGCCTCGGGAATGTGATGCGCTGGCTTCCCTTCGCGCTGGAAGAGGATGAGATCCGAAACCGGATCAAGAACAAGATGATCCGCCCCACCACGATCCCCCACACGCTGCAGGAGCTGATCCTGGAGCAGGGGCTGGCGCGCGAGGCCCTCCGTCTCGCCTTCGAACAGCACAAGTCGCTGGCGGTGGGCTTGAAGGGGATCCAGCAGGAGCGCACCATCTCCGACACGTTCGAGCAGACGACGACCGGCGAGACGCTGATCAACCTGATGAATCTCGACCTGCTTGTTGGCAGCGGCGGCGCGCTTTCCCATGCCCCCAAGCGGGTGCAGTCGGCGATGATGATGCTCGACGCCTTCCTTCCCGAGGGCGTCACCGAGCTCGCGGTCGACTCGATCTTCATGATGCCGCAACTCGGGGTCCTGGCCGAGGTCGAAAACGAATCGGCCAAGAAGGCGGCGACCGACGTCTTCGTCAAGGACTGCATGATCCGCCTCGGGACCGCGGTGGCGGCGGTCGGGAAGACGAAACCCGGCGGCAAGTGCATGAAGGTGAGTGTGCAGCTGCCGGGCGGGGGGGGCGAGTCGTTCGAGCTGGCCTACGGTACGATCCGGCGGATCGAGCTCGAAGTGGATGCGGAGGCGGAGATCACCGTGGAGCCGAGCGGGAGCTTCGACGTCGGTGCCGGTCGGGGGAAGGCGCTCCATCGAAAGGTCAAGGGTGGTGTTGTGGGGCTCATCTTCGATGCCCGGGGACGCCAGCCGTTCGGCCTGCCCACGGAGCCGGCCGAGCGGATCCAGAAGCTAGCGGAGTGGGCCGAGGCGATGGGTCTGTACGACAAGGACCCTCGATCGTTGAAGTAGACGCAGGAGGATTCGAGACGTGGCGCATGCATATACTCCGGGACTGAGGGTGACGCCTTGGTCGGTGATCCAAAAGGAGCGGCGCCTCCCGCTCACGGGAGAGGTGCTGGTGAAGAAGGGTGATCGCGTGACCGCCGAGCAGGTGGTCGCGCGGACCGATCTGCCCGGGAACGTGCAGCCCTTGAAGGCCGCCAGCATTCTGGGTCAGCACCAGCAGGACCTACTCGAATACATGCTGAAGAAGGAAGGCGAAGAGGTCGCCAAGGGAGAAATCATCGCGACCGCGAAGAGCTTCTTCGGGCTCTTCAAGAGCCACTGCTTCTCCCCGTGCGACGGGGCGATCGAGAGCATCTCGACCATCACCGGTCAGGTCATCATCCGCGAGCCTCCCATACCGGTGGAGGTGGAAGCCTACATCGACGGTGAGGTGATCGACGTCATCCCGGACGAGGGGGTAGTGGTCGAGACGCAGGGCGCGTTCGTCCAGGGCATTTTCGGGATTGGCGGCGAGGTCCATGGGGACATCCACGTGGCGGTCGCCTCGGCGGAAGAGCCGCTCACCGAGGCGCATCTGAGCGGCGACGTGGCGGGCAAGATCCTGGTGGGCGGCAGTCAGGTTACCCAAGACGTGCTCAAGAAGGCGATCGCCAAACAGGTCCGCGCGGTCGTCGTGGGTGGCATGGACGCCCATGAGCTGAAGGACTTCCTCGGCTACGATCTCGGCGTGGCCATCACCGGCAGCGAGCAGCTCGGTATCACGCTCGTCGTGACCGAGGGTTTCGGCCGGATGACGATGGCGGGCCGGACCTTCAACCTGCTCCGCAAGTTCGAGGGGAAGCGCTGCTCGGTCAACGGGGCGACCCAGATCCGGGCCGGGGTGATGCGCCCGGAGATTGTTGTCTCGCTGAGCGAGGCCGAGGCCGATAGGGGCGGGGAGCGGGCGTTCAGCATGTCCCAGGGTCTGCAGACCGGCACCCCGGTGCGGGTGATCCGCGCTCCCTACTTCGGAGCCCTGGGGGAGGTGACCGAGCTGCCACCGGAGTTGGAGGTTGTGGAATCGGGATCGAAGGTCAGGATCCTCAAAGTCCGCTTCGCTGACGGCGAGGAGGCGCTGGTTCCGCGGGCGAACGTGGAGATGATCGAGGAGTAGGAGAGGTCTGACTCGCGGCTATCTTCGGGGCCGGGCGGCAACGCCCGGCCCTTGCTTTGGGGGTGAACCAAGCCCCCCCCCCTGCCGACCCTAGGTGTGGGGACCGGAACGAGGCCCGCAGCTCGTTCCGGTAACCTCGGTCAACACCTTGGAATCAAAGGAGATGGGCATGTCCGAGCGGGGGCGGATCAAGTGGTTCAACAACCGAGCGGGCTGGGGTTTCATCGGGCGGGAAGGGGCCCCGGATGTCTATCTGCGACATGACCAGCTAAGCGGCAAAGGCTTCAAGGTGCTCCAGGAGGGGGACCTGGTGGAGTTCGACGTCGTCGAGGGTGATCAAGGGCCGTACGCCGTGAACGCGCGCCGCATCGCTGCGAAGCAGACTGCGGGTCAAGAGCGCGCCTCCTAGCACCGATACACATTCATAAGACACATGGGCGAGCTGTAGCTGGGTCCCGGCAAGCAGGGGCACAGGATAGCCGTATGCACGGGTTCGGGGGACGGGAGCCGCCGGCCCGGAAGGAGGTCTCCGGTGAAAGCGCAGGATCTCATCCGCATGGCAGCGGGCCTCTCCGTTCTCACGCTTCTGATCGTAGTGATGATCAGCGGGGGATGCGGGTCGGAGAAGAGCGCCGGTCCCGACGTGACCGGGCCGGATGTCTACATCGAGAGCGTGACGGCGCCGTCCGATACGGTGCCGGCTGGAGATACGACCCAGATCTGTGCGCGGGTGGTGGAAGGTGAGGCAACCCCGGTGGCCGTCGCCGGCGTGACGGTCACCTTCGGGATCGCGGGGAACCTCTCGAAAGGGGAATTCACCGCAACCTCGGCGACCACGGGCGAGGACGGGCGGGCTTGCGTCGGCTTCATCCCCAGCACCGAGGAGCTGGGACTGACGGACATCAAGGCGTCTATCAGCGGGGCCCCGATCAAGTACCTGCCCCTCTTCGTGGAAGAGGGCTCGGGGCTGTCGGACGCGCCGCTTCAGCTGGCGATCACCATGGCGGAGTCATCCCTTCCGGCCGACGGGGAGAGCCAGTCGAACGTTGCCGTCACCGTCTGGCGCCTCGGCCTGCTGTCGCCGGGCGATTCGGTGCGGCTGGTTGCCGGGGAGCGGTTCGAGGATCGGGACCACGATGGTGTCTTCAGCGACGGCGACCTGCTGCTGCAGGACAACGACAACGACGGCCTCTGGGACGCGATGGGGTCGGTGAGCGAGTGGGTGGTGACCGGCGGGTCGGGCGTGGGGACGGGGGTCTACACGGCGGGGACGGTTGAGGGGGACTACTACGTCAAGGCGACCGTCGATTCGGTGTCGGCCGATGGGCTGATCACGCTGGTGGAAGCCGAAACCAATCTGTCGATCGAGGCAAGCGCCCTGGAGCTGCTGGCGGATGGGTATTCGGTGACCCATGTAACCGCTACGGTTCTCGATGAGGCCGGAGACGCCCTGGCGGGAAAGATCGTCCGCTTCACGGCCGGCGAACCCTTCGAGGACGTCGACGGCGACGGCTTCTTCACCCCGGGCACCGACACCTATACCGACAAGAACGGCAACGAATCGTGGGATGCGATGGGGCTGGTGAGTCCGACCGCCGCGCAAACGGACGAGTTGGGCAAGGCCTATACGACCTACACGGCGGGAACCGACCCGGGTGAAGTGACTCTCTTCGCGGCCACGATGGAGGGGGACGTCACCACCACCCTCCAGCTGCTTCAGCTTCCCCCGGTGGCGTCGGTGACCTGGAGCTGGGACCCGGAGACGATCTACGCGGGCGGGACCGAAGAGGCCACCCTGACGGTGACGCCCTACGACATCAACGGGGCCAGAATCCCGGGCAAGGAGATCGGATTCAGTGTCGACGCCGGGGCGATCGAGGCGGTGGGCAACGCGGACATCGCCGGAGAGATCAAGGTCACCTTCGAGGTGCCCAGCGAGGCGGGCACGGTGACGGTGACGATGACCAGCGACGGCTGGACCGACCAGTTCCCCGTGGAGGTGCACTCCTACGACACGCAGGCGGGGACCGTGCGGATGATCGCCCTCGAGGCCCAGCCCTCCGAGTTGTGGGTCAAGGGTGTCGGCAAGACCGATCACGCCGCCATCCGGGCGACGTGCTATCTGAACGGAGGCGTCTCGGCGCCCGCGGGCATTCCGGTGACGTTCACGCTCGACTCCAATCTGGGAGGGGGGGAGACCCTCGTGGACAGCGTGGCGGGTGGTCAGATCCTCACCATGGAGGTTCTGACGGATGAGGATGGGGTTGCCCTGGCCCTGCTCCGCAGCGGGACCATCTCGGGCCCCCTCGAGGTGACCGCCGCGGCTGGTGACTTGAGCGAGACGATCCACCTGGGGATTTCCTCGGGGCCGCCGGAAGGCATCTACTGCGTTCTGACCCAGGAAGGCTCAGGGGTCGACGGGTGGTTCATCCAGTCACGCGTCTATGACGCCTACCACAATCCCGTACCGGACGGCACCGTGGTCGTCTTTACGGCGGACGCCGGACTGGTCTACACGGACAACGCCACCGGGACGATCGGTACCGAGGCGGGGCTCGCGGAAGCCACCTATCTGGCGCCGCAAGAACTCCATGGCACGGCGACGATCACCTGTCGAACCGATGGCGAGGTTTCGTGTGAGCTGACGGTCGATCTCGGCACCCACGGCGGGGAGCCGGGGCCGATCGCGCGGATCGAACTGGACCTCAGCCTGGCGGAGATCGCGGTCGATTCGACCGGGGGCCCCTCGCAGTGTCAGGTGATCGCCACCTGCTATGACGAGGACAACCTGGCGGTGGGCCGGGGACGGGAGGTGACCTTCGAGATCATTGCCGGCCCGGGGGGCGGGGAGAGCCTGCTTTCGGCCGGTTGGGGGCCCGTCACCGCGGAAACGAACGACAACAGCCAGGCCATCGTGACGATCAGCAGCGGAACCAAATCAGGTACGGTGCGTCTAGAGGCGCGGGCCGACTCGGCCCAAGCGTCGCAATCGACGTTGGTCAGCATTGCCGCCGGCCCGCCGCACTACATCTCCGTGGGGGCGAATCCCCTGAACATCCGGGGCTGGGATCGGGTGGGCGAACCATCGAACGTCGTTGCCTACGTCTCGGACATCTACAACAACCCGGTCATGGACGGCACGGTGGTCTACTTCACGTGCGATGAAGGGATCATGCGCGGCGATTGGGAGTTCGAGGACATCCTCGGGAGCAGCATGACCGACGGCGGCGTCGCCGTCGGGACCTACTTCAGCGGCTTGCCGCGGGACAATGGTCGCGTGGTGATCACCGCATCCTCTTCTGGGGGAGAGGTGATCGGAACCGGGGGGCTCATCTCTTCCGGACCACCGGCATCGGTGACCTTCGTTTCCCCAACGCCGCCCGTCTTGCTCGCCGCCGATGGAGATAGCGAATTCGAGTTCTGGGTTGAAGTCCTGGACATCAACGACAACTACGTGCTCGCGGGGACCGAGATCCGGTTCCGCGCGGAGTTCGGGACCGTGCCGAGCTCAGGATACACGGAGGACGGGATCGCCGGGAGCTTCGCGGGCGGGGACTATCAGAGCACCACCCTCGACTACGACGCGTCGTGGACGACGCCCGATGATGGGATCGGGGCCGTCGACTACGTGGTTGCCGGTGGAGGGCTGACCGGGGGCATCAACGATGCGCTGGAGGTGAGATTGTTGACCGGCAGTGCCTACTCGAAGAACTGCGACATCGACATCGACTCCTCGACCCCTCGCAACTCGGCCATTGCCTTCGAGGTCGTCATCAAGGATCGAAATGGAAACCCGCTGGGGGGCCACTCGCTGAGCCTGGCGGCCTCCAAGGGGCTCGTCACCGACACGGCCATCACGAACCTCTGGGGCACGGCGTCGAATCTGACCTTCGTCGCCCCCGGGGACTCGGGGGATGTGGTCATCACCGTCACGGACAACGACCCGACCTACGGGGGGGTGACGCTGTCCGAGGAGATTCTGGTCAACTAGCCGCAAGGATCACACGGCCGGGCGCCTCGGGACCCGGCCGTCCTCCATCCGGGTCCGGGGACCCCGTTGGTTCTGGATCGAGAACGGTTGTTTCTTCTTCTTGGCCTGGCTCTGTCAGCCCCGATCCGCCGGTATTCCTTGGATCGTGTCGCGCCGCTGGGTGACGATCTGCCCTTCCCATGGCCTAGAAGGCATACCGCGCCCGGTGAACCACCCCCCGTGATCC
>Ga0180432_10008205_pt1 | contig 13088 bp, 9 predicted proteins | sample SS_ome_10_FD_132414 | JGI IMG/M metagenome (GOLD analysis project Ga0180432, IMG submission 132414) | Hypersaline lake sediment archaeal communities from the Salton Sea, California, USA - SS_1_MS_2 metaG | ecosystem: Environmental > Aquatic > Non-marine Saline and Alkaline > Hypersaline >...
ACCTTTTGTTTCCCAAATTTGTCACGGATATTGACTAAAGGGATTGAAAAACGGTTTCAGAAAAACAATGTTTTTTTATTTTTTCACAGAATATTACATTAATCTAATTTTTGTCAAGGAATTTAAATTATTACTATTTTAGTAGTTATTTATTGTTATTGCGAATTTTAAGTACCTAAACATACCTAAAAAAGCTTACTCATACTGGGAAGATAGTTTTCCCCTCCAGACAATGGGTCTCTCCTCTGGACAATGGGCTTAAGCCCATTGCCTGTCCCAAGGAAAATGCACAAAAAAAGGGGGGCAAATCCTGCCCCCCCCGGTTGATACTATTTTATCCTCCAATGCAATCTAGGGAGTGATTATGCCTCCATAGCCGTTGAGATACACCGGCCCGTTAGCCCCGGGATAATTCCCGGACCAGACGCCGCCGAATACGTCAAACGAGTTGCCGGTCCAGTTAACGTAACTTGAAGCTATGCCGCCGTCAAGCTCCAACAGGTAGCTGTCATTTCCGCCTGAAGATACAATCAGTCCGCTGTTATTCTGAAAGAGGGTCGGCGCGGTTAAGCTTCCTATTGCTCCAGCTGCGCATCTTAGATATGCTCCCGAGGCATCATCGGCAGCAAATACCTCCATCTCGTTGTCGGTAACGGCGGCAAAGAGATCACCATTCGCTTGGAAAAATACTCCATAGGCATCATCGGCAGCAAAGAGTTCCATTTCGTTGCCGGTAACGGCGGCAAAGAGGTCGCCAATCGCTAGGGAATATACTCCAACGGCATTAGAGGGACTAATGACTTTCATCTCGTTGCCGGTAATGCCAACGAAGAGGTCACCATCCGCATAAAGATAAATCCCGTACGCGCTGTTATTGTTATCCCTTGCGATCATACGATTTCCTGAAACTATAACGGGCCTTGTTTCCGAGCCCAGGTTGCCGTTATTAGAAACAATGTAAATACAGTCGGCTCCGCTGCCATTTGACCAAATTCCGCCCGACATGTCGTTATTGGTGACGGCGGCAAAGATGTCGTCGTCGGCATAGAGGGATATACCGGACGCACTAATAAGGTCAGACCCTACAATCATACGGTTTCCGGAGACAATTGCGGGTCTCCTTTGCGATCCTATCCCGCCGTTAATCGATGAAAGACTAATGCCATAGGCATAGTCTCCCCATATCCCTTTTGACATGTCGTTATTGGTGATGTCGGCGAAGATGTCGTTCATGGCCCCGAAATCCATCCCGTTCGCGTTACCATTACTACTCGTTACGGCCATTGGGTTTCCCGAAATTATCAGGGGACTTGTCTCCGTGCCTATGCCGCCGCTGAACGAGGAAAGGTAAATGCCGTAGGCATAGTCATCTCCCCATATCCCCCCTGACATGTCGTTATTGGTGATTACGGCGAAAAGGTCGTTTTCGGAATTGAGGCGAATCCCGTACGCGTTGCTGTTTCTGCCCGTAACAGCCATACGGTTTCCCGAGACGGTGACGGGACTTATCTCCGTACCTATGCCGGCGCTGCCCGAATAATGGTAAATGCCGTAGGCATAGTCATTTCCCCATATCCCCCATGACATGTCGTTGTTGGTGATTTTGGCGAAGATGTCGTTTCCGGCTCCAACGTTCCTGAGGTCAATCCCGTACGCTGTTGATACTGTAGATCTTATATTGAAGGAGTTGTTGGCAATGATTATCGGATTCTGCTCCGTACCCAACGATCCCGCGATATTTGAATGAATTCCGTGGGCGTCTCCGGCCCGGGACATCTCGAATAGATTGTTAGTTATCTTTATCCCGGAGCCCCCCGCTCCGGCAAGGATATCGATACAGTAATCGCTCCCGGTAACGTCAAAGCCGAGGCCGGTAACTTCCGGGTTCGCGGCATTCAGCTCCAAGGTGTCGTTTATTGTGGGGTGGCCTTTATAGGGCATGTTGAGGATGTTTGCGTACTTAGGATGGTTCGCCCCGGAGCCCCAGAGGAGAAAGTTCGCTATGGAGAGGGTCAGCGATCCCGGAGCCGCCGCCTCGTCAATCACGGCTGTCGTCGAGCTGTTCATCACGTGGATCGTGGTGCAAGATCCCGCAATAATCCTTGGATCGTTGGCAAGGGCGTAGGATACCGTGGCGTAGGGATTGTCTTTTGTTCCGTTTCCGGGCGCGTCGCTTCCCGTCTCGCTTACAAAGACGATATCTTCAATTTGGTCGCCCGCTCCCGGCACGTTCTCGTTCTCCTCATCGACGATCACCTTGACGTCAACGTCCCTCCTCACAGGCTCCACCATCCTCTCCGATAGCTCCCGGCTCCCGGTAAAAACATCGCCAATCCCCTCAAACGGGTTCTTGCCGGTAACCAGGTTCCCTATCGAGAAGGGGACCTCGAAGGTGACCTCGCCGTAATGTTGATCTTTGCTGTAGTTGTCGTGGTGAAACTCGTAGTTCAACCTCATGAAGTCCGTTGGAATAACCTCGAGCCTTGCCATAAAACCGTTTACGTCATCCATCAGCCTGCCGTGATAGTGGTAGCCTCCGGCGTATGCCCAGGTCTCTATGTAGTCGGAGAGGTAGGGGATCCTCATTCCAAGCTCGTAGTCGAAGCCGCGCATCGGCTCCTCCACCCGGCCGCTCTCGAAGATTATCCCGCTGTCGGACAGCGTGTATTTGGCGTAAGGTGTCCCCAGCCCGTCTATCTTAGTGTCTGACAGCGGATGGTAGTAGTTGAGTCGGGCTGTCAAGCCAAGATCAAAGGCGAAAGATTCAAGAGGGATATCCGCCATCGCCTCCAGCCCCACACCCCACTGCTCGTGGTCGGTGCCCCAATCGGTCTTTCTCCTGTCGTAGTAGGCGTTGGCCCCAAGTATCAGCTTCTCGTCCCAGAGAAGACGGCGGTAGCCCATCCCGGCATTTATCTCCCACCCGCTCCGGTCGTTGGGGGTGTATTTGATGTTACCGAAGAGGATGTTCTTCTCGTCCCGGTAGAGGGGTACCAGAAGATCCATGATGTACAGCGTCCTCGAATCGGTCCCGAAGCGGACGCCGGGCCGGAAGTAAATGCTGTAGGCAATGTCATCCGCGGCATCGGAAATTTTACGATTTGCCCAGACTCTACCGCCCACGTTAACGCCATGCGCGGTATCTCCCTTTTTGTCTCTCCCGGCCAAATCGGTTGCTTTGTTTGCCTCGATTTCAGCAAGCTCTGCCGTCTTCAGGTAATCCGCTCGGGCCTTTTCATGACGGCCCAATGCGGAATAGGCGGTGGCCCTCGTTAAATATCCGAGCGAATAGTTCGGCGCGATCTCGATGGCCTCCGTACACAGCTCCACCATTTTCTCATAATCACCTTCGTTTGCCGACTTCAGCGCCCGGCTGATCAGCGTGGAGGCTTTTTCAATGTCATCTTTCGCATACGATAATGAAATCAGGCTTAATACTATAATCGAAACAAGGATGCCAAAAAAATGTTTCTTCTTCATAATATTTTCCTTATTTATCGTCTAAAAATTTAAATGACTACAAAAACACTCATACAATTATCAAAAAATACGTTAATATTATATATATGTCAAGGATTATAATAAATTTTTGTTTTGTGTGGCAGGGATGAATTGATAACAAATAGGATATGGCTTTTTTATGAGCTGAAAACTCTACCGGGCAATGGGGAAACCATTTAGGTGATTTTGCGATTGAGGTTGGTCGTCCACCTGGTTGAAAACCCGTCCAACAATAAAAATTGGGGGGCAAATTGCCACCCCTTGATATTCTTCCCAACAGCGGGATTTTGTGATCTGCGGCGTTAATGTATTACACGGGCTTCTGGACAATGGGCCTCCGGACAAGGGGCTTAAGCCCCTTGTCTATCCATTGTCTAATAAAAAGGGGGGGCAATTAATTTTGCCCCCCCTTATAAACATATTACAGTATTCTACTACGGATTCACATAATCCGGGGGAATAACAAAATTGTGCCTTAATTCACCCAACGGCCCGTGGTTTCCGTTCCATGGCCCGCCAACAGGTACAAAGCCTGTGTTCCCTGACCAGTCAACGGCGTTTCCGCCTCCGGGGGAACCCGAATCAAGAATGATCATCCATCTCGCCATGAGACCATAAATACTGCCTCCAATGTTGTTATTGATTCGGACAGGGTTACCCGATGTACCAATGAGTCCGGTTCCACTTCTAAGATAAAAACCACAACTACTTCCAGCAACTGGGACAGCTGCAATCCCTCCCGACATATCGTTTCCGGAGATTGTTGTGTTCAGGATGCTCCCGGCCGAGTTAAGATAAATTCCGTAAGCGCTAATTCCCGACCACGTTACCACTGTAATCTCGTTTCCCGATATTGTACTGTTTATATTTCCCGCTGATGAATCGACTGATATCCCACAAATCCAACCATTGGAATTATTGATGTCTATTTTGTTGTCCGCTATGGTGGCAAAGATATCCCCGGACGCCGTCAAGTCTATTCCGTATGAGTTGGAGTTGCCATTCATGTTGATCTCGTTATTGGTTATCAGCGCCGGATTGAGGGCCGTGCCTATTGTGCCGGCCACACTAAAGTCAATACCAAAACCACTGTTGATCAAGTCGATTTTATTGTCTCTGATTACTGTCCCGGTGCCGTTACTTAACATTATGGCGGGATGGTCCGTGTTTCTTATGTCAAGGCCCATAACCGTGGTATTCGGAACGCTGATGTCGATTACTCTTGGCTGCCCCAGTAATCTCAAGACAGTAGGATATCCCGACATGAGGTTGCTGATTGATGGGTAGTTCGGGTGATCTACTCCCGAGCCCCAGATGAGGAGATTCGGAATATTAACATGCCCACCACCGGCAGTCCCGGCGCCGGGGTCGTCATTCATGACGTGGATCGTGGTACAGGTCCCCGCAAGAATACGGCCATCGGTCATCGCCCTGTTTATCGAGTTATAAGGATTCCCGAAGGAACCGTCGCCGGTTGTGTCACTGCCTGTCTCGGAAACAAAAACCACCTCCTCAATCAGACCACCGGTTCCGCCTCCACCACCGCCGCCGGTTTCTATCGACTTCTCAACGACGACTATATCGACGTCCCGCCTTACCGGTTCAACCATACGAGCCGATAGCTCCCTGCTCCCGGAAAGCCTCCTCCCTATACCCTCAAAGGGATTCTTTCCCGTTACCAGGTTCCCGATGGAAAAGGGCACCTCCACCGCCACCTCGCCGTAAAACTCGTCTTGGTTTACATTGTCATATTTATACTCGAAGTTGAGCCTCAGAAAATCGGTGGGGATAACCTCGAGCCTTGTCATGAAGCCGTCCACGTGCTCCGTATATTTTCCAAAAAAATTATACCCGCCGGCGTAGGCCCAGGTCTCGACGTAATCGGAGAGACAGGGGATCCTTAACCCCACCTCGTAGTCGAAGCCCCGCATAGGCTCCTCGACTAAAAGCTCACCACCGAGCACCGAATATATCCCGAGGTCTTGCAGTATATATCCGCCGCCGGCTCCCCCCTCCCCGTATTCCATCTTTGTGTGGGAGGTGGGGTAGTAGAAGTTGAAGCGGCCGGTCAAGCCAATATCCATCTTCTCAAGCGGGATATCGGCCATGATCTCGGCACCTATCCCCCACTGCTCGTGATAGTTGCCCCAGTCCGACCTCCTTTTATCGTAAAAAGCGTTAAGCCCTAGGAGCAGATTGTCATCCCAGAGCAGGTGCCGGTAGCCGAGACCAACGTTAAACTCCCAGCCGTCACGGTCGTTGGGAGTGAACTTCGGATTGGCAAAGAGGATGCTCCTGTCTCCCTGATAAAGGGGGATAAGAAAATCTACGATGTAGAGAACACGGTCGTTTGTTCCCCACCTGATGGCGGGCCTGAAATAGATATTGTAGCTCGAATCATCGGTTTCCACGCTGTCCGCAATCGCCTCGCCCGAAAGGGTAAAAAAGACCATAGTTAAGACGAAAAATACAATCACAATATTAAAAGTTTTTGGTATTTTCAAAACAAATCTCCTTTACATTGGATTCAATGAGTTCTAAAAATTGATTGATAACAAAAAAACTCAGATCTTTCTGAGTATGAGATGAGGGTATTTATGGTAAAATAAAATTAAGGCTTTTTATAATATAATCTTACATATTTTTGTCAAGGTTTTTAAATTACTATTGACATTAGGCGGGGAGCCAAACTATGACTGCTATTTTCTTAATGTCAGGCAGGGACCTACACTACCCAATCCCCCCTATGCCTTTTCGACCAACCAACCGGCGTCAATAATCGATCCACTCCCCACTACCCGTCGGAGCCGAAACTGGTTACGACATAAGTCCCACTTCTGGAATCTATCTTCATGTTGATAAGCCCGTTCTTCTGGGCGTCCTCCAAAAGCTCCGAGAAGGAACGGTAGCCGTGGTATGACTCGTTGAACGAGGGGCGCTTTCTGATTATTGTGTCTTTGACCATCGACGAGTAGATAACCTCCTTGTTCTCCCTGATCAGGGCGGTGACGGCCGACACAACAAAAGAGAACGCCTCCCGCTTCTCCTTGGGTAGGTTCGGGTCTATCTTTGGGGGTTTTGACTCGGGACGCTCCAGGTCTTCGTAGAAGATGAACTCGTCGCAGTTGTTGAGGAGTAGCTCGGAGGTGGAATCCTTCATCCCCATCCCGATCACGTATTTGCCGTTCTCCTTGAGCTTCGAGACGAGGGGGGAGAAATCTGAATCCCCGGATATTATGACAAAGGTATCAATATGCTCCTTGGCATAGGAGAGGTCGATGGCGTCCACTGCAAGCCTGATATCGGCGGAGTTTTTCCCGGTCATGAACTTCTTCGGAATCTCGATGAGCTCCACGGCGGCCTCGTGACACGGCTGTTTGTAATCGGAGAACCGCGCCCAGTCGGCGTAGGCTTTCTTTACGATTATCTTCCCCTTCTCCAGAAGCCTCTCCAGCGCCTTTTTGATGTCGAATTTGACGCCCTTTGAGCCCTTCCCCTTGGTAAAACCGAGAGCGAGATTCTCAAAGTCGATAAAGACCGCCAGCGTTTTCTCCCGCTCCGGGAAGGCAAACCTGTCTGCTTCTGCGTGATTTTTATTTACGATTTTATTCGCTCCCAAAAGTATCGTTAAAGAAAAACAGATATACCAACAGCCCCTTTTTAACCATGGGGCCGGAAAGCTTGAAGAGGAGCCTCCCGTCCTTGTCCGTAATCTGCGTCTCGGTTATCTTACCCATGAGATTCCCATCGGAATCCGTCAACTCTCCCCCATCCGTGACCCTCGCCAGGAGCTTGTAGTGGATGTCTTTGACCTCGATAACGCCGTCCGATTGCTCGACAAATCCGATGTGTTTAAAAGACTGGTCGTAGACAGTCCCCTTTATGTTGTAGGTTCCGAGGGTCCACCTGTTGGCGTCGTAGATCTTGCCGTCGGAATCGATGATTGCGATATCTACGTAGAGAGCGTTTTGGACCTTCAGCTCCTCGGCAAAAGAGAAGGCGGAAAAGCACGTTATTATCAATAAAGTTAATATTAAGACCGACTTTTTCATCTTAAAAACTCCTTTTTTCAGATATAATATCACTATTTGAAGATAAGTTCAAAGAAAAACTTGAGGAAATGTCTCCGCCGTCACCCGTCGCCCGCTGATATTTACTCCCGCCCGTCTCCCAATGATTAAATCCTTATTCTCAACAAGCGTTTTGAATATCAAAGAGGCCCCCCTCCGCCGCCCGCTACCGCGTATCTATCTCGATCCCCCCCGACCCTTTCGCGCCTTCATGAACGCCTCGCCGAGAACCTTCCAGACAAGGTCCGGGTTGTCGCTCCTTAGGTTCATGGGGGCCCCGCCCCTGTAGCTCCACGCGGCGACGTTTCCGATCCCCTCCTCGACGATTACCTCGACGGCGCGGCCCACCTCCGGCTCCCTTCCGGCCGGGACCTTGTAGGCCTGCACCCAGATCTGCGGCTCCTTCCCGTATTTCTTCGATATCTCCATAACGCGCCTCGCCGCGTCCCTCACGTAGGGATCGAGGTCCTTCCTGAAGATTATCCAGTAGGGGTCTGTCCCGAAGATATCCACCTCCTCGATGGAGGCGAGCTTGTCCCAGGAGGAGACCCCTGTAAGATAATTCTCCTCCGGGAGCATTACGAGTCCGTTTTTCATTCTCAACCTTGCGCCGTATTCGGTCATCTCCCTAAAGAAGGAGACTATCGAGCCGTCGCGAAAGGCTATCACGTCCTCGTCCATCACCTTCGGCATCTCCCTTCCGAACCGCTCTTTAAATAGGGAGGAGCAGATATCGCACCGGCAGGCCCACTCGTTCGGCTTCTGTTTGTTGCGCCAGACGCTTCTGGGGATGTAGAAGTGCGGTTCGTCCCAGAATACGACGTCGGCGCCGATCTCTGAGGCCCTGTCCAGCCACCTCTTCATAAAATCGCGAAAAGATTTTCTACTGAGGCAGGCTGCGGGGAGATGTGTCCCGTCGGCGAGCCTCTGGGTCTCGACCGGATTTTCCATAACGAACCGGGAGAACGCCTCGCCGCCGAAGACACCGCCCACACCCCAGGGATCCAGGTAGACCGTCAGCCCCAGGTCGTGGGAGATCTTCACGATATCCATCATAGCTTTTGTGTAGAAATGGTAATCGGTCTCCGAGAAGGTGTGAACCACGAAGGTGCAGCCGTGATCGATAATATCCTCCATGTCCCCCCTTACGTGCATTGGGTCGCGGTTTCCGAAGTAGCTTACGCCCGCCTCGAAGCCGCCGCCGGAGCCGAAGGCCGTGGAAATCCCCAAGGGGAGTACACCTCTCCCCAATATTTTGATAGCGCCCCCCGCCAATCCCAGCCGACCGATGAGGCAAATGAACCCCCTCCTGTCTTCGACTCCGTTCAACAGGTCTTTCATTTCCACTTCTTCTCCCAAACCCTGCCTCCGTTATATTATACCATGATTAAAAATCCACCTTTCCCCTTTCCAGCTCACCGTCAGCTCACCTCCGAGAATCCCTCAGAAACGGGTATTCCGAGATCAGATCCCCCCTTGTCCTCGCTATTACCACCGGCGTATATACATCGACGTAGTTGTAGAGAAAAAGGGCGTCCTTGCAGAACATTTTTATGCAGCCGGCGGATGGGGTGAGCCTGCCGTTCTTGAGCCTCTTCGTGGCGTGGATCTCGATGCAGTCTCCGGTGTACCCCCTCTCCTTATCCGCCTCGTTAGGGTAGTCGAGCCCCATCACCACAGCAACATCTCCGCCGTAGGCGTCCGTCCAGAGCCTCTCGTCCGCCGGGCCCTTCGGGCCGTAGTATATTTTGCTGTCCTCACACCACGTGATTCCGTCTATTATCTCCCGGGCGCCCTCCCTCTTGTTGTTGCCACGCTTTGACGCCATCCAGATTATCCTGTATCTTCCCACCGGGGTCTTCTTGTCCCCCTCCCTTGTCTTTCCCATCCCGTTCAGCCCCGTCTCACAGGGGAAATCGAATTTTAAGGTCTCTTCCTCGTAGACGTAGAGGCGTTTTTCATCGTCGATGACGAAGATGATCTTCTCCACCTCCCCCTTCGAGACCGGACACAGCAGAAGGGTAAAAAGGAGGAGCGTCATCGATCTCCTCAAAATACGAGATGTCTTTAGAATTCTACATGTAGTCATAGTTCACCGCTATGAGCCACTTTCCATCGGAGGAGAGTATGAGGACGTACCTCTCCCTCTCGTCCTCGGTAAAGCTTTCCCCGTTCGCCTTGTCAAAGGTCATCCGGTAGTGACAATCGACGATGGCCCTATTCTCCCTCCTGGAAATATTCAATATCTCCCAGGAGGCATCGACCTTCGTATATTTCTGAAACGTGATTATTCGGTTCCTTTTCAATTCCTCGTAATTTCGTACTACGCCGTTTTTGAGCTCCTGGCGGGCGCTATAGGACCACACGCTCATATATTTATCTACATCGAGAGCCTCCCACGCCTCGAAGACCGTTCCGATCGTCCTTTTGATCTCATCGTCGTGATCGATTACCGGCGCCACCCTCAAGGACTCGGGCGGTTCGGGCGGGGGAGTTGCTACGGGCGCTTCCCCCTTTGGGGACGTCGATTCCATAAGGGGCGGCGACGTCTTTGCCGTGGACAGTTTACTGTTTATGAACCTAAACAGCTTCGGGACGGTAACCGCGCCGACAACAGCGATAATCACGATAAGGGACAGGCCGACAAGGACCCTGATCCTCTTCCTCCTGAACTCCCTGCTCGCCCCTCCGATCTCTTTTTCGACGCCGGCCACAGTCTTCGCCCCCCTGTCGATTTCCTCCACGCCCTTTACGACCCTCGTATCCTCGTCCCTGAATATCCTCTCCAGGTCGATCTTCTTCGCACCGCCGATCACCATCGGCTTTCCTGAAACGGCGGACTTGAGGGCGTCCTTGAACTCCGCCGCAGAATTGAAGCGGTCGCCCGGATCTTCCGCCATCGCCCCGGCAATTATCCCGTTGATCCATTCTGGAAGGGAGTCGTTAACCACGGTGGGTCTCTGAAAAGACCCCCGAAATTTCCTGTACATCACCTCCTGGGTGGTCTCCCCGGGAAACGGTGAGCGTCCCGTGGCCATCCTGTAGAAGGTCGCCCCGAGGGAATAGACGTCGCACCTTGCGTCAAGGTCGCCCCCCTCGAACTGCTCCGGGCTCATATATTCGATTGTGCCGATAGACTGTCCCGTGGTCGTGAGCTTCTCCTCCCAGGCGGCCTTGGCTATCCCGAAATCGGTGATTACGGCAGTGCCCTCCTCGTCAATAATCACGTTGGCCGGCTTGATGTCTCTGTGGATGACGCCCTTTTCGTGGGCGTGGGAGAGGCCGTCGGCCACCTGAGAGATGATCTCGACCGCCTCCTCGAGCTTCAGGGGACCCCGACTCAATCTGGAGGAGAGGTCCTCCCCCTTGACGTACTGCATCGAAAAATAGTAGGTTCCACCCTCCTCACCCACATCGTAGATCGTAACGATGTTCGGGTGATCGAGGCGCGCGGCGCTCCTCGCCTCCATCAAAAACCTCTTGACGAATTTCTCCCTCTTCGAGAGGTGGGGGAGGAGAACCTTCAAGGCCACTATCCTGTCAAGCCCTTCCTGCCTCGCCCTGTATACGATCCCCATCCCCCCCTCGCCCAGCTCCCCTAATATCTCGTAGTTTCCGATCCTTTCGACCTTCATGGTTTATCCCCTAAAAAGCCTCAAGGAGACCACAATGCTTCTATTCAATCTAATATCTAATGGCGAAAAGATAAAAAAATCTTAACGCTTAAGCAGGTAGTCGTAGTTCTCGATAATCAGCCACCTTCCGTCCGGCATGTACTCGAGGACGTAATATTCTTCATCCCCTTCGTTAAAACTGCTCCCATCCACCTTTACGAAGGTCATCTCATAGAAACAGGAGACGTAAGCCTTGTTGGAATCAATATCACAATCGTGGATCTCCCAAAAGAAATGAACCTCTCTGTATTTCTTAAAGGCACTCCTCCGGTGGCTCAAAATCTCGTTGTAATTCCTCTTTACCCCGTTTTTCAAGTATTGGCGGGCGTTGACCGACCAAGCGCTCATGTAGAGGTCGAGGTCCAAATTCCCCCAGCCTCTGAATACCCTGCCGATGGTTTCGGTGATCCCCGCAAGCTCGGCCTGGGTCGGCTTTCTGCTGGTGAAGTCCCCCGAAACTGCCGGAGTAACAGCAATCGCAAAGTTGAGAGCAAGAATCGTCAGGGCCATTGTGCCCCTTAACCAAGGCCTATGCTTCAATATCTTCTTCATCGAGTTCAAAATATCCTCCACTAATTCTAAATCGAACAGATTGCCTTAAAATTGAATCCATAAAGGACCAATTGCGCCAAGTAATACCATTTCCTTTTTATATGATATTAAATACTGTAAAAAAAGCAAGGGATTAATACGCCAAAAGGTTAGGGATCAAAACGACGATATATGTTCCAGCTCGCTTCGAGAATAATTCCCTGACCGCCGCGGTCCTGTCGCTTGCCGAGATAAAGGAGATGGTAAAAGAAATGCTTAACAGGAACCGGAGGCACCTGCCGACGTTTGAACGATTCTCTGTATAGGCACAAAAAAATCCTTTGATATTTGATTGGGGAAAGGAGCGGCTTGATACACGGCCTGATCCTTTGACGCCTCCATCATCGCCTCCATCATTGATATCTTCAGACTGAACAGCTCCCTCCTCCCCCTTCTACTCTGTTTGCGCACGATCTTCAATCCGATTTGATCGAACTAAAGGCCTTTCAAGCCCGCCCCGGATCGATTTTCGGCCCTTTCGATGTATATTTTGATGATAAATTGTCAATCATAGCCATATTTTCTTGACATTTGATTAAAAAGATTGTATAAAAGGCGAAATTCGGGGCACAGGGCCCCGGGAAGAGACGCCGGGATAGAGAGGCTTGGGACGTCTCGTTTCGAGTATCCAGGGAGTCTCTTTTCAGTTTTATTTTTTCTGTTCTTGTGTTTAATAGTGTGTTTCTTAAAAGAGGTATCGGTATCTTGTGCTTTCCTTGTCATAGCCTCCGGAGATGACCATTGTTAAATAAGAGAAGAAGAAGGAGGCAATGATGCAAGGGAAAAAACTATTTGTGGGTAACCTCAAGTATTCGGTAACGGCCGACGAGCTTGAAGACCTGTTCTCAAAATATGGAGAGGTGGTCGAGGCCAAGGTCATCGAGGGAAGGGGCTTTGGATTCGTCGAGATGTCGGATCAGTCCGAAGCGGAAAAAGCGAAGGAAGAGTTGAACGGGACCGACTTCGTCGGACGTACACTGAACATCGATGAAGCCCGGCCCCCCAGAAGCAGGGACCGCGGAAGAGGCGGCGGGGGTTACTAATCCCTCAAGACAACCGATAGACAGCTTAAACGTTAGTTCGATCAGATGAAGCAGCTCGAAAGAGATCTGAATTGGATTTCTTTGGCATGAACTCGGGTAAAACTTAGGACGATTACGGGTTCTTTGAGACGTATGTAATCGGTTGTTGTTGCTCTTAAATTGAGAGGGGGGATAATATTACCCCCCTTTTTCTTTGAGATTTTTCTTGG
>Ga0180432_10008207_pt1 | contig 13086 bp, 10 predicted proteins | sample SS_ome_10_FD_132414 | JGI IMG/M metagenome (GOLD analysis project Ga0180432, IMG submission 132414) | Hypersaline lake sediment archaeal communities from the Salton Sea, California, USA - SS_1_MS_2 metaG | ecosystem: Environmental > Aquatic > Non-marine Saline and Alkaline > Hypersaline >...
ACCTTCGCCGCGGCAATGTCAAATGATTTTTCGGTGCCCCACGAAACAGGGAGGTGTTATTTGGCATCCGCGGTTACGCCCGGCCATTGATCCGTCCGGAACGGGGACGCCGGGAGTTTCTCTTTATTATAGAGGTTACACACCGGATTGTCGGCCCAGGCGTAGCGCACGGCCACGGGTTCAGGAACCTCATCGCTGCTGACAACCACCGTATCGCCTTCGATGTTAGCATCGGCCCAGACGAACGTTCGGTCCGCTCCCGCAATGGCGAAACCCTGTAACGATTCCCCGTCGCCGATGACCAGGCCGCCCCCAACGTGATTGAAATGCAGGACGATCCGTTGGCCCTTTTTCTCCATCGACGTATAGAGCGGTCCGGAATACACGAGGTCCTTGCCGTAGGTCTTCGCCAGCGCCCATAACGCCAGACGCTTGCCGACGTCCTGCTTATTCTTAGGATGGATATCGTTCGCGTCGCCGATATCGATAATCGTAGCCATTCCCGCATTGGGTAAGGCCAGGGTCATAAGCTGGGCTTCGCGCAGCTCCGCCCAATGACTTTCATTCGGATCGGGCTTGACGGCCATGAAATTAGCCAACTGCACGAAAAGGAAAGGAAAGTCGCCCTGCTCCCAATCGGTACGCCAGTTCTTGATCATAGCGGGGAATAACTTGCGATACTGATACGCCCGACCGGCGTTCGACTCGCCCTGATACCATATCGCGCCCTGCATGCCGTACGGAATCAACGGGGCAATCATGGCGTTATACAAACCCGACGGCGTGTGGGGATGTCCCGGCCCGAACGGCGCACGCGGCCTGCGCGGCGGATTCTTCTCTTCGGCCTTGGCCTGCTTGACGGCCTGCTTCCATTCTTCAACCTTCTGTTCGTGCTCTTTCTTCGCCTGCGGATACCTTCTAACCGCCTCGTCATAGCGATCTAAAATGGGCCTGAAATCCATGTCGGATTTCAAGACGCCCCGCCGGGTCCACGCTTCGGCGGGCGTTCCGCCCCACGAGGTATGAACCAGGCCCACGGGCACGTCCAGCTTCTGGTGTAATTCTCTACCGAAAAAGTAGCCCACAGCCGTAAAACCCGCTACCGTCTCTGGGCTGCACAACGTCCAGCTTCCCTTACAATCCGATTTCGGCTCCTGGGCGACCTCACGCTGCACGCTAAATAACCGAATGTTCGGATAGTCGGCCGCGGCGATCTCTTCTTCGGCATTATTCGACGCCTTTACTGACATTTGCATGTTCGATTGGCCCGAACATACCCAGACCTCGCCAACCAGGATGTTCTTGATCGTGACCGTATTCTTACCGCTCAGCGTCATTTCATAAGGGCCGCCCACTTTCGGCGGATTCATCTTATACACCCACTTACCGTTCCGGGCCGTCGTCACGGCCCACTTCATATTATGCCAGCTCACACCCACCACCACCTCTTCGCCCGGATCAGCCCAGCCCCAAATGGTGATCTTCTGATCCTGCTGCAAGACCATGTTATCACCAACAATCGCCGGAAGCCGAATATCGGCAAAAGAGGCCCCCGCGCTCACTAATATAAGAACGATTGAGAAGATCAACACCATGGACCGACTGAAACCAACTCGCTTGCTCATCTTTTTAGCTCCTTTGATAAGAACATGATATTCATATGGGTTCCGATTAGGAACGCGCGTGCAGCAACGTAGCACACCTTACCACGAAGTAAAGCTGCTGACATTAAATCAAATCCGCCTTGAGGACGCAAGCCTGATTTGGTACACTTCAGCGCGAAACGTTGAATTTGAAGGTTCAGATTGTGTAAGTGGCGGATACGTTGTATAGAAAGGCAGGAAAACCATGTCGAAGCTTTTGTCCATTATCTGTTTAATCGCGGGCGTGTCCGTTGCCCAGGCCGCCGATCCTTTTCGCCTGGTCATAACCGATATAGAACAGAATATCTATAAGACAACCGCACGCATCGAGAAGGACGACGTCACGCCGGATTGCCCCGTCTCCTGGTCGGTGCATAAGAAAGTCCTCCACGGAGGCAAACAGGAAGGCGTCGAGATCATCGAGGTTGACAACGGAAAACTCCGATTTACCGTCGTCCCGACGCGGGGGATGGGCATTCAGCACGTGCATATGGCCGACCTGCGTCTCGGCTGGGACTCGCCGGTCAAGGGGCTGGTCCATCCGCAATATATTAACCTGGAATCCCGCCAGGGACTGGGTTGGCTGGAAGGCTTTAATGAGTGGATGGTCCGCTGCGGCCTGGAATTTTTCGGCGCCCCCGGAACCGACGAGTTCACCGACAACACCGGCCTAAGATCGACGATGGACCTGACGCTCCACGGCAAGATCGCCAACATCCCGGCGTCCAAGGTGGAAGTGGTCATTGATCGTCAGCCCCCCTACCGCATCGCCGTTCGGGGCCTGGTCGAGGAGGCCCTGCTGCACGGACCGAAACTCGAAATATGGACTGAAATCTCCACGATTCCCGGCGCGAGTACGTTTCGAATCTCCGATACGATCACGAATCGCAGCGCTATCGAACAGGAATTCGGCATCCTCTATCACGGCAACTACGGCCCGCCCCTGATGGAGGGAGGAGCGAGATTCTTCGCCCCGGCCCGCCAAGTCACGCCGATTAACGAGCATGCGGCCCGGGATGTGTCGGACTACGACGTCTATCAAGCCCCGAAGGCGGGATTCTCCGAGCAAGTGTATTGCCTGCGTCTGTGGGCCGATCAAAGCAACCGAACGAAGGTCATGCTTCGCAATGCCGCGGGCAACAAGGCGGTCTCGATGGCGTATTCTGTTGAAGAACTGCCCTTCTTTACACTCTGGAAGAATCCGGTGGCCCTTGAAGACGGATACGTCACGGGCCTGGAGCCGGGGACGGGCTTTCCGCGTAACCGCTCGATTGAACGCAAGTTCGGTCGGGTTCCCAAGCTCGGACCTCGCCAGAGCCGCTCCTTTACCATCGACTTTGGCCTTCACAGCGGGAAGGAGCAAGTGGACGCCGTCATTCGCGAGATCGCCGACATCTGGGCCGGCCGCCGAACGCAGGTCGATAAAACCCCGCTGGCCGACTCGAAGGAGGATATCAATGATATTATCAAAGCCGCCAAAACATGGCGAAGCTCCTTCCAGGGTTGGTACGGCAAGCCGGCGCCGGACTTCACACTCACGGACATCACCGGCAAAGAACACACACTCAGCGACTATAAAGACAAGAATATCATGATCGTTTTCTGGGCGACCTGGTGCGGCCCCTGCAAATTGGAAATCCCCCATTTGATCGAGTTGCGAAACACCGCAAGCGAAAACGAGCTGGCGATATTAGCCATATCGAATGAAAAGCTGAACCTGGTGAAAGGGTTCGCCGGTCAGGCCAAACTCAACTACACGGTCTTGCTCGACCCGGGCGGCCTGCCGGCCCCCTACAATGCCATTCGAGGTATCCCGAGCGCTTTCTTCGTCGATCGGCGGGGCCTGTTTAAACTCGCCACGACCGGCCTGGTGTCGCTGGAAGAAATGAAAGCCATCCTGGACGCCGAATAAACATCGAGAGCGTTCAGCCAATGATCTGAAGCCCCGCGCCGTATTCCTGAATCGGCGGAATCCCATATCGGTCGAAATAATATCTGTCGAAACCGCACCCGAACGCCGTGATATGACGAATACCTTTCGATTTATACGTGCGGACGTCCGCCCGGAAGACATCGGGCCTCCAGGGCAGCTTCTTGAAGGGACGCTTCCAGCCGGAGAACTTCGAGACATCCGTCCAATATTCGAGAACCTGGGCCGTTTCCCGGGGAAAAACCTTCAGATTGGCATCCAACATCGTCAGATTCTGCTTATACCCCTCGCCCTGCTTTTCATAAGGAATCGAGTAATCCCGCATAATGGGGGCATACTCAAGGAAAATGCCCGGGTCCGGCGTGATTCGGTTCGGCGGTTGAAGGGTCTTGGCGTAGGCCAGATGAGCCAATGATGCGCTTTTCTCGATCGTGCGGAGGGCTTTGAGCATGCGGTTCTCAAGAATCAGGGCCTGTTCACTGTCCGAGTAATCCCGGCATTTCGGGCATCGGCACATGAACCTTCCATCGTCAATCCACAAAAAGTACCGGCCCGTCGTGGGCCTGCACAGCCGGGCAAAATCGATCGTATTCTTGCAGATCACGTCCAACGCATTTTCCGAGTGAACGCAGCAATTGTACTTCCTTTGTCGCTGCCCTTTCTCATCCGTTCGAAACATGGACGGATCCTTGTCAAAAAGGTCACGCGGCAAGAGATCCTCCATGGCATGAATCTCATACTCCACGTGCACGCCCAGCGTATCACATTGTTCGAGGAACTTCTGTCCCGCCGGGGATTTCACAAAATCGACGCATCGTGACAGGTAATCAGAATGCCCGCCGCCGCCCGAATGAATGCCCAGTGTCGTCAATCCCGCATCTTTTGCCAGTGCCGGCCATTCGGGCACGGTCATAATGTCGCCTGGGTATAAAATGAGTCCCCGCGTGCACGGAGGAACACCCGCTGAAGATCTCCGACCCATGCACCTGGAGTGCATGCCCGTCGTACACGCGATGAGAAGGGCCATCTCACCCAGAAAGTCACGACGAGTCCGGAGCACTGAATTCCGCTTTGAGTCACTGCCGGCCGAAAGGTGTCTCATCATCATTCATTCCTTTTCATTTGCACTATCAAATCAGGATAAATTAAGAGACGGCGATATTGTTGAAAAACGGCTGATCTCTGTTACGACAGCACCATCAGGCCAGGTGACGCGGGCGGTAACGTGATGCCGGCCGGGGGTGAGTTTCGTGGTATCCGCGTGAAGGACGAAGTGATGGGGCATTTGCATTTTGACATAGCCGCCTTTTTCGGTGTATGGTTTCATCTGTATCCACGGGCCGGAGTCGATACGTACATCTGCCGTTGAACCGTTTGGGCCGTCATAACAGTTAAAAATAATCGCCGTGCTTTTAGATGGCTTGATCGGATCATTAAGGCCCACGAATTCCCCCAGGCGGCTCACTTTCGATTCACAGCTTGAGACATATCGATGGCTGATTCGGCCATTTCTAACTTCGATGATCCGGTAGCCGCGAGGAACGTTGTCAACGCCGCGTTCGAAGCCTTCACCCGATCGCCACCAGCAGCCGCAAACCGAAATGCTCGTTACGAACTCAATCCCCTTGACCGTTACGCGTTCATTTTCATGGGCGTGCCCCTGGAGGACAAGCTTCACGTTGTAGGATGAAAGCAGATCGACCAGCGCCTCGGCGCGTGATTCGTTAAACTGGGGCGCGATGGGAAAGTCTTCGGGAAACGTACCGGCGCCCCGTCGTTGGATATAGGTCGAAACAATCGGAATGTGAACGCCGCAAATGATGGGAATCTGCTCCGGGACGGCTTCAAGATCGGCTCTCAACCAGGCCATCTGGCGCGGATCGAGACAGGCGTCGATGGTGTTTTTGCCCTGGCGCTCGACGACGGTGTTGCCGTCGAGCGTGATGAAGTGCACGCCGCCGAAGTCAAAGGAATAATAGGCCGGGCCGAAACAATCGTTGAACAGCTTCCTCGGATTTGTATCGTACAGTGCGATATCGTGATTGCCGGGACAAGCCCGAAGCGGCATTGGGAATTTCTTAACGCAATCAAGATAGGCCTTGCTTGAATTGGGGTAAAGGCTCATGTCCCCCATATCCCACACAAAGGCAGGTTTGAGGACGTTGATCTCGGAAATCGTTCGTTTGAACTTGGAGACGGCAAGCTCGCCCCTCTCAATGTGAACGTCGGTAATGAAAGCAACGTCGAAATCGGGAGCTTCATGCGGATCGCGCGCTGCAGCCATCGACGTATTGCCGGCCGCGGCAAGGTACGCCACCGCCGAAAGCGAAAGAAAGTCCCTTCGGTTCATTCTACTCCTCGTCGGTTGCTACAGAATGATTCCTCTAAGCTACTCGATCGCATGTTAATGCACTCAAGAAAATGGACAAGCGTCCCCGATTTTCAGAATATCGAGAATATTAGAGGGACATTTACTTAATTCTGTAGTTGTAATTGAACATTGTGTCAAGAAAAAACCAGGTGGCCGACCCTAGTATTCTACCCGTTATTTCTCCTGTGGATACCGCAATGGTGTGGCAAAAGTGAATAAAGCTCCCGTAACTCGTCTGCTGGCACCTCTGCCCATGGCCCCCGATGCGTGATCAAAATACGAAGGGTTGTCAAAAGTCGCCCAGCCTTTGATGGTCTGCAGTTTGCTCCCCTCTGTCCAATGTGGTCGTACAGTCCACAGATAATCCTGCCCCATCGGTAGAGGTTCACTGATCGTATGTCGAGCACCATATACTTTTTCCACATAATAAACGGGTTCGCCGAGATCGTTTTTCGTGCCGCTGCCAAGCCAGTTATACGTCCATCCATTGTCTTGGTAAATCGCTAATTCCCAGAACTCAACCTTGATCCGGGAAAATTCCCCGACCGGTTCCCAGGCAAGCGTGGGCGTGCACGTATCGATCTCGATAAAGGTGTCTGGATTCGGTGAAGTTTTCGGATTGATTGGCTTGGCCACGTTATAGTGCACCATCAGACCGCAGCCGGATAGGCATAAGATTAGAACGCACGCGACCAGTGTGCCGCAGATATACTTCAGAACCGCATTCATATTTCATCCTTTCTCGCAACTAATCGCTGTTCTTATTCCTAAGCTCTTGACTTTCATTTGATGGTAGATCACAAGCTTTCAACTTCTTAGCCAAGTATAAATCTATATTGAACTATAAATACTTCTACTTCTATTGTTCAATATCTTTTAGAGCAGTAAGCATCATCTCATCAATGACTCTGCCTTCAGCCTCCCTGCCTTTCGCCAGACAAGATTCTACTCCTTCAGGACCGCTGACAAACCCTGGTGTTGAATGAATAGTATGTTTGTAACTTCTCTCTATTGTCGTTCTTGCTTCTCCTATGAGTTCAATCTCCATTTCATAATTTGTAGGGTAATGCTTAGCTTTTCCAAACGAACCAAATGGGTGTTTGCGAATGACCTTCTCAGTAACATAGCCCGGGCCTGTTAGACAATTGAAAACAACCTTCAACTCGGCATCATATGACTCATCGACAGGAATTGCAACGCCACTCTTCTTGAGGACTTGGTGGATGCGATTGAACAGCATAGTATCTGAATAGAGACCATTTGGAAAAGACTTTGCCACAATCTTCCACTTTGGGGGCTCAGGGGGACGTGACAAATCTTCGTAGGTGACTTGGCCATAGGTAGGATCTACATAGAACGTACATTCCCTTTCTGGCATACACCCAGAAAGCGCCATAACCATAGGTATGGTCAGGATGAGCAGCTTCTTAGATAAATTGTTCATGTCCTTGTCTATTCTTCGCATAAGTCACACCTGATTATGAATATATTAACTTCAATGCAACGCTGCTTAACACTGTTATTCTATGATGTCCCATTTTCACCTTCAATGCCTGCTATGCTCGGGAGATATTGTCCCAGTGGATGCCGAGTTTTCGGCTGGCGTATCCGAGTTCGTTGAGGTGATCGCCGTAAACCATCATCCAGTGCGAATCCCGGACTTCCTTACAAAGTTTCTTCCAGTCGCCCTGGATTTCGACGTCTTGCTGCGACCGGCATATTTCCAGGAACGGATTGCCTTTGACGATGCCCTTGAAGCCGACCCAGCGCCCCGTACTGTATTCGGGATCGATAAAAGTCACCTCCTTGCCCCGCGGCAGATCGACCTTCGGCGCGGCGCCGTACTCGGACTCGTAATGCGTCAGGATTTTGGCCGGCTCGTACGTCGTCCCATCCATCCGGCGCGGGGCGCTGCAATGGGCGCAGGTCACCATCGCATCGTGCGGGAAGGTCGAGTTGTGCAAAAAGACAGGCTTGCCGGAGATATAATGCAATAGAATCCCCGATGGGATCACGACAAAATCCGATTCGCAAAAGGCCGGCCATCCTTCATCGTTGATCAGGCTAAGCGACAAGCATGGTGTCGTCTGGGCTATCGGAAGGATCTTGCCCATACAGTGCCTGATCGTAAATGCCGGCGCCTTGTTCTCGCGCATCAGGTCTTTGAAGACGCTGTACAATACAAACGCATTGACGATAAACTTCTTGTCCGTCATGCTTGTGGTGTTGGGCATGGAAAGGTACCTGTCCATCCAGGCTTCGGCTTTTGAGACAAGATTCCTGTCTTTCAAAGCACTCTTCACACGCGGCGCCGCTTCTTCATAGCCGACGTCGATAATATTGATTCTGAATTTCTCTCTCGCAAAATCAGGGGCTTCCGGCGCGTACTTGCCCCACGGACCGCCGAGCGCGACGATCCGCGCGCCGATGAAATTCTTGATTCCGTAGAGCGCCCGCAACCGCCATAAAAGCTCCCGATCATCATCGATAACGACATCATCTACATGGACGCCGCCATGATCTTTGTAGCTGTTTTGCTCGAACGGTCCATCTGCGGTTTCGAGGTATTTGACGCTCAGCGCCTCGTACCAATAATAGACCGGGCCGGAGCTATGCCTGGCAAAAATAATAGTGTCCTTGTCTTTTGCTCTGGCAAAGCACGCCCGGAGCGTATCGCCCGAACCCGTGGCCGGATAGACGATAACGACGTCATAATCGTTCTTATGTACCTGGGAGGCCTGCTCGGGAGTTTTGACCTTGATGACGGGCAGGACATTGATCGGAAAACTCGCCCCGGCCGAAAGGGCATTGAGTTCTTTGGTTATTCTATTAGCTTCCTCCGAAGCCGCCTGCTCGGTCTGGACGCCCCCCCACGATTTCCAGGACGTTGCCTCTCTTCGTTGGGGTGTTCGATACATTAGAACCGGCCGGACGTTCAGAGCCTTGCCGGTAACGATCAGAGGACGTTTCGGGTCCCACTCGGGCGTTTTCTCCCCTGCGACGGTCGGCGCGCCAAGACCGAGAACGCCGCCGGCGATGCCCGCGGTTGTAAGGCCGACAAATTCTCTGCGATTCATGTGATGATCCGACATGATTATCTCCCGAATTTAACAAAAGAGAATTCCCAATGTTTTCATTTATGTTTCCATTATTATGAATCAAACTGAACGATCGTGCAATGATAAAGCAATCCCGACCAAAGCTATACCGGCCCGCCCATCAAGCCCTCATGGTAAAAGACGGGCTTGTATCCGCGTTCTGTGACCCAGCGAATAGCGACGTCGAGTCGTTCGAAATGATCGGGAAGGTAATGAGAATAGAACGGCCAGAAATATTGTTCGTGCGTGAACAGGTCCATGATCTCCGCCTGATTCGGATCATTGGCGCTCGATTCGAGTGTCGGTACGGTACGTTCGACAGGAACGGTGTTGCAGACGATGTCGATCTTCGAGAAAACGATGCCGCTGTCGAAATCCATCAGGGCATCATGACGGGACAGATACTCGGACCGGACATCATCCAAAAGGTAATTGACGTCCCAGCCGGTACTGCTCGGGCGGAAATAGCCGCTCAGCACACGAACGCCGCGTTCGTAAAGCGGCTTCAGCACACTCGGCTGCACCATCCCCCAATGGATGACCGTCGGCGGTGAATAGCTCTGCTCGCCGGCAAAGCGATGAATCTGCTCGGCCACCTGATCCAGATCACCGATGAGCTTTGACGCCGAGGCGTACTGATACGGCCGGTCCGGCTTGTTCGCGTACGCGTGAAAGGCAAGCTTGAGCCAATCCGTGTTATCTTTCCATTCGCTCTTATAACGGTCGGGAAACTGAGGCAAAATGAATCCGTCCTCTGTCGTGTAGTAGATGTTCAAAACGAATTTTGCGCCATATTTCTTGTTCAATTCGCGAAGGCCCTTGAGATAGAAACAATCAAAGAGCGACGAGTATTTTTGCTTCGCGATGTCACGAAGAAAGAAGCTGTTGTCGTCAATCGAGAAACGATACCTGGGGTAAGAGTGCTTATCCCACACAACCCGCACGCGGTGTTCGTGACGGCCGGAGCAACCTTGGGATTGGGCGACAATATCCGTTTGGCTTTGGCGAAGCACCACGTTCGATGTGAAGCTGTCGCCTGCGCGCTGCGCCGGCGCGCCGTTGACGGTCACCCGGTCGCGAAGCGGCGCCCGGCCGGATACCTGAATGTCCAAACCACCGTCCACTGGCTTACCGTGCCGTCGGTTCAGGACGGCCCCATGAAACGGCTCCTCGATTCTGATCGAGCCGGACGCCGCCAAGCCGATGTTCGTCCCTTCCAACGTGATTCCCATCGCTCCCACTGCCGCCTTTCGTAAAAAATCACGCCGTGCTATTTTAGATCGTTTCATAATCTCATCTCCTAATCATAGATACACACCTTATCAACGGCTTCATCGAGAGTACCCACAAGATTGTCCCACGTGAATCGCTCCATCGACTGCGCTATTCGGTTGGCATTTCCTGTCCATAGAGAACCCTTCCGGGCTCGTTCCGCAAGAGTAGCCAACTTATCCGCTAAGTCAGCAACGCGACCCTCATAGAAGAACTCTTCAGCATGTTCTTTTTCGTCAAGCTTCAATATTTCCGGATACGCCAATCGCTTCGGCAGCATAGGGTACGCCCCGGCGAGAATGGCCTCGACGGCGGTAATGCCGAAGAACTCGTGATGAGCTGTCGATACGAAAACATCCGCCTCTGTTAAGGCGTCTTCGTATTCAACGCGACTTTCCCGATAGCCCCAGCGATCGATATGTTCGGCGAAATATTCTCGGGCCCCTTCGAAAACCTCGGGCGCATCACTAAATTGCTCGCCGATGACACTCATGCGAAAATCGATACTCCGGCCCTTGAGAATCTTCATGGCCTCGAAGAAATCCTCCGGATTTTTGTCGTGTTCCCAGCGGGCCGCCCACAAAATTCGTATAGGCCCGTCTTCTCTTCCATCTCGTCTGACAATAGAATTGACACCTGGTGGATGGATTGCCGTTTTGCGCTCAATCCGTTCGACCGCATCGGTGGATTGACAGTCCGGCATCCTTCTTAAGAACGCCGTTAATGCCTCCAGAAACGCATTCCGGTGAAACGCCGAGTTAAACCACACACGCCTCGCCGCCAGAGCCGTGATCATATTGGTCATGGCAAAGTGATAATCGCGTTCACTCTCAAACCGTACCGGATAGGTAAGCTGGTTCTCGTGGAAATAGGAGATAGCCGGCAATTGCTGAACGGAATGCGGCGCCAGGCCCAAAAATTCCGCCAGATTCAGAATATCCGAGCAGAAGATGACATCCCAATTTTCGCCTTCTGCGACAAGGCGCCGGACATCGTCTGCAAAAGTGATCGCCGAATGACGCATTCGCCATTTCCACTTATACGGCGGCAAATGAAGGAGCGTCCACTCATGCCGACTCCGTGCTGTCCAGCCGTCCAGAAACGCCTTGTGGCTACCGCCGTAATAAGGTTCAAGAGCCAGAATGCGCATGCATCATTCTTTTCACAGACTTCCTAATAGGAACATCCGGGTGGCAGCCTCAAGCGAAGCTTGGGGATGGCTTCTCCCAACCATCGGCAAAGCCTCCGGCTTTGAGGCTGCCACCCATTACCAATCGATCCACTGATTCACCCACAATAAGATATTCGATGGTTCACTTTCCTTGCTCGCTCTTCCACGCCCGCACGTATTCGATGCTGTACGTGGACGGCAAATCGTCGTTTTTGGGAAGCCCGAACCACTTGGGCATCGTCTCGCTGTCGAAGTTCAAGGTCAGCGTCTGGTGCCAATGCGTGTTCTCTATCCACCGAACGAGGACGCCGTCGAAATACCAGGCCATTCTGTCCTTGTCCCACTGGAGTCCGTACACATGATAGTCGTCGGCGAGATTTGTAGGGGCAACCCAGACGCCGTGCATCGACCAATGCTCATTTTCCGTTGGCGTCCGAAAGACGTGTACGTTCATATTGTATTTCTTCTCGAAGCCGGGCGCGCCGCCGCCGATCTCGAACACGTCGATCTCCGTCCAGATTTCAGGCGTATTGTCATAAAACCAAAACGAGCTGGAACCGTGAGATTTCATGGGCTTGCACTTGATCTCGAAATATCCATACTTGACCCGCGTTTTGCTTTGCACCGCGGCGGACGTGTATGTGTGATAGCCCTTGTCCTTCGGCATGTCGGGCACTTCCTGTTTTCGCATCGTTAGGTGCAGCTTACCCTCACGGACCTTCACATTACCCGGCCAGAAATACGCCGGCTGCCGGCCCAGCCATCGGGGATTCGTCGGATGCCATTTGTTGGAATCAAGCCCCGAACCCTCGAACTCATCGCTCATCGGCGCATACTTCGTCCACTTACCTTCGTTCGCCTGATCGGAAAGCGGAAACGCCTCGCTCACGCGCTCGGGCCTGGTTCCCAACTCACCCTTCCGTACCCAGCCCTTTTCGGGCTTCCTGTTCTCTGCCATACACACAGCGGCCAATGCGAGGCACAAACCGATCATTGATCGTGTCCATTGATTCATAACGTCCAGCCTTTCCGATAGGGTGTGCGGATGTATTGATTAGCCTCCGGCAGATTCGTCACCTTCATATCCTCTCCATCCCACTCGATCCTTCCATCCACCCGTCTGGCCACGTTACCGAGCAAACAGATTTCGGTCAGCAGGCCCGAATACTCGAAATCCGCCCCGGCTTTTTGTCCGCTCTTACACGCCCTGATCCAGTCCTGCTCATGGGTGCCGTTGACTCTCGGGATGGTTTTCTCGGGCGTCTCATACGCTTTCATTTTGCTTTCGGGTATCAGACGCGGTCCCTCGCCGTAAACGCCGGCGACGAGCTTGCCCTTGGTGCCTTTGAACAGTGAACCGCCTTCGACGTGGCCCATGCGCCGGCCGTCTTCGAGCTCCGGCGGCCGGGGCGCGCGAAGGCCGTCATACCACGTCAGCTTGACGGGAGGCAAATGACCCCGACGGGGGAATCGATACGTGACAATGGACGCCACCGGATGGGAATCGGGATTCAGATCGAGCGATGTGGCCTCCACGCTTTCCGGATGTCCCAGTTTCAAGGCCCAAACGACCGGATCGAGCGTGTGCGCCCCGCGGTCCC
>Ga0180432_10008208_pt1 | contig 13086 bp, 9 predicted proteins | sample SS_ome_10_FD_132414 | JGI IMG/M metagenome (GOLD analysis project Ga0180432, IMG submission 132414) | Hypersaline lake sediment archaeal communities from the Salton Sea, California, USA - SS_1_MS_2 metaG | ecosystem: Environmental > Aquatic > Non-marine Saline and Alkaline > Hypersaline >...
GTTGTTTGCATATGCTTTGTTGAAAATTTTTTTCAATTACGTTGTCTTTATTCTATCATCATCGACACAAGTTGTCAAGCAGTTCATCGGGGGTGGATGCCCACTTGCGCAGATGAACAGGACAGAGTAGAATCCAGAGCCAGAAAAGGAGAAAGACCTATGCCCCACCCATTGGTCACGCAATTACGCTTCACCCGCAGCGAGCTGGTGCGCTGCCTGGCAGGGATCTCCGACGAGGATGCCCGCCGGCGCCTCGAACCGATGAACTGCATCAGTTGGATCGTGGGGCACCTGGCCAACCAGGAGCACCTGTACTGGGTCGTGCGGGCCCAGGGCAAGAACCTGGCGCCCGGCCTGCAGGAGCGGGTCGGATGGGGCCAGCCCCCCAGCAGGCCGCCCCTGGGCGAGATGTGGGACACGTGGCACACCGTCACCACGGCGGCCGACGGGTACCTGGACACACTGACGCCGGAGCTGCTGCAGACCCATCTGGAATGGCAGGGTGAGCCCCTGCTGGAGAGCGTGGGCACCATGCTACTGAGAAACATCTACCATTATTGGTTCCACCTGGGCGAGGCCCACGCCATCCGCCAGATGCTGGGGCACCCCGACCTGCCGCAGTTCGTGGGCGACATGTCGCAGGCGCTGTACCGTCCGGAAGGGTAGAACTGCAACTTATGCCAATGGACAATCCCACGGTTACTTGTCCCCGCTGCGGCGCAGACATACACGTGCCGGCAGACGCGCCGCAGGTTTCCTGCGCCAGCTGCGAGTTGTGGTATAAGGTGTTGCTTCAGCAAGGATGCCTGCGTCTGCAACCCGTCGTTCCACCGGGAAAGCCCTCCTTGCTTTCCTCGTTACTGCGCATCTTTTTCTGGTTCATTGAGCCGTTCCCCTCCTCGGTGAGAGCCACCCTGAGCCCTTTCTGGGCCGTAACGATCGTGATTGGGGTGTTCTCCGTCCCGCTCCTGATACTGATCTTGATGGGAGGTGAACCTTCGGTCTATTCAACCGAGCTGATCGGATGCCTGCAGCTGGTGTTCATGTTTGGCCTGGTAGGAACTGCCTTCTGGGCAGGCCTGACAGCACATTCACAACAGGAAGAATTGGCAGAAAAAGAACGCGATCTGCGAGACGTTGCTTCCTCTTTCTGGCGAGGTACGAGCATTCCCCTCGGTAAAGACCTGAGAGCATTGGCTGAAAAACGAGGGAAACTGCAGGAAGAACTGGAGTCCGCTGCCCCGCAGCGTCCCGTTTCCGGGTCGGTGGTCGCATGGCTCGTCCCCTTCCTGGCCAGTACGTTGTTATGCGCTTTGCCCATGGCTATGCTGGAGATACTCTCGTTGATGAAAGGATCCTCTTCCGATTCCCCCATGCTGATTTGCCTCCTGCCCCCCATTCTGCTGTTCCCCCTGGTGGCGCTGTGGAGATGGCTGCAGCTAAGACGGTATCGCAGACGCCGCCGCCGCTTCATCGAAGGACACACCAGCCTGCTGACAGAAGAATGGAAGCTCTGGGCAAGAATTCAACGCATTGAGGCTGCCCAAACACCAGGCCACCCATCGAGCTTGGAGTAGTAGATGCGACCGCTATGATCACACATTCTTCTTCCCTTTCTCCCCAGCCCCCGTCCGCCGCCCGGCTGCGCCTGTCCCGCTGGTCCCTGGTCTCCCCGTATCGCGCCCTCCAGGCGGCACAATGGTTCCTGACCAATCCGGCAGTCCTGGTAGTGGTATTTCTGGTCCTGACCTACGAGATGTCGTTCGTCACCTGGATAGCGCTGCTCGCGATGCTGCCGTTCGCGATCCTCCCCCAGATCGCTTTCAGTCAACTCCGTTCACAGGGCCAGGACAACAGGGAGCTGCAGGCCCTGGATCTGCACCCCTTGGAATCAGTTGCCCCGGCAGTGGCCCGGCACATCCACCAACGGGAAGCGGATTGGGGGCAACCTCCCGCTCAGCTACACTGGGCGCCTGACGCTGAATCCCTGCGGGTCTTTGGTCACAAAGCCCCCGGGAACGTCATCGTTCCCAGCACGCTGTTGCCCGAATCCTCAGCGGACGAGGAATACAGCGACAAGATGGAAAGATTAGACACCTTTTTGGCTCACGAGTTCGCTCACCTGGCCCAAAAACACCAGGTCGCCGTTCGGAAACGCGATATAATCCCGACCCTCATCCTGCTCGGCGTGACTGTCGTGGCGATCCTATTGACGGCGATCGTAGGACCACCCAGGATGGAGAGGATGTGGATCGGGGAGGCTATCGTCCTGGGGTGGTACGCGGTCTTTCTTTGGCGTGGACTCTCGACCTACGCTTTGAACATCCGCGCCCACATGGCCGAGTATGCGGCCGATGACCTGGCAGCGACCTGGTTGAAGACGCCTCAACCGCTGATCAAGGGCCTGATATCGAGGCCGATTGAGCATCTCCGTCGCAGGATATGGTCAAGCACCAGCGGCGGGCGACTGCAGTTCTCCCATATCCCCACCTCTGTAGCCCACCACTTCGATCGCCTGGTCAACAGAATTCTGGACACACAGTCACCCTTGCATCGCTTTCTACGCCCCAGCTACGACGCCCACCCACGCCAAAAAGACCGCGTCGATTCCTTGCACAAGGGGCTTGTGTGGCCACCGACGGATTTGCTGGCCTGCGGGTTAGGACTTCTCGTCGCGCCGCTGGCCGCGACCCTCCGTCTCGCTGCCTGGAACCTGTCCCACAGACACACGCCTTCTTATCCCAGCAACCTACCCCAGACGCTGGTCCTGCTGATCGGGTACTTCGTGCTGGCTGCAGACTGGCCCGTGTGGGTCGTGACACAGTCTGCTTCTGGCTGGGAGCTTGTCCGGGCGATACTGCGAAAGCTATACCCGTATGTGGTCGGGTTTGTGGTCGCTTCGTTGCTGCTGGCGCCCATTACTGCCTACGTAGCCTACTTCATCCACGATGAGGTCTCATACGGCTACCATCCCAGCAGACGCCCCCCTTTCCCGTGGCATGTATGCCTGCCGAACCTTACATGGGTAGCGTTCCCACTTGTATGGGCCGGCTTATTGTACTTGAATGGCCTGGTTGTGCGTCAGGTCCCATCGGCGTCCGGAGCGCCTGCGGACGAAATGCACCCGCGTCATGGGGGGGGAGAGGTGTGGACAAAAGCATTATTGGCTATGGTGGTCTTGCCTGTGCTGGTCGTCGAACTGGTTGGCAACAGCGCAGGTTTTCCGCCTGGCGTCACCTTGGCGTTGGATTTGGCCCTGGTGATTGCGCTATCCATCTTCGGCCCTCGCATTCCTCTCCAATCGTTACTGGTGCCGGAAGGTGAAGACCGATCATATGGGAAAGAGCCAAACGTTGGATGAATCCACAAGACAGGACCTGATACACCTGAGCGCCGATCTCGTCCGCCCCGTAATCGCGGAAGCGGCGCCCTCTGAAGGCTCCCTGTTTGATGAATTTGTGAGCGCCGTTCAGGAAATCTCCGAAGAGGCTGAGGTCCCCACCGCCGGACATGGTGGCGATCTATTATCTTTCGACCCGTCAGTCCTCTCGTCAGTGTCCCAGTTCCTGACACCGGTCCTACTACTTGCCGTCACCCTCCTCCTGGAGCGCGTGATACGCGAGGTGTCGTCGCCGGAAAGTGTGTTTTGGGTTCAGAGACAGGTCGACGGTGGACCCAATCAGCTCAATTCCGAAGCAATTCAGTCTCAACTATTCGAGCTGCTCTCTGCACAGGAGGAGTTCCACGGCCGTCGGGGGCGGAGGCGGGCCAGGCAGATCGCACAGGCGGTAGCGAAGCGCATTGTGCCGAGGGCAGATGACCTGGTCCGATATGCTAAAGACGGCGGTGAGTCACCTGCATACGGAGAAATCCACGGTGCTGGCGACCGTTGGGCCGTGCTGGTGGGTGTCAATGAGTACGAGGACCTAAGCAACTACGGCCGACTTCGGGTGTGTGTCAAGGACGCGCACGCCATTCGCGAGCAGCTCGTCGAGGGCAGCTTCGACCCGGCCCGCATCCGTCTGCTCACCGACCACACGGACAAACCTCCGACCAAGGCTAACGTGCTGGTCGCGCTCAAAGCCGTCGCCGACGCCACCGAACCACACGACCTGCTGCTCTTCTATTACAGTGGACACGGGGACGAGGACAGCGGCGAATCCTATCTGGTCGCTCGGGACGGCCGCCGGCTGGTACTGAGCGACACGGCGGTGCCCGTCTCGCGGGTCAAGGAAATTATGGAGGAGGCTCCAGCCCGGGCTAAAGTCATCGTGCTGGACGCCTGTCATTCCGGGGCCGACATCGGCGGCAAGGGGCCCAAGCCGATGTCAGAGGCCTTCATGCGCCGCGTCTTCGAGCAGGCGGAGGGGATGGCGGTGCTGGCCTCTTGCAAGCAGGGTCAGTTAAGTTACGAGTGGTGGGGGAACGAGCGTAGCGTGTTCACCCACTTCCTGCTGGAGGCTCTCGCTGGCGAGGCCGACCGGGACGAGAAGGGCTTCATCACCGTGCAGGACGCCAGCCGCCACGTGACGAACGGGGTCAAGCTGTGGGCCAGCCAGCGCGACACCAGCCAGACGCCGACGTTGCAGTACACCGTGGCGGGCGATATCATCCTGGTTCGATACCGATGAAAAGGCTCCACTGAAAAAGGGCTCCCGAACCCGTCCCCGGGTGAGGCAAACGGCGCGAGGACTATCAATAACGATTGTCAACAGCACAAGATGTGGTATACTGGATAGAGGATAGAACGCAGTTTATCCTACGAGCGAGATAAGGGAAAAGGTAGAGTAACCGTAACCGCTCAGCAGGAAGCGATAACATGGACTGGCAGTATACCCCCTTCATACTTCCCCTTCTACTGGCCACGGCGATCTCGGCCGGACTGTCTCTCTACGCCTGGAAGTGCCGTCCGGCCATCGGAGCCGGGCCATTCGCCCTGCTCATGTTGGCGCTGGCGGTATGGTCACTGGCATACGTCCTACGACTGGGAAGCCCAGACTTACCGAGTAAGCTGCTATGGGCCAAGATGCGCTATGTGGGGATCGTCATTGTGCCGACGGCCTGGCTGGTGTTTGTGCTCCAGTACACGGGACGGGAAGAGTGGTTGAAGTCCCGCAATATCGCGCTGCTGGCGATCGAGCCTCTTGCTGTGCTGCTGCTGGCCTGGACCAACGAAGGACACCACCTGATCTGGCGTGAGATCGAACTGGTTTCCAGCGGATCGTTGGTGGTATGGGATGCGTCTCATGGCGCGGGATTCTGGGCTCACGTGGTCTACACGTACCTGCTGCTTTTGCTCAGCACCCTCCTGCTGATCCAGATGTTCTTCCGTGCACCGCGTCCATACCGGGGGCAAGCGGGTGTGCTGTTGGTCAGCTCGCTGATACCATTGGCCGGGGACGTGTTATCCACGTATAACCTGATCCCATTTATGCTGGACCTGGCCCCCTTCGCCTTCACCATAGCGGGCTTGATGGTCGCCTGGGGCATCTCGCGTTTCCGACTGTTCGATGTCGTGCCGGTGGCGCACAGCGCGGTGGTAGAAAACATGGGCGGCGGCGTGTTCATACTGGATATGAAAGGCCGCGTGATAGACGCTAATCCAGCCGCACAGAACATCGTCGCCCTATCGGCTTCGGAGATCGTCGGGCAGCCGTTCGCCCGGGTGCTCCCTAACGTCGCCGACTTAGTCGGCCGCCACCGCGACGTCGCCGAAACGCATACGGAGACCAGGCTGGGGGAAGGGGAGAGCCAGCGCAGTTATGACCTGCACATCTCCCCCTTTCGAGATCAGCGCGGTCACCTGAGAGGCCGGTTCGTCGTCCTGCACGACATCACAGAGCGCAAACAGGCCGAATCCAACCTGATAGCCCAAAAGCAGCTGTTCGAAAGCCTGGTGGCCATGGCGCGGGCCACGGCCAAGCATACGTCCCTGGAGGCCACCCTGCAGAGCGCGATGAACATGGCCGCCACCCTCACCGAGGCCGAACATGGCAGCATGTTCCTGCTGGACGGGACGGGCATCGTCACTCACAGCGTCCTGGCCCGAGGCGAAACGACGTTGGTGAAAAAGCAAAGCCTGGTGGGCAGCGTGATGGAGGGCGGCTTGGCGGGCTGGGTCGTCCGTCAACGCCGACCGGCCCTGGTTGAGGACACCTCGCATGACGAGCGCTGGCTACCGTTACCCGATGCCCCGTACACGGCCAGGTCCGCGCTGTCCATCCCTCTCGTAAGTGGGTCGGCGGTGCTGGGCGTCCTGACCCTGACGCACTCGGAGTTGGCTCATTTCACCACTCAACACGCCTTCCTGCTCCAATCGGCCGCCGATCAGATGATCATGGCCGTGCGCAACGCGCAGATGTACGACGATCAGCGCCGCCTGGCCGGTCTGCAGACCATGCTCTACGAGGTTCTCAGGACCGCCGGAGAGTACCTCGATCCAGAGGCCATAGCGCACTCAGCAGTGGACACCATCGCGCGGCTGACCGGTTGGCGCGCCGTCGCCATTCTCCTGCCCGACGAGAAAGGGAGGCACCTGGTCGTCCGGGCGGGGGCAGGCGCGCTATCCATGGCCCAGGAGGTACGGATTTCCGTCGACCAGGGCATCACCGGGCGAGCCTTCCGCACAGCGCAGACCCAGTACGTGCCCGACGTGAGCGCTGATCCAGATTACGTAAGCGGTGATTCTGCCCTGCGCAGCGAGCTGGCCGTCCCCCTGCGACGCGGAGAGCGGGTACTGGGCGTGCTCGACGTGGCCAGCGACCGGCAGGCCGCCTTTAACGCCGACAACGTCCTGCTGGCCAAATCCCTGGCCGAAGCCATCGCCCTGACGCTCGACAACGCCCGCCTTTACGCCGAGATACGCCGATACGCCGCCGACCTGAGCACACTGTACACCGTCGCGCGCGCGATCAGCCGGTCGTTGGTGCTGGAGAATATCCTGGCCGAAACCCTGAGCTCAGCGCTGGCCTCGCTCGATTTTGAGGCCGGGCTGATCAGCCTGTTCAACCAGGCCGACGGGCGCCTGTACCTGGCAACCGAACAAGGTATACCCCCGGCGATGGCCAGCCGACTTCGACAGGAGGGGATGGACGGGACCCTATGCGCCTACGTCCACGAGCATGGCCAGGTCGCAGCGGTGGGGGACATTGAGCAAGACACACGAACTGTGAGCAAATTGGAACAGCAGGTCCCCCAGGCAATCAGCGAGATGAAGAGCCTGGACATGCGCGCCTACTCCGGCATTCCACTGCTGCATCAGGAGCGCTCACTGGGGACGTTGAGCCTGTTCGCCCGCCAGCCCCGCACCCTCTCAGCCGAGGATCAAGCCCTACAGATGGCCATCGGCCGACAAATCGCTACGGCCGTGACCAACGCCCGGCTGTTCCAAGGTATCGCGGACGAGCGGAGCCGGCTGCAGGCATTGATCGAGTCCAGCCGCGATGGGATCATCCTCATCGGCATGGAGCAACATATGCTCGTCGTCAACGCACCCGCGGTCGAGATGCTGCATCTGAGCAGCCGACCGGAGAATTGGGTCGGTCGTCCTATGCGGGAGGTCTTAACAGCCCTGAAGCAACAGGCACCGGCCGCTGTAAAGGCCTTCCAAGGCGAGATGCACCGGATCAGGATCGGGGACGAGGTGGCTGGCGAAGGGGAGTGCGATATTCCGCCCCGGGCGATCCATTGGATGAACCTACCGGTGAGGGAAGGGGCAGCCCCGCTGGGCCGCCTGTTGGTACTGCGCGACGTCACCGAGGAACGGTTACTGGAGAGAATGCGCGACGATCTGACCCATGCCATGGTGCACGATCTGCGCAACCCGCTGACGGTCATCTCCGGCGCTCTGACACTCCTGGACAAGGACATCGCCGCTGATCTCTCGCCCAATCAACACCAGTTGTGGGAGATCGCCTGCGACAGCCTGGAGAATATGCTCAAGCTGGTCACCGCGATCCTGGACATCAGCCGCCTGGAAAGCCGCCAGATGCCGCTGGAGCACACGCTGATATCGCTGGAAGACCTGATCACCGAAGTTCTCGACACCCAGCTACCGCTGGCTGCTGACAAGGGCTTACATCTGGAGAGTGAGGTGCCATCCGATCTACCCCCGGCCTGGGCCGACAGGGGATTGATCGCGCGCGTGCTACAGAACCTGATCGGCAACGCCATCAAGTTCACCCCGACAGGAGGTGTGGTCCGGGTGACGGCCAGACCCGATGATTCAGAGCGACCCCGGCCTCTCATCTCCGTCACCGACACGGGACCAGGAGTGCAGCCCGAGGTTCAAGAGCGGCTGTTCCAGAAGTTCGTCACCGGCCGGCACGCGGGACGTGGAAGCGGCCTGGGCCTGACCTTTTGTAAGATGGTGATGGACGCACACGACGAACGCATCTGGCTGGAGAGCACGTCCAGCGAGGGGACGACGTTTACCTTCAGCCTGCCGCTGCCGCCGGCCATGGAGACCTAGGCCGACCTGAAAACACCGCAGGGCCATTCCCTCTCAGGGATTCCGTACGCCCGTGCCAGGGTGGCGTCCCCCAACCGCACTTCCTTTCCTCACGCACCTCACTCATCCTGCGACTCGCCGGATTGGGTTTCCTGATCAGTCTCGTCGGCCAACACGGCCTTGAGAGCCGCGATCGCCACCGCCAACATCCCGTCGTCCGGCTCGCGAGTCGTCAACCGTTGCAGGGCCAGGTTCGGCGCGACCAGCGGCCGCATCCAACGTCGATCGGCGAAGCGGGCCGTCAGGCGGATGAATTCGTAGGACACCCCGGCGATGACGGGAAGCAACGCGATCCGGCTGAGCAGGCGCCAGACGAGCGTCGGCTGGCCAAACGGGGCAAATATGAGGGTCGTCAGCACGACCACCGTCAGGAGGAACGCCGTGCCACAGCGCGTGTGGGCCGTGGGGAAGGGACGTACGTCGCCCACGGTCAGGCTGGCCCCCGCCTCGTACGCATTGACGGTCTTGTGTTCGGCGCCATGATAGGCAAACACGCGCTGAATCTCGGGCATATGCCCGACGGTCCAGACGTAGCCGATGATCAAAAACAACCGTACGACCCCTTCCAGCAGGCTGCTCAGCCACTCCGAGGGCATGTAGGGGGCCAACAATCCCACCAGAAACGAAGGCAGCAACATGAATAGCCCCACACCCAGCCCGACGCCCACGAACATCGGGCCCCAACTGGCCGGCCCGGTGAGCGAGACTTCCTCCCCTACCGCCACGTCAGCGCTCGTCATAAGGGCCTTGAATCCCAGGCCCAGGGCATCCCACAGCATCACCAGCCCACGCAGGAACGGAATGCGACTGATCGGGCCTCGGTAGAGCGCCTCATTGAGCGGCTCTGTCTGCACGACGATGCGCCCCTGGGGATGACGCAACGCGACCGCCATGGTGCGCGATCCACGCATCATCACCCCCTCTATGACCGCCTGCCCCCCATAGTGAAACGTGTCGTCCACCCGGCGCCCCCTACCACCCTTCCAGGTATTTCGCCCACGTGCCGTTGCCCTCGCTGTAGCGCCCGAAGAGGTAGTGAGCTGTGGGCCGGGGCTCGAAGGGCTGGCGCAGCAGCTTCATGCGCGCTTCCGCCAGGGTGCGGCCGCCCTTGCGCCGGTTGCACGCCGGACAAGCTGCCACCAGGTTTCTCCAAGAGTGAGGGCCTCCCCGGTAGCGGGGAACGACGTGATCCAGCGTGAGATGGCTCGTCTGTCGTCCACAGTACTGGCAGCGATAGCCATCACGGCGCAGGATCTCCCGTTTGCACAGCCGCACACGCGGGCGCGGTCGACGCACCATGTAGACCAGTCGGATGACAGACGGGCGTTCAAAGATGCGGGAGACAGTGCGAATCACCCCCCGCCCGTTCTCCAGCACCGTGGCCTTGCCCGACAGGATCAGCCCCATAGCCCGCTTCGTGTTACAGACGTTAATCGGCTCGTAGTTGCCGTTTAATACCAAGACAGGCTCGTTCATCGGCTACTTTATCATGTGGGCGTATACTCTTGACTGACCATGTGGCGATAAGTATAACATGCCCGGCTTGACCCGTCAACGCTCCGTTGCAGCCCACCGCACGGGCATGAAGTGCCCGTGCTACAGAGCAAGCGCCCGATGAATCGGGCTTTTCACTGCTCAACGCCCGAAGACCGTCAGTCCCAGGGTGATTCATCACCCACTGTTCCGTAGCCCGACGACTTCATCGTCGGGCGGCTGAGGAACCAGCGACTAACGCTCCGTCTGCCACAACCGCGCCAGACGCCGATACTTCACCGCCTCGTAATAGGCCATCAACATGCTCAGCCACAGCCCGTGCAATCCATCCCGCACTCCGCGCAGCGTCACAAACCGCCACCAAAACTGCCATGCTGCCTGGGTGTAAGGGGTGTAGAAACTGGGACGCAGGCCCTGTTCAAAGAGTATCCCGGCGTCGACATCGGTGTACCTGTCCTGGCGGTCGACGAAGTCGGCCAGGTCATCGTAGTTGTAGTGGATGAGGGGGTTCTGGAGACATCCCTGAGGTCCATCCACGATCGCGACCTCGTGGACCGGGCGCTCCCAGCGCACGTGCCCCCGCAGAAGCAGGCGCGTCTGGTAGTCAGGATACCAGCCAGCTCCTAAGGTCAGGCGGCCAAAGATATAGTTGTGGCGCGGAACCGCCCAGGCCACCTCCTCGCGCGTGCCGTCCGTCACCGCGCGCACCTCCTGCGCAAGTGCCGGTGTGGCCCGCTCGTCGGCATCCACGAACAAGATCCACGCCGCCTCCACCCGCTCCATGGCGGCGTTGTGAAATTGGGCATAGTTCTCGAACGGGTGCTGGAGCACCTCTGCCCCGGCCTGCAGGGCCAACCTCACCGTCCCATCGGTGCTGAAGCAATCAAACACCACGCGGTGGTCCGCCCAGGCCAGGCTCCCCAGGCAATCCAGGATGTTGTGCTCCTCGTTCAAGGTGGGGACGATGGCCGTCACGTTCACCGCACATCCCCCCACATGCGGATGATCTTTAGGCAGGCCGCGGTCACCTCCGGGGAGGCACCCCGCATGCGGCGGCGCATGCCGGTTCGGACGAGCACCCGCGCCAGTCGCCGCGTGAGCGGCCCGTGGTAACGGGCGTAGAGCCGCGCCCGGCTGGCCCACAGATTGACCAGGGAGGGGATGGGGACCTGGCCCGTGGACTGACCGGCATGATGGACGACGCGGGCATCCGGCACGCACAGCGCCCGCCAATCCGAGCGCCGCATGCGCCAACACCAGTCGATCTCCTCGCAGTACATGCGATACCCCTCGTCCATGACCCCCACCTGAGCGATCGCCTCGGCACGCACCAGCATAGCCGCCCCCAGGGGATGATCGACCAGAAAAGGGGACGTCCCCTCGTAGAGACGACGCGGATAGCGGCCGTTTAGAGGCGTCTCGTACAGGCGAGGGGGGAGGGGGAATAACTCGAAAAGCAGTTGCATCAAGCCCGGAAAGTGGAAGGCCGAGTGCTGTAGAGAGCCGTCGGCGTAGAGGAGCTTCGCCCCGGCCACGCCGACTCGGGGGTGAGCCTCAAGGGCGGAGAGCAGGGCGGTCGTCGCGCCCGGCCGCACCTCCGTGTCCGGATTCAGCAGCCAGACATACCGGGGAAGGGGAGGGGCAGAATCCTGAATCTCGCGCCAGGCCAGGTTGTTGCCGGCAGCGAAGCCCAGGTTCTCATCGCTCGCGATGAGGCGGACGCGGGGAAACTCGTCCGACACCATCGCTGGCGTGCCATCGGAGGAATCGTTGTCCACCACGTAGACCTGGGCGTCCAGATCGGAGCGCTCGACGTCGGCCAAGAGAGAACGCAGGCAGGCAGTCAACAAGCCTCGCACGTTCCAACTGACGATCACCACTGCCAAACGAGCCATGTTGAGGTCCCAGTTTCCCGCTACCCGCACAACCAGATGGAAGGACGGCGCCGAGAAAGGCCCGCAGAACGCACAGCTCAGATAAAGCGCTGCCGGATATCCGAACTGACGTAATCGAGGGTAGCCACGGTGATGGCGATGAACCAGACGGCGATCCCGGCCGAGCGGTAGTCCAACAGACGGATGTACTGGGTCAACAGGAAGCCGATGCCACCCCCACCCACCAGGCCGATGACGGTGGACATGCGAACGTTGATGTCCCACCTATAGATGGAGAAGGAGACGAAAGGCGGGATCATCTGAGGCACCACCGCGTACATAATCGTCTGCAGGCGCGTCGCGCCGGTGGCCTGAACGGCCTCGATAGGGCCGGGGTCAATGTTCTCGATCGCCTCCGAGTAGAGCTTTCCCAACGCGGCGATGGAGTGGACGGTCAGGGCGATAATGCCGGCGAAAGGCCCCAATCCCACCACCGTGATGGCAAGAATGGCCCAAATCAGCGGCTCAATGGAGCGGACGATGTTCAGGATGGAACGGACGAAGTAGTAGACGCCCATCGTGACAGGGGACCCGGACATCAAATTCCGAGCAGCCAGGAAACTGACGGGGATGGCAAAAACGATGCCGAAGATGGTGGCCATCATTCCCAGGACGATGGTCTCCACCATCTTTTCAATGTTATGCAGCAGCACCTCGCTGGGCTTCAACGCCCCTACCGTCGAGGTCTGACGGGCCTCTATGCGATGAATCTGGCGCCCCTCAGAGCTGGGAGGAATGAGCCGATAGGGCATGGTGACCTCGATCTGAAAAGCCCCCTGATCATCGGTTTGAAGCGTGATGTACTCACCGCCCCGACGCATGCGGAACTCGTTGCCGATGGGATCCACCCACCAGATGTAGGTCTCGGTATTGGGGGCGAATCCTCGGCCGACGACGGTCAGCTCGGTGCCGGGTACCTCGGCCAGGTTCTCGTCCCTCGTCGCCAGGTCCCCGCAGGTTGGATCGGCCACCACGTAGGGCTCGCCGGGCACCTCCTCCGGCGGGGGAGGTGGGGGTTGATCATCACAGGGGGACAGGATATCGGCCCCCGCGCTGACCGTCTCGGTATCCCGCGTGACCGCTGCCTGCCAGGGCCACACAACCCGGGAGAGAGGTCCCCAGGCGTCCGAAAGCTCTGTGGCCAACTTA
>Ga0180432_10008209_pt1 | contig 13085 bp, 22 predicted proteins | sample SS_ome_10_FD_132414 | JGI IMG/M metagenome (GOLD analysis project Ga0180432, IMG submission 132414) | Hypersaline lake sediment archaeal communities from the Salton Sea, California, USA - SS_1_MS_2 metaG | ecosystem: Environmental > Aquatic > Non-marine Saline and Alkaline > Hypersaline >...
GAAGTCGTCCGCGCCCCGTGCCCAAGCGACGTTAGCCCGGGCCCTGGTGATGAACGACGCCAAGCGTTTCATCCAGAGCTGTTTCTCGGGCCCTTCGGGCATGGTCTGGACGAGATCGGCCTTGACGAGGCGCCAGTCGCGGGCGTTTCCTTCGAGGGATTCGATGACGTTGTCCGGACAGCTGGCGCATGCGCCCAGGTGGAGCCCGACGACCAGGCCCGCCAGGACCAGGTAGACCAGGGCCTTGTAGTCCCATGCCGTTTTCATGCTGAGGCCTCCGAGTAACCGGAAAAAAAAGCGGCCAGAAAATCGTTGCAAACCCTTGGGCCTCGTCGCCGGCGAGGCTGGTGTCTTCCGAGTTCCTACAGAGTCGGAACTCACGGCACGTTGATCCTTTTCAGGAGCCATTTCTCATAGACGTAGACGCCGCCCGTGCCCGGGCTGCGGACGAAGAGGAAAAGGAGAGGATGTCCCGTCCCATTCGGCCGCTGATAGGTCACGATCGCGGCCTCGTCGTATTGGATCCACAGGACACCCTTCACGGGAGGGAGGCGTTTCGAGCGGAATCGCGACCGCCATTTCTGGAAGGCGTCCTGCAGCGTCATGCGAGGCCACGGGGCCCCGGAGGGCGCGTCCGGGTGGATCACGCCGATGACGTTGCCGAGCTCGATCTCTATTTTACCCATGCCAGTCCTCTATGCTGCCGGCCTCGGGCGGGAGGATCCCAGGTCCTCCTCGCCCGGGCCGGCTTTGCAATCAAACCCCATACCAGAATGACGTCCCGAAGAACGGCAACGAGGGCATCTTGTGGCGCCTCGAATGCGACGGGAAGCCCGCGGCCGTCTTGACGCGGCGGTGGATCTCTTTCGCCCACTTGGCGACGGCCGGCCGCAAATCCTCCGGGGGGAGCTCGCGCAGGACCTCGTGGACGTCCCACAGGCTCAGCATCGCGGCGAGAAAGTAGCCGTCCTCGACGTACTTGTCGAAGTCCGCCAGGTGATGCTTTACGAGGACGTCCGCTTCCTCCCTCCGATTCATGCCGATTCTCCCTCCGATTCCGCAATTCGCTCTCGCGGGGCGCCTCCCCACAGGGGGAACAGTCCGCCGTCCCTGGTGATGTACCAGCGATGACCCGGATGCAGCCAAGTGTGCGGGGCCCACCAGCGAGGCGTCACAATGACGACGTTGTCGGCGACGCGCTCAAGCTCTCGCAAAGCGGCCTCCGGGTCCTCCAGGTGCTCCAGGACGTGCGCGGCCAGCGCGACCCCGAAGTGCTTGTCGGGGAAGTCGAGTCTATAGATCGAGCCGTGCGTCACCGTCCCGGGCCCCTGGTGATCCGTTTCCGCGGCCACGTCTATGTTGACGTCGCCGTAGGTTGCCGGCCCGAGGAGCGCCGCGCGAAACGAGGACCTCCTCGTGCCGGCGCCGGCGTTCAGGAACGGCTTGCCCAGGCGGTTCGCCAGGGCCCGGCAGTACATAGCCGCGGCCCACGTCCGCAGGAGCACGTCGTAGGAGTAGGCCCCGCCCGCGAAGAGGCCCGCGCCGGCCAAGCCGGCGCCGAGAACGATCTTTTTCCAGTCCATGATACGATTCAGAACGGCGCCGATTCGAGTTCGGCCGACGCGCGACGGAAGGCTTCCTCCTGGAGCTCCTTCTCGCGCTCCATCCGGCGCGAGATCGCGGCCGCGTAGATCGCCATGCCCACGGCGCCGATCGCGCCCAGGGCGATGTTCGCAACGACCAGCCCCACGGCGACCTTGCCGACCGTGCTCCAGCCCTCGCCAGCCTGTGCGTCCATGATATCCTCCTCAGATTTTGATCTCCGGGTTGCGGCTCAGCGAATTGATATCGTTCAGCCACTCGCGGTTTTCCTTGGCGAAGGCCTCCACCGCTTTTTTCGTGTCTGGCAAGGGCCCCCACTTCTCTACCAGGCGCTTGACGGCTCTAAGGGCCTTGCCCTCTCCGGTTTCCAATCGCAGGGCCGCCAGGCCGGATTCCGGATGCGTCACGACGTACAGACCCTTCGGAGGGGTTTCGCCCTCGGGCCGGTAGGGCTTATGGACCGCGTAGCCCTGGAAACACCACGCCTCCATGGGTTGCCGGACCTTGCCTTTCGGTCCCGTGGTGAGGACCTGGATCTGGCATCGGTCGAATCCGAGCTTGCGTTGCGCCGCCCTGCGAGGTTTGGTCGGCAGGGGTTCCAGCCCCGTCGTCGGGGGGGCCTTTGTCTCGACCTTTCCATTCGCCGCTTGCTGAAGAAGCTTCATGTAGCCCGGACCCTTAACGACCAGGTCCTCCACGCGCTCATACTGTTCTTTCTCCCACCGCGGCGAATCGAGGGAGATCCCGGCGACCATGGGGACGGCGACGCCGTCAAGGAAAAACACCCTGGTGAACTGCTTGAACTTCCCGCCCTCGTAGGTCGATTCGTCAAAGGGCGTGAAGACGACGGCGGGATTCTGCTTGCGCATCCGGCGAAGCTTCGAGAGCGGCCGGGAGTCCTTCCCCATCGTGTAGTAGACCACGAACGGGAAAGGGTAGCCGGGAGGATGCCAGACGGCGAAGAAATTGCGTTTCTCAGCGCCCGGAACCGCCCCCCAGAATAGGATCTGCCCCATGAAACCGTTCCAATCGCCGCGGCGAAACAGGTCGGTGACGTCCTTCATGGGCACGGGTTTGGCGACGTTGCGCCACTTGGCGCCGACGTTAACGCCCCTCCCTTCGCGGAGGAGGTCCTCCCACGACATGCTGGCAGCCGTTCTCATGCGCGCCCCCGAAAAGAGCCTTGTCCGTTCCCCGCTCGTGGCCTATGTGGCGTCGTCGGGCTCCGGGGCCTCGTGCGCGCGAGGATTCTTCCAGCTGGATCCGGGCCGGAGGCGCTTCGCGCCCTGTTCCGGAGGCGGCGGGGACCAGGCCGTGCCGGCCGTCCGGCCACCTTCGGGCTGGTGGACCTTGCGCACCGCCATGGGCGGCGCCGGCGCCGGCTTCTCCTCGGGCACCGCCGTGCGGCTGGAGCCGGCGCCGATTCGACGGATCTTCGCGGCGACGGCCTTCGTCTTCTCCTCCGCGGGCGAATCCGCCTGCGCCTCGACCCGGTCGGGATCGAGCGACGGATCGCGGAGGTAGGCCGCCAGGAAGCGCCGAGCGTCGGCGTCGTCCGTGCTGTCGGCGAGGCCTCGGAGAGCCTTGCGCCGGTCGGACCCTTCGGCGTCGAGGAGGGCCCGCTTGGATTCCGGGGAGAGTCCCCGGATGAAACGTGTCATCGCGTGCATGATTCACCTCTCAAACGTAGGTTGACGATGCCCGGGTCCACCAGCCCGGATCAGATGTCCGCGAGCTCCACCAGGGCCTCGGTTTCCACGCGGACGCGGTAGCGTCCGCCCTCCAGCGTGCCCAAGGCGGCGCCGGCGGCGTCGCAGGCGTTGATCTTGAGCGCCGTCCCCGCGGGCTCGGCCGCCCAGGTCAATTCGGCCGCCTGCGTGTTGGCGAGGAGATCCGCCGTAAGCCCGTACTGGTCCGGATCGGCGTCGCCGAGGCCCGCCTTGACGGCCCCGCCGGCCGCCGTGGGGGGGTCGAGGATCTGCAGGTTCGCGGTCTTGACGAACTCGCCGTTCGCGATCGTGAAGCCCGTGTCGAGCTGCGCCGCGGCGCCGCCGCCCTCGACCGTGTCGATGATGCGCTTCGACCCGTCCCGGTACTCGTTCGGGTTGATTTGCACGCCGGTCTGGGGCGTGCCGATGCGCGAGTCTTCGAGCCTCGATCCGGCCGGAGCGTCACGGAATCCCTCGTCCGGCACCAGGGTCCCCACGCTGATGATCGGAGGGTTGTCCGGATCGCCGCCCGCCGCGCCGGACAGATCCACCATGAGGGAGTCATCGTAGATGTTGACCCGAGAGGCCAGCCAGTCCACGTTCTGAACGCCCCCGTGGTTCGCGATGAAGGCGAGATCGCCGGGAGCGGACGCATTGTACAGCGTGAAAAGCGCGTCCTGGAACCGGATCAAATTCGCCACGCCGCCGCCGTCGATCACGCCGCCGCCCGCTCCGAATCCGAAAAGGTCCACGCGGGATTGTTTGATGGACAGGATGGTGTTTCCGGCCAGCTGGAACGGCGTCTCGTTCGCGGGATCGGCGAACAGGAAGCCGAAAAGGACGATCTGGTAGATCAGGCATTCCCCTCCGGACGCTCCCCCCTTCGGCCCCTCATCGACGACGATCAGGCCTTGCCCGTTCGAGCTGCACAGGAGCGCGTTGTAGATGCACCCCAGATCGCCGTGCGTCCTGCGGACGGTGTGCTGGAGGACGCAGTCCCTCTCCCAGATCAACCAGTTTTCGTCTCCCTGGATTTCGAGATCGGGCAGGAAGATCCCGTTGATCCCGAGAACGCGCCGATTCGGTTCCGCGACGGCCGTGGGACAGATGATGTCGCCCCCCTGAACGGTGGTCATGCCGAAGTTGGCATAGAAGGTTCCGTCCCTCACGTTCGGCCGGAAGAACCACGACCGCCTGGCGCTGAGATTCAGATCCCCCGCCAAGGTGTGCTCGGAAAGAGGATCGAACAGGAGTACGGCGTTGACGCCGTCCGGCATGCGGTCCGCCTCGGCGACGGCCTCCTCGATCGACGGGTAGGCGCGCACGCCCGGCCGCGGGTTGTCGTTGACGTAGAAGCCGATCAGGGGGTCCAGCTGGCGCCTCTGCCGGCCCTGTCCCGAATTGTCTCTGGAGTACATGAAATGATTACCTCCAAATGATGGCCGTAACGATGCCCCCCACCACGAGGAGGCCGGCCGCGGTCACGAAACCCGCGACGGTGAGAACATTCCGGCGGCGCCGCCACTTGTCGAGCACCAGCCGGCGGACGTCGTGCAGGCTCGTGATCGCCACCGTGCGCCACTCCACCTGCGAACCCTTGGAAAACCAGCCCGAAAAAAGGGCGTTGAACGTGTCGCGCACGCCGGCCAGGTCCGGGTCGCCGGCGGGCAGTAGGTCCTCGGCGAGGTCCTGCGCCGTCTTGAGCTTCCGCCCCCAGAGGTTGCGCGAGTCGGTCTCCGGCCAGGCGTCCTGGATCGTCGCCTCCAGGTCCAGCATGAGATCGCGGAAGGCGTCCTGCGCCGGCTGCCCGACGTACTTCCGGAACGTCCGGGGCTCCTCGCCCTTTTCCACGACGGTCCCCGGCGGAACCTCGTCCAGGCTTGCCGGGTCCTGGTCGCCAGGCGCCTGTCCGGCCTGCGTCCAGGGGCACCACGAGGGGGGAGGATTCCAGCGCGGTCCGTAGGGATTGCGCATGCCGAACCGCCCCCATCCGCGGCCCGGGCCGTACTGGCCGGCGCGCGCGTCGGCCACTTGCAGAGCTGCGAGCATGTCAACCTCCGATGATGCTCTTGCGCGCCGCGTCCCCGCCCTCCGGGTTCTGCGCCTGCAGGCGCGCGATGTTCTGGCCGGCCTGGATCAGGACGGTGGACAGGTCCGCGAGCGGGATCTGCTTCTCCAGATAGGCCGCCGTCCCGCGAAGGACGGCGCCGATCTGCAGGCCGATCGGGCCGCTGTGCTGGAGCCGGTTCCCGACATTCACCAGGTAGAGCCCCGTCTGCGTCATTCCGACGCCGGAAACCTCGAAAACTCGTTCCGGTGCTCCCATCGTTTCCTCCTCTCGCTCAGGGTGTACGTCTCCTCGAGGATCACTCCGGAAATCCCAGGTCCGGCCTCCAGGATTGCTGGAAGGTCTGGTGGATCAGGATCTCGTAGACCATGATCCAACCCCGCCGCACGCCGGCGAGGTAGATCGCCTCCCAGAGCTTGCCCACGTTCCAGTAGTCCGTCGCGATGCGGATCGACTTCGGGATCTGCCCCTTGTACTGCCAGATCCCCTGCTCCTGCAAGACCTGGACGAACCAGATCCCCTCCTGCTTCCCTCCCGTGCCGACCTCGTAGTCTCCGGCCTTTGCGACGCCGTCGATCCAGACCTTGCGGATCCCGTTGTAGGCGTCGTCCATGCCCTTTTTCAGTCCGGCCAGGTAGACCACCCAGGCGAACTGCTTGGCTTGCCAAGCCCGTTTGAGCTGGGGCACGGTCGGCGTCCCCTTGAAGACGCGGTCTTGCCAGGTCAGCATGTATCCGGTCAGGTCTGCGTTGAGTCCCATCTCATGCCTCCAGCCACTTGCGGATCTGGTGATCCGGATCCAGGCCTTCGACCTGCGCCTTGATCCAGTCGTCCAGGTCGTCCGGGTGCTCGGCCGTGTCCACCTGGCCGAGCATGAAGTTGCGGAGCTCCCCTTCGTTGCCGATGAGGGGCACATCGGGCGGGACGGCACCGACCACGATCACGGGCTCCTCGGGTTCGAACGGCGCCGGAGGAGGGGCCGCGGACGGTTGAGACGGCTGCGGCGCCGGCGGCGCGTTCGCCTGCAGGTCCGCGGCCGAAACGCTCGATTGTTGCGGCACAGTCGGCGCCGGGCCGGCGCTGGCCTGGAGCTGTTTCTTGATCTGGGCGTCCTCGTCCTTCTTTCGACCCCAAAACCAGTACCAGATTCCGAGGCCTCCGGCCGCGGCCGCGGCCACCCCGGCGATGATCTGATTCCTCGATGCCATGTTGCCCCCTATGGGTTTGGGATCGGCGCCGCCGGCGTCAGCGTCGCCACGGGCGACGGCGTCGAAACGATCGGCGCCGTAGGAACCGCCGGCGAGACCGCGCCAGGCGAGGGCGCCGGCGTCTGGACGGGCGCCGGCGCTCCCGGCGGTGCCCCCCCGGTGTACGTCGGAGGATTGACGACCGTTCCCCCGGTCCCGGGTGCCGCCGGGATCGGGTACATGGCCGCCTGCGCGGCCGCCTGCTCCCTCGCGCGCTGCGCGGCGAGCTCCTCGCGGTAGTCGGCCGCGATATCGGACATGCGCATGTTTCCCAACAGGGCGCCGGCGATCGAGCCTATCTGCGTTGCGATCGCGGCGCCGGCGACGCGCTGGAGGTCCTGCGTCGAGACTTCGTCCCGGGCGACCGCGCCGGCGAGCCCGACCGCGGCCGCGGCGCGCTCCTCCTCCGTCTGCGCCTGGAAGAGCTTATCGAGGTACTGCGCCACGAGGGCCCGTGCCTCCTCCTCGCGCTTCGCCTGCCGGTACCGCGACCAAAGCGCGTAGACGACCAGGCCCACGCCGGCCACGCCTGCGGCGCCCCAGAACAGGCGCCACGCGCGCGGGTTGCCCTGCCCCACGACTATTCCAGCGCGGTCCACAGAACATATCCTCCGGCGAGGACCCCGACGAGCACGAGCCCGCCGGCAATCTCACGCCGATAAACGCGATACCAGGGTTCCGGCGCCCCGGGGATCGGCCCGGCCGAGGCGAACGCGCCGGCCATCCCCCTCGCCTTGTAGTCCTCGATCGCCCGCTTCATCGTCTCGACCGCCTCGGGCCCCTGTTGCGCCGCGAGGTCGAGGAGGTACGACTCGCCCCGGGCGAGGATCTCGTCGCGTCGCTCGGGCGGAAGATCCCAGAGGTTCGCGTTGACCTGGTCCGTGACGTCCTGGTACTTCTCCAGCTCCGGAGGCCTCTCCGAGGGGGGGAGCACCTGGCCCGCCATGACGAACGCGGTAACGTCGTCCTCCCAGGTCGTCGTCGCCGGGTCGGTGGCAAGCACGGACAGGCTCGACACGAGAAGCGGCGTCGTAGCGCCCCCGGTGTAGTATGTCGCGACTGCAGACAGTACCACGGCCCCCACGCGCGCCGCCCATCCGCCAACAACTCGCCCCCGTTTTGGATCTTCCTCGAACCACTCCCTTATGGACGTGACGCCCGGCAAGACGATGTCGATAGGTTCTCGAAAAAGAGTCTGAAGCGCCGTTGCTCCGACTTTTGCCGTGCGAGAGCCGCGCGACTGCGTAGACCTCGTCCTGCGTTCGGCGCGCTGTGCCGCTTCCTTGGCTGACGCCAGAAAATCGCTCAAAAAGCCGCCTTGTACCGGCCGTCCAATCGCTTCGCGAACAGCGATCATCCAGCCCAGGCCTTGGGCGATCGGCCGCACCGTCGCCGGCGAGGCCTCCAGCAGCGCGTCTGTTCCGCGGATGGGCAATAATCACACCCCTTGAAAGGCCTTGGCGGCGTCGGCCGCGAAGGCGTCGAATCCCGGTACCGGATCGTAGTCCCCGCGCCCGATCGCGCGGAGGAGATCGAGCGCCGTCGATCCGCGCACGTCGCGCTCCATCAGGGTCCGGAAGCACGTCGCTTGCGCGCGGAGGCCTTCGCGCTGCAGGCATTCGTTCGACCGCTGGATGATGTTCGCGGCCGCGGCCTGCATCTGGATCTGCACGGTGAGCTGCGACTCCGGCGTCGGCGCCGCGATCCACGCGCGGAAGAGGTCCTCGAACTCGGCCAGCGTCATGTATTCCTGCGCGGCGACGAGATCGACGTACTTCTCGGCGACGTCGGCGACGGCCTTCTCCTGCTCGTAGAGCTGCGCCGCGGCCGCCTCGTCCCCGACCTGGTCCCGCATGTACTCGATCTCGTTCAGCTTGGATTCCCACCGCCCGCCCTCGCCGACGACCTGCGAGGAGAGAGCCTGCCGGAGCTTGGTCTCCTTGGCGTCGAGATAGTCCATGCGCTCGCGCTGCGCGACCACCACGCGCACGAACCGCACGATCGAGTAGGTGGACAGGCCGAGCCCGGGCAGGACCGCGGGAATCTTCCACCAGCCCGGCACGATCCATGCGGGGATCGCCGTTGCGGCCGAGCCGGCCAGGAAGAGGGGAACGTCGAAGAGGGCCTCGTAGGCGATCGGCCGAAAGGCCCGACCGAATCGCTTGAGCTCCTCGGCCAAGCCCGGGAAGATGTCCGCGAGCATGGGCAGGAGGACCCCCTCCTGCAGGAACGCATAGTTCATGCCGCCCTGGAACGAGGAGAATCCCGTCAGGTCCACCAGGGCCGGCATGGGGAACGGCGTTATTCCAGCTTGGGCCCGGGGCATCGTCTCGTCCTCCAAAGCGGGGCGAGGAGAGGCCGGGCGCCGGCGAAGCCCCCGCCTCCCCGTCCCCCGCGTATTATGTCGGCCCGACCTGGTCGTCGAACGCGAGACGGATCAGGATCCAGCCCGCCTGCTCGACGTCCGCCCGCACGACGTAAATCCCCTGCCCGAGGTCGATCTGCTGGAACGCGGCGTTGACGACCGCCTTGGGCGTCGGCGTCGGCGCCGTCGTGTCGAACGGCATGGACGCGATGACGTCGCCGATCTCGTTCTGGATCTCCAGGGCGGCGACGCCCAGATCGCCGGGTCCGTTCACAACCTGGCCCCGCATGCCCCAGACCTTGCACTTGGCATGCGGGTAGAACGTGGGGTTCGCCTCTCCCTCGGGAATGGGGATCAGGAACTCCGTGGATCCATGAAGGCGCCGGCGCGTGCGGAAGAAACTCAGCTGCAGGGCCGACCCGGATCGCGTCAAGGGACGCATGGCTCCTCCTGTGAGCGGTGAGGGGCGGGCGGAGCAAGTCGCGCCCGCCCCTCTCATGGCGAAAAGTCGTCAGATCAGAGCGGAGGCACGGGCCCGACCTGCGTGAGGTCGAATCCCACCGTGACGAAGACCCACCCTTCCTGCGCGTCGTCTTCCTTCACGATGTACATGGTCTCCTGGTTCTCGAACTCGTGATGGTTCGCGTCCACCAGGCCGTCCGGCGTCGGGGTGACACCCGTGACGTCGAACTCCATCGTGGCCGCCACGGTTCCGTCGCCGTGCTGCAGCTGCAGCTCGGCGCCGCCGCCGTTGACGAACCCGGGCCCATTCACGACCTGCCCCTCGAAGGCCCACACCTTGCAGCCCTTGGGCGCCTTGATCGTCGGCGTGACGGCCCCGGAGGGCACGACCACCAGGAGATCGAGCGTCCCGCGGAGTCCCCGGAGGCTCCGGATGAGGTTGTCCTGTGCCACGGCGAGATCCCTCCGAATAACCGTGTAAAAGTGGACGTATTTCGGCCTCGGGACCTACCCCCGAGGGGGAAATCGCGCCCGTTTTTCGGGCCCCGGAAGGGGAGGGCTTCTCAGCCCCCCCCCCGATGATCCGGACCCCGTCCGATGCTTCCTAGCTCTCCTGCTCGATGCGGTAGAGCACCGTCCCGTTGCGCGGGACCACCGCCCCGGTGTCCTCGACCGCCCAGAGCTCCACGGAGTAGTTGCGGTCCTGGTTGTCTTTCCCCCCGGAGAAGACGAGGCCCGCGGGGACGACGTGCTCGAATCCGTCCACCCAGAAGCGAATCGGCCCGTACTCCTGCAGGACCGTCGTTCCGTCGCCGTCCACGAGGACGACGAAGAAGTCCTGGTGCCCCACCGGCATGTCGGAGCCGACGTCGATGTCGAGCACCGTCATCTTGTAGCCGGGCGGCAGGACCTTCTTCGCGCCCGTGACCTGCGAGAACGCGGCGTTGCCGACGTCCTCGCCGTACATCTTGGTTTCCTTCCAGACGGGATCCGCCATGGTGATACCTCCTATGCTCTCTGTCTGACCTCAACGTAGAGATCGAAAACGGTCTGGTCTCCTCCCTGGTTCTCAAAATCGACCCGGAGGCCCGGCCCCCGGACGATGGCCGTATCCGGCAAGACCACCGAAAGCACGCCCGCCAGGGTTGGATCCGCCGCAAGCGGGTAGGCTTCGGTGGCGACTGGAGGCGCCCCCACGGGCCCCCAGTTAAGAATGATCCGCCCGGCCTGGTCGGACATGGCGTAGCCGGCGACCTGGTGATAGCCCTGGACGTCGCGGCGATTCCCGGTGTAGGTCTCGCCCTCGTCCAGGAGCTCGGGGCCCTCCACGAGGACCTCGATCAGCTGCCGGCGCCTGTCGTCCCGTCCCATGTCAGCTAGGCCTCTGCATGCCGTGGTACTTGAAAATCGAATCCAGGATCCGGTTGAATCTGCGCCAGGCCCTCCGGTGGACCCGGTCCCTCTTGTTCGCCTCGAACGCCCCGAGGACCTCCATCAGGCTTCCCATCGGATGATAGATCGACGCCAGCGCCAGCGCCGGCGGGCCCCCCGGGTATGCCTTGCAGTCCCCCGTATCCGGGTCCTTCCAGGCCCCCAGGGGACAGCCCAGGAACGCGATGGCGCCGGGGCTTTCGGTCCCGACCATCGCGAACGTCTGGAACAGTTCCGAAGGGATGATTGCCTCCTCGAAATAGGTCCGGCCCTTGATCTTGATCGGCGTCGTCTCGATCAAGGCGCCGGTCTTCTCGTTCCTGATTTTCACGAAAGGCTCTCCTCGGCGACGAGCCCTTCGATGTCGTATCGCCACGCCGGGTTTCCGAGCGCCGTCAGCGACGTCCAGCGAAGCACGATCAGCCCTCCCGGGCGGATCGCGAAGTTGCGCGGGAGCACCAGGTGGAAGCCCGCGCCGGCGACCAGCCCGTTGTTGATGTAGTTCCTTGCCGGCGACCAGACCTTGTTCAAATAGACCACGTCGAAGCGGCTATTTCTCCCAGACCAGGCATCGACCGGCTCGACGTCGAAGACGCGCTCGATGCTCGCCAGCTCGTCGGGCGACCTGAGCGCGATCTCCTGGACCTCGCCCGCGCCGCCGATCGGATCGAGCTCCACGACGCCGCGGAACCGATAGCACGAGTCCGCCGAGGGGACCTCGAATATCTGCCGCAACCAGGGAAGATCCTGAGACAGGACCCGGTCCGACATGCCGGCCGCTTTCGCGCCGGCCGCTTTGCCCGATCGTCTCGTCATTCGCTTTCGGCGTCGTTCTCGGCCTGCTGCTTCCTGCGCTCGTACTCGACCACCTTGTAGGGCGTGATCTCCGGCCAGAACTCCGGTTTGACGAAGTAGGGATCGTCATGCGGGCTTGCGCCCCAGAGCACCAGGGTAACTTCGAGCTCCTCCTGGCCCCCGTTGGCGACCATGATCTTGACCTTCGACGTGCCCTTGAGGGGCTCCTCGTAGAAAAACTCCTCGCGGGTGCTGCCCATGCGCGCGAGAAGGTCGATCGGGATGTCGCCGCCGCCCATGTTGACGTCTTTGCTCTCGCCGGCGAAGCGGCGCTTGACGTGCTTGGCGACGAGCGGAATGGTCGCGAGCTGATGAAACGGCGTCTCCCCGATCTTGCCGTCGACCGACCTCCAGATGAACCCCGATTCGTCGATGTCGAAGACGAATTCTTCCTGGCCGCCGCCTTCGATGTTTTTCGTGACGGCGTAGTACGCATTCATTCCCGGCCTGGACATGGCGCCTCCTTAGAAAGGCACCGGCGGGCCCCGGTTGCCCGGGGCCCTTCCGGTCCGCAAAAGTATCCCTGAGCGAGGGATTCTTTCCCTACGCGGCGCCCCGGGCCTTGTCCTGCCCCCGCAGGAAGACGAGCGGAGCGAGCTCCAGGAGCTCGACGCGGAACTCCAGTGTTTTGTCCGCGCTGAGCTGGACGCCGCCGCCCGGGTACTCGATCTCCGGGTAGAAGTTGGCGCCGCCCTTGATCGCCAGGCTCTTGAACAGGCTCCGCAGGTCGGTGTAGCTCATGTCCCCGAAGAACACCGACGGCTGCGCGGCGAAGACGAAGTCCGAGTGGATCCCGAACTGCCGGCCGCCCGTGACGTACTCGACCTTGTCGCGGAAGACCTCCTTGCCGGTGATGCCCTTCTTGATGGAGAGCACGCCGCCCTGGATCAGGGAGCGGGCGTCCGCCTCGCCGAGGCGCGCGCCGACGACCTGCAGCTTCATGTACTTCACCTCGGCGATCTTGCCGCCCTCGACCAGCTCGTGCGGGCGGGTGAAGAAGTGCTGCAGGTTGTTCTTGTTCTCCTCCGTCTTCCAGAAGTCGATCGCGTCGTCCCCGTTCTCGACGACTTCCTGGTCCCACTGCGCGTAGGCGTCCAGGATGATCGTTTCGTGGATCTCGTCCCCGATCTCGACGAACCGGGTATCGAGCGAGGGGATCCCCGGGACGTACTGCACGTCCGTCCCCTGAATGGTCTGGATCTGCACACCCATCGGCATGTCTCTTCTCCTCAAAGCATCCGTTGGAACGGATCGAACCACGTTTGCCGGGTTCCATTGACCCGGTCAGATCAGGACCAGAGGGCCTTCCGGTCCCCCATGAATCCCGGTTGCAGGTCGGACATCGA
>Ga0180432_10008210_pt1 | contig 13085 bp, 10 predicted proteins | sample SS_ome_10_FD_132414 | JGI IMG/M metagenome (GOLD analysis project Ga0180432, IMG submission 132414) | Hypersaline lake sediment archaeal communities from the Salton Sea, California, USA - SS_1_MS_2 metaG | ecosystem: Environmental > Aquatic > Non-marine Saline and Alkaline > Hypersaline >...
CCAGGGTGAGGCTCTCCCCGAAGCGCTGCCGCTCCAGATCCACGTAATCGCGCACCAAATCGAGCTCTTCACCCAGCGGGATGTAGGTGCGCTCGGAAATCGACAACACGCGGCGATACACATCCGCCAGCTTGACCACATAGTCCTCTGCGCGGGGTGGGTCCTCTCCGATCAACGCCGCCACTGTGTTCAAGCAGTTGAAGAGGAAGTGGGGATCGAGCTTCGCCTGCAGGCTCTTGACCTTGGCGTTCAGTTCGTGCTGCTTGGCGTGCTCGCGATCGATCTCCGCCTGCTGCTGCGCGCGGATCCGATACTCCAATTCGTCCCGCAGGAAGAAATACCCACCCACCGGAGTGAAGATGAACAACCCCGCCAGGATCGAGATTCCGATCCCTTGCAGCCAGAAGGTCATCTCCCCCTCGACGATCGATGCGGCCACTACCCCTCCCGCGTACGACCCGCCGTTGACCACGACCAGGAAGAGAGCCGCCAGGAGGGGACGCCACATTCGCCGCCGGTAGCGCACCAGAAGGAGCAGGGGCGGGAAAATGATGCCCGTACAAAGGAGCGTGTAGAGAAGCACCTCAGCGTAGATCGAGATGTCATCGGCGCTGACGATCAAGATCAGCGAACCGACAAAGATCGTTACGGCACTCACGAGAAGCAACAGATCTCGTATGACCGTCCGGATGCGCATCGACCCTCTCCCCTCGCCCCCCATTATCGGCCCACCGGAAGGCGGGATGACAGCACTACCCGACGAAATGCCCCCAATCGCCGACGAATGGCCTTCCCCATTCGCTCCCCCGGGCGAACCATTCGTCGGCACCACGTGGCTTCTGTCGGAAGCGCCCCACATAACCCTCTACTCCCTCGTAGCATAGGGCCAGATGATGACTGGGGACGCTACGAAGGAGGTGACGGCGATGAGGATTGTAATCGTTTGGCTGGCGGCGGCGGCACTCGCCCTGGGCACGCTGGCGGCGGAACCGCCCGTGTCTCACGTACTCAATACCAGTACCCCGACCGACGGCCATGAGGTCTGGCGGTGCCGGGAGATCTGGCGGGTTGGAGGGGATAACGAATCGGATCCCCTCTTCGGACTGATCAGCGAGATCGGAGCGGATGAGGCGGGCAACATCTATGTGTTGGATACCCAACTCTGTCACGTCCACATGTTCTCGCCGCAGGGGGACCTGGTGCGCACGTTGTTTCGTCCCGGGGAAGGGCCCGCGGAGATCGACGCCCCGATAGACTTGGTCGTCTTGCCCGACGCTGTGGGTCTGGCGCAGGAGTACCCGGGGAAAATCGTGATCGTCGACCGCGACGGGAACCCCCGTCCGACCATCGTCCCCGGGCAGGGATCCTCGGTCTCCTTGACCACCGCTGGGCATGCCGATTCCTGCATCCTGGCCACCGGGGCATACATCGGGCAGGGAGACGAGCCGGGCACGCAGAGCCGAACCTACTTCCTCGCTTCGTTCGATCCCGAGGGGGCTGAACGGACGCGGTTTCTCGAAGCCCACGGGGTGTACAACTACACCGACTTCACGTTCTCCGAACGCCACCACATCCCAAGCTTCTGGTGGGGATGGACCACTACGGCGGACGGGCACTTGTACGTCGTGCCCGATCGGGATCAATACATGGTTCATGTCTACGATTCAGAGGGCGTTCTTGAGCGCGTCATTCAGCGCGCCCACGCGCCGGCCCGGCGGGATGAGGCGGCGATCGGCCGCCTCCACCGACTCCTCGAGGGAGCCATGGCCGGACTCCCCTTCGAGGTGGCGTACGACATCGAGCCGACCCATCCTGCGATCTCCTCCTTCCATCGGCCGCTCCATGTCACGCCCGATGGATATCTCTGGGTGACGACCACCGAAGGCCTTCTGGATCAACCCGACGGCATCATGGCCACCTACGATGTCTTCGATCCCGCGGGGACGTTCGTCAAACAGGTTTCGATCGCCTGCGAGGGCCGAGGGTACGATGACTGCCTCTTCTTCATCGGGCATGATCGGATCGTGTTGCTGAAGGGGTACATTGATGCCTTGGCCGCGCAGTTTGGTCGGGGGGTGGTGCCCGCGGGTGAAGACGAGGATCCACAACCACCGGAAGTGATCTGCTACGAGGTGGTGAGCCAAACCCGTCTCTAGCCCGAAGGATCGTTGGATCTCCCTGCTTCCTCCACTTCGCCGCGATGAAGCGTTGGCCTCTGCTCAGTCGTTCCGTATGATCCTCCCCATGAACACACCCGATAGCCGAGAGGTCAGCATGCCCAACCCCAGCACCCGCGGCCGCTCCGTCCTCTTCTGGATCATCGCCGTCGTGATCACGGTCGCGGCGGCGGCCTATCAGCGCCGGATCGGACCGACCCGGCCGGTGCGCGGAGAGGTCAACCTCGGCCAGACCGAGCTCCGGTATACGCTCGATCGCTCCCACGGCGGGGAGGAGGATCACCAGGTCTCGATCGAGGTTCCCGATCAAGAGATCAGCGGTTACCTCCTGTTCCGGCGCTACAAAACCGGGGACCCGTGGTTCCGGCGCCCACTCGTCTATGAGGAGGGGCGCTTGCACGCCTCGATCCCACACCAGCCGCCGGCGGGCAAGGTGATCTACCGCTTGAATCTCTACCCCGATCGCACTCGGGATGGCGACCCGGTGGCCGTTCCGCCCGAAGGGCCGGTCGTGTTGCGCTACCGGGGAAGCGTTCCGGCGTGGGTGATGATCCCCCACGTGCTCTTCATCTTCCTGGCGATGCTCTGGTCGAATCGTGCGGGAATCGAGGCGCTCCGCTCGGGCGCCGATCTCCGGCGCCTCACGCAGGGCGCACTAGGACTCATGGTCGTCGGGGGACTCATCTTTGGTCCCGCGGTGCAGTGGTACGCATTTGGGGCGGCCTGGACCGGGTTCCCCCTCGGCTCTGATCTGACCGACAATAAGACGCTGATCGCGACGGTCGCCTGGATCGCGGCGATGATCGCGGTCCTTCGCCGGGGACGGGGGGCACGATGGTGGGTCCTTGGGGCTACAATTGTAACCCTGGGGATCTTCTCGATACCCCATAGTGTGCTCGGCTCCGAGCTCGACTACTCGTCGCTCCCGGAGGCAGCGAGCACTCCCTGAGGATCGCGGCTAAACCAGGCCGCTTTGGCCACCGTCAATGGGATGAGCGCGGAAAGGCTCATACGCCCATCCTCTTGGAGGGAAGGCAGTTGGCGGAGACGGGGAACAAGTTCGGCGGCACGCCGGCAATCACCGAACTGGACCCCGCGGTGCCGGAGCTGGTGAAGCGCGCGCAAGTGGGTGACCACCAGGCGTTTGAGCGGCTCTATCGCGTACATGCCGGGATGGTCTATGCGATCTGCCTGCGGATCTCGGCCGACCGAACACAGGCGGAATGGCTTACCCAGGATGCATTTGTGCGAGCCTGGCAGAAGCTGGGGTCGTACCGCCGAGAAGGGGCGTTTGGAGCTTGGTTGAGGCGACTGACGATGAACCTGGTGATCGAAGACAGACGTCGCTTGGCGCGGGAAGCGAAGTGGGTCGACGCCGAGGCGGAGGTCTCGGGCTCGGAGGCCCCGGCAGCGGTTGAAGATGCGCTCGATCTCGAGCGCGCCATCGGCACGCTGCCCCCGGGCGCCAGGCAGGCCTTCGTGCTGCATGATGTCTACGGGTATCGTCATCGGGAAATCGCGGAGCTGACCGGCCTGGCGACGGGAACGGTGAAGGCCCACCTTCATCGGGCTCGCACACTGCTGCGCAGCGCCCTCCGGGGCTCGTGGCGGGAGGAGAGTCATGACCCACGCTGAAGCTCAGAAGCGGCTCCCTGACTACGTCGACGGTCTGCTGCCTCCAGAGGTGCGGGAAGAGGTCAGGGCCCATCTGGTCGACTGCACCGATTGTCTGCGGGACGTGGAGCAACTGCAATCGCTCAAGGAGCAGGCTCGAGCCCTGCCCGATGGGATCGCCCCCGCGCGGGATCTCTGGCCGGGGATCGCATCTCGCATCGGTTCGGATGCGCGGCAAGCGCGTCACCAGCGATGGTGCGCGCCGCTCTTCGCCTGGCGTGGGCTCGTGCCCACGACGCTCGCGACGGCGGCCGGGCTGGCGATCGTCTTCTTCGCGTTCCTGCGATCCCCGAATCTCGGAGAGCTTGCGCTACCAACGGGGCGCGAGGTCGCACAACCCGATCTGGTCGTCACGGCGATGGTGCAGGCGATGGATACGGAGTGTGAAGCGCCCGCGGACGAGATCGTCCACTACGGAACCGCAACCGACAGCGAGCAGTCCAGCCCGGTGCTGCGACAGCTCGCCAAGGACATTCGAACGATCGACCAGGCGATCACCGAGGTACGGAATGCCTGGACTGCCGATCCGAACAGCCCTCACCTGGCGCGGCTGCTTGCCAGCTACTACCGAGCCAAAGCCGCTCTGCAAGGGAAGGCGACCGAATTGGCGGACGAAGCCTAGAGAGGAGTTAGCCATGAGATGCACGCTGAAGTTCGCCGTCGTTGTGGTCCTGGGTTTCTTGGCCGGGGTAGCTCCGGTTCTGGCCCAGGAACGAATCGACGAGACACGCCCCTTGGAGCCCGATGCCCGGGTCTACGTCCAGAACGTCTCGGGATCGGTCATGGTGAAAGCATGGGATCGCAAGGAAATCCACATCACCGGCTACCTGGGTGAAGGGACGAAGCGGCTCGACATCGAAGGCGACCGGGAACGGCTCGAGGTCGAGGTCATTATCCCCAAGTTCGCGCGTCACGTCGAGGGAAGCGAGCTCGAGATTCGGCTTCCCGCGACCTGTCGGATCGATGTGGCTACGGTAAGTGCCGACATCGACGTCGATGGGCTCGAGGGTCGGATCAACCTGGAGTCGGTCAGCGGGGACATCCGGGCGATCGGCAAGCCCGACGAGACTCAGGTCGAGTCGGTCAGTGGTGACATCGATCTCGACATCGAATCCCGGGACGTACGGGTGCAGGTCGTGAGCGGCGACATCACGTTGGAAGGGACATGCGAGGAGGTTGCCGCGCAGACGGTGAGTGGGGATATCGATATCCGCGCCAAGGGCATCGTCCGGTTGGATGCCAATGGAGTCTCGGGTGATCTGGTCTTCGAGGGCAGCCTGGCGGAAGATGGCTACTATGGCTTCGAATGCCACAGCGGAACCGTCGTCCTCGCCCTCACCGGCAGCATCGACGCTGACTTCGAGATCGAGTCCTTCAACGGCCGGATCGACAGCGACTTCGGCCCCGAACAGCGCCGGCGCCACAAGCACGCCCCGGGCGTGGAGCTTCGCTTCACCGAGGGGAGCGGCGGTGCCGAGGTGCGTATCGAAACCTTCAGTGGGGATGTGGAACTACGCCAGCAGTAGCCGGAACGCCGATGGGCCGGGCGACCTAGCCCGGCTCCACCGGCTCGGGCCGTGGTCCCCGCATCGCGGTGATGATGTCTTCAAGGATGAGATAGAGCGTCGGAATCAGAAGCAGCGTAATCCCCGTGGCGAAGATGACGCCGAAGCCGAGGCTGAGAGCCATCGGCACCAGGAACCGAGCCTGAAGTGAATTCTCCAGGATCATCGGCATCAGTCCCAAGAACGTCGTGACCGAAGTCAAGATGATCGGCCGGAATCGGCGCTTGCCCGAGACCAGAATCGCCTCCCGCAGCGGCGCCCCCTGCCGCCGCGCCCGATTGATGAAGTCGATCATGACCAGGGAATCGTTCACAACCACTCCGGTCAGCGCCACCATGCCGAAGAGCGAGATCATGCTCAGATTGAAGCCGAAGAGCAGGTGACCGATCAGCGCGCCCACGATGCCGAAGGGAACGACACTCATCACGACGAACGGCTGCAGGAAACTCCGGAATGGAACGGCAAGCACGGCGAAGATCAGGAAGAGCCCGAAGCTCAGCGCGCTCAGGATGCTGCTGATGCTCTCCTGCTGATCGCGGCTGCGCCCTTCGAGATCAAACGTAAGCCCGGGGTAGTCGGATGTGAGCTCCTGCAACAAACCCTGCTGCAGTTCCGCCAGTACCTCCGTCGCGTTCGCCTGCTGGCGGTTGACGCGCGCGGTGACATTGACCACGCGCCTTCGGTCGGTGCGGGTGATCGTGCTGTATCCGCGACCCTCACTCACGTAGGCCGCTCGGGAGAAAGGAACCTCCTGGCCTTGGGTGGAGCGAAAACGCATCCGATCGATCGAGGCCAGCGTGCGCCGATCGCTCTCGGGATACCGGACCATCACCTTGACCTCATTCCTCCCCCGCTGGAAGCGTAGGGCCTCGGCCCCGTAGAAGGCGGATCGGACCTGCACCGCCAGGTCCCGCTCCGAGATGCCGAGACTGGAGGCTTCGGGCCGGAGGGTGAGCTTCAACTCCTTCTTGCCTTCGGCGTAGCTGTCGGCAACCTCGCCCACTCCCGAGTAGGAGGCGAGTTGCGCCTTCACCCGCTCGACCGCTTCCAGGAGCACGTTGTAGTCGCTGTGGGAGAGTGCGATTTCGATGTCGGCCGCACCCCGGATCAGATCCGACGAGAAGCTCAACCGGTCGGCTCCCGGAATCTCACCCACCCGCTCTCGCCAGACCCGGGCGAGCTCGCTGGTGCTCACCGTTCGTCGGTCCGGTTCGTCCAGCACGAACCGAAGCTGCGCCAAGTTGGAGGAATATGAGGTTGACCGTCCCTGGGGACCCCGGAAGGAAACCTGCTGCCCCATCAGAATGAACGAGTGCACCAGATTGCTCTCCCCGTTCTTCCGATCCCTGTCGTACTCCCGGATCAGCTCTTCCCCCACTGCCTGGATCCGCCGGGCGTGGCCTTCGGTCTCATCGAAGGGTGTGCCCGGGGGCATGACCAGAGAGACCGTCACCTCGTCGGCTTCGACCTCCGGCATGAAGACGAACTTGACGATGCCCCCGCGGAATACCCCGGCGGCAACGAGCAACACGGCCACGGCGATCGCGAGCGTCGTGTATCGGTTGCGCTGCGCCCAATCGAGGGTCTTCGCATAGGACCCCTCGCGAACGCGATGGAGAATCACATCGACGTGGGCCCGCTTCCCCTCGATCCAGTTCCAGACCGGCGCACTACTGGCCACCCATCCTCCGGAAAGATGGGAGGGAAGGATGAAGAGCGCCTCGATCAGCGATATCGCCAGCACCGTAAGCACGATGATCGGAATGACGCCGAGGAAGTTGCCGACGAAGCCACCGACCATGAGGAGCGCCCCGAAGGCGCACGTGGTCGTGAGCCCCGCGAAGACGACGGCGGTCATCACTTCCCGGGTGCCGTCGACTGCGGCTTGGAGAAGGGGTTTGCCGCGACGACGATGGACGTAGATGTTCTCCCCCACCACGATTGCATCATCGACAACAATCCCCAGAATCGTCAGGAAGGCGAAGAGCGAGATCATGTTGATCGAGATATCGAACGCGGGCAGAAACATCAGGGCGCCCAGAAACGAGATCACGATCCCCATTGCAACCCAGATGGCCAGACGAATCTCGAGGAAAAGCGACAGCGTGATCAAGACCAGAATGAACCCGAGAGTCCCGTTCTTGAGAAGCAGGTTGATCCGCTGAGCGAGGATCTCCGCCGAATCCTGATAGACCGTGAGCCGCACACTGGGCGGCAATTGCGCGTTCTGTTCGTCGATGTATTCGTGGACCGTGCGCGCGATGTCGGTCGGCTTCTGGTCACCCACGCGGAAGACCTGAACCATGATGGCCGGCTTGCCGTCGAGCAGGGCAGCCTGATCGACCTCCATGAATCCGTCCTTGATCTGGGCAATATCGCGCAGGAGAACCCGCCGGCCGTCGGGATGGGTGAATACGGTCACCGAGTCGAACTCGGCACCGGTGTAGCGCTTTTCGACCGTGCGGATCAGGACCTCTCCCGATTCGGCCTTGATCGATCCTCCCGCCAAGTCGAGGGATCCTCGGCGCACGAGGAGGGCCACTGCATCGAGCGTCAAGTTGTACTTGCGCAGGTTCTCCTCTGGGATCTCGATCGAGATCTCGTAGGGTCGGGTGGCGGCCATATCGACCTGCGTGATGTTGGGCATCGCCTGCAGTTCATCCCGCACGCGTTCGGCCTGTTCCCGGAGCGTGCGCTCGGGCAGATCACCGTAGACGAGGAAGGAGATCACCTCGCGCCGGTTGGTGAGCTTGGAGATGACCGGTCGCTCGGCCTCCTCGGGAAAAGTGAGGATGCGATCGACCTCCGATTTCACGTCCTGCAACGCCTGGTCGGTGTCGGCCCCCTCGATGATTTCGAGCGTGACTGTCCCCACCCCTTCCTGCGCGGTGCCGCGGAGCCGCTTCAGTTGATCGATGCCGCTCACGGCCAATTCGACCGGGCGAACGATGCTGTCCTCGACCTCCTCCGGAGTGGCGCCTGGATAGGCGACCGTCACCTGGATCGTCTCGAGGTCGAACTCGGGGAAAACCTCCTGCTTGATGCTCCTCCCGATGAGAAGACCTCCTACCAAGAGGACGAGCATGAGGATGTTGGCAGCCACGTGATTGCGGGCCATGTAGGCAACCGGTCCGGTCGGCTTCGCACTCATCGTTCGCCGGCCTCCTTGATGCGCAGTGGCATCCCGGGCGCAGCTCCGGAGAGTGCGGTCATGATGATCCGGTCGCCCGGGGCGAGACCCCCGCGCACGAGCGCTTCATCGGCCGTGAGGCGCTCGATGACCACCTCCCGCACCGCGAGCTGGTTGTCGGCGTTGGCAATCCAGACGGTCGACTCCTCCCGCAGCGCGCGGCGCGGGATCGGCAGGGTTCCCGTCACCTCTCGACCCTCGATGGCCACCCAGACGAAGCTGCCGATACTCAGTTCCGGTTGGCGGGCAAAGGGCTCGGTGACCCGCACCACAACGCGGGCCAAGCGGCCGATCTGGTCGCTCACCCCCACCGCGCGGTGAACCGTCCCCGTCCAGCGGTACTCACCATCTCCGGTCTCCAGCGTGACGCGGGCGTTGGCGCCGGGGATTTCCAGCCAGGCGACATCGGCCACCGGAAGACCGACCTCGATCTCCACCACGTCGGTCGCGTAGAGGCTGGCCATCTGCGACGCGGGGCTGACCAGCTGCCCGGGCGCGACCGCCTGAGACCGTACGCGGCAGTCGAACGGTGCGCGGAGGACTGTTCGGGAAAGATTGAGCTGGGTGGTCTCGAGGGCGGCCTGGGCCGAGGCGAGAATGGCGCGGGCTTGCCGGAGCTGCGGTTCGTGAAGCACGAGGGGGTCGGGTTCGCTACCCGACGCGGCGGCGGAGTCATTCATCAGCTCCCACTCGCGATGGGCGATCGCCGCGTTGGCCTGCGTCACGTCCAGTTGGTACTCGGCCTGCGCAACCTGCGCTTCCGCGCGACGGACCGCCAGCTCGTAGTCGGCCGGGTCGATCCGCACCAGCTCGTCTCCCAGCTCGAACGCATGGCCGGAGACCAATTCGGGATGAATCCAAACGACTTTGCCGGTCACCTGGGGTTGCAGGATGACCTCATAGCGAGGCGACACGGTTCCATTCCCCTCGATAATCACCCGGCGGTCCTCGGGGGCAACCGACATCACCTCCACCAGCGCACCGGGCGCGCGGTTTCGCGTCCGGGTCGGACGCTTCCGCGTCCTGACGAGGACGTTCATGATCACTGCCCCCCCGATCACGATGAGAAGCGGGATGAGCACGCGGTTACGTAGCCTACGGAAATCGGTCATCAGTTCGATCCCTCTGGCGGTTCAACCACTTCGGCCGCCCATCCGCCGCCGAGCGCGGTCACCAATCCGATGTGAGCATCCAGTAAGCCGCGGCGAGCCGCGATCCGGCTGCTCTGAGCGTTGAAGTAGGTCGCCTGCGCCACGACGACCGGCAGGTAATCGGAGACACCCCGCAGATACTGCTCGGTCGCCAGGCGCAGGGAAGCTTCGGCGCTCCGCACCTGGGCTTCGAGTTCGCGCAGGTACTCGCGTTGTTGCTGGCGGAGGATGAGCCCGTCTTCGACTTCGCGGAACGCGTTCAGCAGCGCCTGACGATAGGCGGCGGCCGCCATCTCCCAACCCGCTTCGGCGGCATCGGCCTGAGCCCGCCGGCGGCCGCCCTCGAAAATCGGGACCAGGAGGTTCGCGATGGCATTCCAGATCATGCCGTCGGGATCGAGCGCGTCCTTCAGCTCATCGCTGCTGCCGCTGACCGATCCGGTCAGGCTGAATCGGGGCAAACGGTTGGCCGCCGCCTCGGCACTCCGCCGGTCCGCGGCCATCATCGCCCAGTACGCGGCTTTGACATCGGGGCGTCGAGTGACCAGCTCGCTCGGGAGCCCGGGTTGGATGTCGGGAAGCTCCTCGGGGAGGCGTGCCTTCACGTCCGTCGCCGAACCCGGGTAGCGGCCAAGCAACACGGAGAGCGCATGCTCCTTCGCCGCCAGTCCGGCAACCGCCGCGGCACGGCGGGCCCGGGCGCCGGCCAGGTTGGTCTCGGCTTGGTAGACATCGAGGGAACGGGCCACACCCCGCTGGTAGCGCGCCTCGACCAACGCATGGGAATCCGTATAAGAAGAGATCGTTCGATCGAGAAGGTCGATCTGTTCCCGCTGTTCCGCGACTTGGTAATAGGTTCGGGCTACCTGGGCCGCCAGCGTGGCCGCCAAGGCATGGAGGTTTTCCTCGGTCGCATGTAGATCGGCCATTGCCGCCGCACGCCCCGCCGTCAGGCGACCCCAGATGTCCAGCTCGTACGACGCGCTGAGGGCCGCGCTGTATTGGGTCGTCGGCGAACTCGTGATCATGGGAGAGGGCGCCGCCTCCTCGCCGCTTCCCACATCGCCCGATCGGCTGTAGGTGCCGGCGGCGCTCACGGTCGGCAGAAGCGCGGACCGGGCGACGACGTAGAGAGCGCGATACTGGTCGAGGCGAGCGACCGCTTGCCGCAGGGTGAGGTTCTGGGCAAAGGCCTCGGCCATCACGGCGTCGAGTGCCGTATCACCCAGCGCCGGCCACCAGAGACTGTCGCCGAACACACCGGGCGATGACACGAGACGCACGTAGGTGTCCGGGGCAATCGGTTCGGGTTGACGGGCGGCGCGCCACCCGGTACATCCGGCCGACATCAGGACGATAAGCGCAAAAAACAATCCGTGATGCTTCATGGCCTCCCCGGCTCCTTGCCTGCGCAGAGACCGGAGGACAAACCATCCGGTTCCCAGCCCAGGTTTTCCGCCACCTGCTGGAGCAGGCCGCAGAGTTGCGCGACCTCCTCGCCGCTCATGCCCGCGACCGCCCGTTGCTGCACGCGCCACATCACTTCACGGAGAACCGGCAGGATCTCTTCTCCCTTGCTCGTGAGACGGATCAACTTCACGCGGCGATCGCTCGGGTGGGGACAGCGTTCGATGTACCCGCTCGCCTCCAGCGAATCGAGATGTCGCAGCACGGACGGGTGGGCGTGCTCCATGATGCGCGCCAGCTGGGCGAGGGAGCTCTCCCCGTGGGCGCCGAGAATGCACACGACGATCGCATCAGCCCCGGTGAAGCCCAGCTCCCGGGTCAACGCATCAACTTGAGCCTTGAATGCAAGTGCGACGCGCCCGCACCAAAACCCGAGCGGCTTCTCCTTGCAGAAGTCCATGATCTCCCCTTGATTTGTTAGTTAGCTACGCACATTGTAGGGCCATACATATTAGGGGGGCACGTAACGCACCACAAGGGCGAATTCACAGTGTGTGTAATTTACTCAAACGCAATACGTTAGGTGGTGGGGAGCACTCAGCCCGCCCGCGTCAGATCTTCGAGGCCCTGCCAGAGAGTGCTCCGCACCGGGGGCGCATCGGGATGGACGTGCGGGATCTCCCGCCAGAAGCGTTGTTGTCCCAGGGAGCGCTGAACGAAGGCCACGCGAGCCCCCAAGCGGCGAGACAGCTCGATCATCGCCTCGATCTCCCGGCGCGACGGAACGGAGTCGACGTTGAGGTTGATCAGGTGTCCACCCGCTTCCTCGGCAGCATCGATCGATGCACGGAGGCCATCCAGGCTCTCCCCGGGATTGACGTAGGCGACCAAGATGCGCAGGCGGCGCAGCAGAAGCGGGTAGAGGGCGCTGCGTACGTCGTCGCGCAGGGTCCCGAGAAGCTCCCAGGCCTCGGGGCTAAAGGCGAGGGAGGTTCGCGCGTAGACATCCACGGCCCGGGCCAGGTAGGTGAGATACCGCTTGGCCACTCGGCATCGCTTGTCCCCATCCGGAATCCCGCTCAGTGCCACCAGGGCCCCTTGCGCGCTCTTATGGCCCGCCATGAACGCGCGCTCATACTTCATCCGCTCGATCGCCCGGTCGAGCGAACCCATGCACTCCACCCACTGCCGGCACTGCTCCTCCGTCACGCCGAAGGCGCAGGGTCCCGCGTCAACGGGAGGAGGTGTCGGTACGGTTTGGGGTTCCGCATCCGGCTCCTCAAGCAGCGACTTCAGGCGGGCGAGCATCTGCGCCACCGCTTCGCGATGCGGCGCCGCATCGCCGCCGTGTGAAACCGTGCGGATCAGATCGATGGTCGCCAGGGCGCCCTCCAGCATCGGATGGGTGAGGGGGCGCCTTCCCTGCCGGACCTCGTCCAGGACCGATTCGGCAAGCTGACTCAACTGCAGTATTTCTTCTTCCCCGGTGAGGGCGGCATTTCCCTTGATGGTGTGAAACGGCCGGAAGACCTCACGGATGTAGTCCTCGTTCGCGGGGTCCTCCTCCAGCAACAGGAGGTAACGCTCGACCTCCTGGGCCAGATCTTGGACCTCCCGATAGAAGGCCTCACGGATTTCCGCGGTTACGAGGGAATCGTCTTCCATGCCTTTAGGCTCCCGCCCGCTCGAAGAGGCTGCGCATCGTGTCTTGCCAACGCGCGATTCGCGCCCGCGCCACAGCCAACGCCTCCTCCATGCGCTCGGCATCCAGAGGCTTGAGCAGGAAGTCATCGGCCCCATTCTGAAGAGCAATCAAGATGTGCTCCAGATCCTCGGTGGCCGTGACCATGATGACCTGCACGATCCCGCGAGCACGTTTGATCTCCTGGAGAAGCTGGAGGCCGTCCATCTCGGGCATCTC
>Ga0180432_10008211_pt1 | contig 13084 bp, 18 predicted proteins | sample SS_ome_10_FD_132414 | JGI IMG/M metagenome (GOLD analysis project Ga0180432, IMG submission 132414) | Hypersaline lake sediment archaeal communities from the Salton Sea, California, USA - SS_1_MS_2 metaG | ecosystem: Environmental > Aquatic > Non-marine Saline and Alkaline > Hypersaline >...
AAGGATCTCCCAGTAGACCTTGCAGACATCTATTGTATTATGAACTGTGAGTTTTCTGGTAAGGATGGAATACACTACGGTCAATTTTTTCTCATCAAGTACAAAGAAACAAGAAGCACTGGTGATTGGATGGTTGTCTCTACTGGACTTCTTTCTTCAATGGTCAAAAAGTTTCTTGATCGAATCAATACAGAAGAAGATGGTGTGGAAATAATCAGACACAAATTCAAAATGGGGAAAGGAAAACATAAAAGGTTTCACACCATAAGAAAGATCATACACATCAAACCAAAGAAAGTAGGCCATCCTAGATCTGAAAGAGGAAATACCATTGATTACTCACACCGTTTTGTACGGCGTGGGCATTGGCGAAATCTTGGTGAGAGTAAACTGGGAAAAAACAGACAGGGTGATTACTGTGTTTCTGGTATGACTTGGGTGAATGAGTCGAAACCAATCGGAAATCCAGAAAAACCATTCATAAAGAAAACAAGATTAGTAGGAGAGTAGTGATGACCAGCTTGATAATTGCAGCAACGATTTTGTTGTCGGCAGGTGAATGCACAACTGTCTACGACAAAATCATTTGTGCTGAACCCGAACAGAAACAAGAAGAGATTATCTTCTGCCGTTGCGAGTACATCAAACGCAATAGTGATGTGAACGAATGGTGGATGGAATCAGTAATTTTAACCTTCGATGGAAAGCAAACTACTTTCCCAGTCAAAAGTTTTGGTGAGATGAAAAAACAATGTGAAGACTCAACTCAAACCCACAAAGCATGTAGGAGAGAAAAATGAAATTGAAAAATGGAAAGGAAATTGTGCTTCCAGATCTGGACACCAAAACACTCGGTGGTCATAAGAGCATGACTCGACAACATTTATACAATCGAAATCTTGTTGAGACATCTAACGACTTCACCAAAGAAGAACACCTTGAAGCGTCAAAACTTCTTGGGGAAAAAGACAGGTTATCTGAACACAGTATGCTTCATAAAAGTATAGCACACAGGGATCATGTTTGGTTTCGAGTGGTTTTCGATTATGAAATAAAAAAGCATGATCACTTTTTTCATATTCAAGAAGACTTTGAGACAAGAGAAGATGCAGAAAAATTTCTTGATTGGTTTGGTTACTTTTATGATGAAGAAATAAAATCTTGGATGAACAGTGGGTATGATGAAGCATCTATAATTGAGGTCAGAAAAAGAGAACTTACAAAACCTACATTCATAATTACTCACGCAAAAAATGTCACCACTAAAGTTTTTGTACTGGGAGAAAACGATAGGACTATTGATTCGTTTCATGGACTGATTCAAGGAGTAGCAATCTTGGCAGTCTCATGTTCTCCATCAGGACATAATCATGTTCTTCATGACGTTAACGATTTTAAATTTTGGAAATGGGTTTCTGAATGGATGCAAAAAGGAATTAACACTGTCGAATAGAAAGGAGACCAATGAAAAACATTATTTATTACAAACTCGAAACGTGGACAACAGAACCAGAAAACTTTTTTGATGAACACACGAAAGTAGTAACAAACTTTGCGACACTCAAAGAAGCAAAAGAAGCAGCAAAAAGTTTTGATTACTACGTCATTCTGAAAGTTGAAGTCAGACCTGACGAAATCGATGACGCAGAAAGACAAGACGACATCTTCACAGTGAAAGCAAAACCAGACTCACTTGCAATTGCGTAGAAACGAGATGACAATGGATAGTAAAAAGAAAAGACCAGAAGGAGAAATCTTTCTGGTCTTTTTTTGTTTGTGCTGTACACCAAGGCCCACCTTCCTCAGTACAGCACCGAAAGCCACTTCCCAGAACTATCCTATCATACCTTTCAGATCTCTGGATCTCAAAATGAGGATCACAGAAACCCACCTATTTTTGACTTTTCTACCTTGAGTAGTATCATCATATCCCCGAAAATATCGTCCATTCTGAGCCAAATTTAAGGCTCTCAGACGCACCCCTGTTATTGCCTTCCTAACTATCTAATATCATTCACACAAGTACGATATTTGTAAATACAGATACTTACAGACTCCTTGACATGGGCAGATCTGGACGATAAAACCCCTTCTCAAGTCACCAAAATTTCCGGTGGATGGATACACCAAGGGATGACTCTCACCAGCAGGATGCAGGTAAAAATTATTGTCTTTGGGGAAAGCAATTGAGTTTAGGTTTAATTCGAAATCTAGGTTTAGATTCTGAAGAAGGTTATCGTCGAGTAGATGATGAGTCTGAACTTATATTCATCCACAGACTTATGACTGTTCCTGCCAGTGGAACTTTTGAAAGAAGACTGATGACATCAACAGAGACTGGATCTTTTATGGTGCAATCAGTTATAAGTATGGTTTCCAAAAGTGATAAAGATAGTGTTGATAATCTTGTTTCTGCAATGCAAAGAAATGAAGAAGAGATTGAAAAAAAGTTAAGAAGACCTGTTGCAAAAGTCTGGGATAAAGAACCAGATGTTTTTAGTGCTTCTTACTTTGAGCCAAACAATACTGTTTTTCCGATTTGCTTTGGTGACAAAATCGATTTTGATCCACGAACAAACAGATGTATCAACTGTAGCGTTAATTCTAAATGTAAAAAAGCTATCAAGGATCTTTCAATAGCAGAAGCAGCAGAGTTACGAAGAAAAGAAATTAAAGAAAAGAAGAAGTTTAATGTTGATGGATTGTTTGGTGGTCTTTTAAATAATCCAGAAGTGAAGGTATTGCTTGATGAGATAGAATCCTACAAATACAAGACAGTAGAGAAAGAGAAACCAGTTGAGAAGAAAAAGAAAGTGAAGAGTCTTAGAAAGAGTATCGGGAAGAGAAAGTTATTATGACCATCACAGAAGAATTTGTTGCTGATGGATATCAGCACACATTTTGCATAAAAAGGTATAGAAAACCTCATAGCATCTCGGTTGCTTTTGATGGTCGTGATGTTCCCAGCAAATGGTATATTTATGATGACACAGGTGGCAGTGTTTCTTTTATAACTCCTTCACGAGATCCCAATCCACCTACGAACAAAACTCACATTGAAGTGGAAATAAAATTTAGTCCTGAAGTTCTTCAGTTTGGAAAGTATAAAGGAAAGAACATAAAACAAATTGATCTGGATTACCTTTGTTGGTTAACCATGAGCACGAAAGATTTTAAATTAAGAGAAGTTTGTTTTTCCGAGCTAAAAAGAAGAGATTATATTCTTAAAAATTTAGAAGACGAATGGATGAGACTTACTGATCTTGGAGTTATTGACGAAAGTACTGGGTATCGTAACTGGGATAGAATCAAAGAGCTTGAGAGATTCAACTACCAAGCAGGTGATGCGAATTATCCCAGACTTCACCTAGTAAGGAGAGTAGATAAAGGTAAAAAATTAGAAGCAAGAGAGTTCACAAATAGACTCAGATCTGAAGCAGGAATTTCAGTGATAGAAGAAAAGAAACCTGTTAGGAAATCAAAACCAATTGTGAAAAAACTAGGCAAGAGGAAACTTTTATAGTCGGTATGTGTAAAGGGAGAGACTCATACTTTTTTAATAACGTCATTAGACCTAAGCTTGAAAAGATATGGTGTGTAATTGCTACGTGGGAAGGAAAGGATGCCTTCTCACACTAAACTTCTAGCCCTAGCATATTCAACGTAAGAACCCTTCACCCTACCCCACCTAGCTTGAGATCCACGACAATCAAGGTGAAAACCTTTATTGTTCCAATCAAGATAAATTCCAAGACCAACACGATTTGAAATCCTAAGATCACTCAAAGCATTTTCCATAGCAACAATTGCATCTCTAAAAATCATACCAGAGATGTGAAAGTCTACAGCATTTCCGATGTAGTGTTGAGAGTTCGCAGAATGACCAGTGCTTGAATGCCCAGCATGAATCACAAATGGATATCCAACATGATCACGCACATGATAAAGAGTGAGCAGCATCAGACCTGACATCAAGTTTGCGTTTCCCCATTTTTCTGTCTTGTCAAAGTAAGGAGAAATTGTTTGCCATACATTCATGAGAGTCTCCAAAAAAATACCTGCGTCACAGTTGAAGCAGGTATCAAAAAATGAGGTTCGTGTCTAGAATTAAAGATTTGAATTTATAACATCAATTGCATTTCTAAAAAGTGCAATTCTACGTTCAGTACCTTTATCAATAATCAGTCTTGTTGATTGATTCTTTCCAAGTTTAATGGCAGAAGTATCCGTATCAAGGAGAACTACTTGAACTTTTCCCAGTACCTCTGGAACGAGAACAACAACACCATAATGGGGATCTACTCCACCGGAAAGGGAAGCAGTACCAGCAGCAGGAACTTCTGTAGAAGGATCTGTCGAGTTTGAAGTTACAAGGTTATCTGGGTTTGCTGTATTCCAGTTTGAAATTACAGTTTCAACCGTCTGCACTCCGTTGAACACAAGAGATATTGAATTACCTTCATCACTGGCAACTTGAGCAGTATAGATTACACCATCATAAGTTACCTGTGCTGCGACTCCACCTTGTGGCACTGTACTTTTTGTCAGTGTTTGGTTGTTGCCCTTTTTAAGTTCTGCTTGAAGTTTAGTCCAACCAGTCAGATCATAAGGTTCACCAGTTTTTTGATCTACGACTCTAAGAGTCAAGACTCTATCTTCTCCACGAATGATTGTTGCTTTATCAGCCATTGCTCAGACTCCCATCTATGTCGTTATCGTCTTCAATATATCCAATTAATTCTTCAGTATCAACGAAACCATCAAGGTCTTCATCCTCAGAAATAGTTCCTACCATCGTAATCGTATCCACAAATCCAGAAATATCTTCGTCAATCAAAACTTCTCCCACTAACTCTGCTGCGATTGGTATCATGTCAACTTTAGCTACCAGTGCGTCTACAGTTTGCTTCAGTCTAATCACACTTCCTTCAAGACCAGACAGTGCTTCAAGTCTCCACACATCAAGTGCTCTTTGATGTCTCTGGGATTCTATTGTGTGTTCTTCATCTTCGTAGACAATGTAACTTCCATGCACTTCAAAAACATCTTCTGGGAAAACAAGAGTTGGATCTCTGTAGATGTATTTACCATACCCAACGTGACCTAGTTCATATGGGGAATCGCCAATAACAACTCCTGTGTCAGTCTTTAAATGACACACGACATGCTTTGCGACTGCTCCATCCCAAAGTTGAAGAGTCAGAACAAGTAACTCATAAGGTTTCACTTTTTAAGTTCCTCTGGTTTCTTTAAAAGTTTGCTGTCTGCTTTGACTTTCATTCCCTTGCCATCATACAATCCTTGTGGACTAATATAAGGTTTCCCAATACCGCAAACATCTTCAAGATCAAACTTAACTCTGTTTTCGAAGTCAGATCTGTAGCAGAGTTCTGAACATGCAAGGATAGGAACATTAAGAGATCCTCTTTCTGTCTTAACTTTTCTATCGTTCATCATGTCGTACCAGACATCATACTCGGCACGTTGAAACTCTTCACACTTGCAAAGTTCAACCATTGCTTTTTTGTATTTTTCATCCCACAGGTCTGACGATAGAATAACAACTCTGTCTGCTTCTCTGCAAAGATCATAGAAGGTGGATTTTGTATACCCACTTCCGAGCATCTCCGAGATCTCCCAGACAGAATTCTTTTCAACACACATTGCTGCATGGGAAAACTGTCCACCAGTTACTCTTCGAATAGCCATCCCCGTTGCAGTTGAGTAGTCAATGATGAGAACAAAGTCTGATGGTTCGAGAACTTGATACAGCATCCAATATTGCCAACCACGAATCAAAGTATATCCAGTTGAGAATCTGAGACTGGGAAAGAGTTTGAACATTATGAAGTAATACAGCTTTGTCTGCATAAACCAAAGAAGAAATTTTACTTTTAGTTTTTTCATCATACATCCAGACTCAAACACTTGGCTTGAACACATGCCCATTCACCACCGATAGGTTCATCGTTAGAAACTTTAACTCTTATGTTTAATCCATAGACTGAAGTCAAATCTTTTGAAGTCATGTAATCAAAATCAAGTTCGATCATATCATTTGCAATATCACCATGAGCAGGAACATGCCTTACATCTCCAACTGCACATTCCATGAAGTTTTTCATCTGTTTATAAAGAGTAGGTGGAAGATAAGGAGTATCACCTGCGAAAAGTTGAAATGAGAAATGTTGGTTCTCAGATAAAGAAACATTCTCTGAATACTTGATTGTTGTGCCAAGTATTTTTAAGATCTTTCCTGACTCTGGAGAGATCTTCCAAGTAGATCCGTTTTCATAAGAGTAAGTTGCTTTAACAGTTTTTCCTGTTTGAGCAGAATCAAAAGTTATTTTCCCAAGAGCATAATCAATTGTGAATCCTTCTGTTACTAGTTCATCATCGACATAAACCAAAACCCTATAATCGTCTGCCCAGTTGTCTTCATACGCAACTTTACCAGAAACAAGATCTATCCAATTTACTTTATTGTTGGGAGATGTGAAGTCTATACCGTTACCTGAATCATCAAGAGTTTCATTTAAAACTCTCACACTGTCTGTCCACCATGTTGTCCTGTCACACCAATCATGAGATACGAGAAGAGTAGAAGAACCTTCAAGTTTGGTAGGAGCAACTTTGAGTGCTTTTTCTGATGTTGTATGGTCTAATTCTGAGAGAACAACATCCGTAGGATCTTCTGCTATTGGCTCACCAGTGTGTTCTGCAATTACCCCATCAAGAATTGTTTCGTCACCACTGGAAAGAGATGCCTTAAACCAAACACCAAGATCGTCACCATCAGCTTGAATGTAATCTAGAGCAGTGACAATATCAGAAGCTCTTATCTCTTCTTCTAAAGAATCGTTATCTAGAAGTTTATTTGCGGTATCTTCTTTAATAGAATATGTGTATTCAACACTAGACATCTCGTGTTCTCCAAAAACAAATTCTTGCTCGCCGTATGTAAGCTGTTGCTTTTATTTTTTTGTAGTCAAGATCAATAAAGTTATTTCCTTGAGGAAGTGTCGTTTTTTCAAAACCACCATACTCTAAGTAATGATCTCTGAGTTCTGGAGTAGTCTCTGTAAGAATTAGTGAGTCATTTACTTGGACTCTGACTCCAATCCTTTTTGCGTTTTTTCCTGCCCGTAATTCATAAGACCACATGACGATGTAATCTCCTGCAACAATATCAGAGATATTAAGTCTTACTTTCTGCTGATACGAAGTTGAACTGGTCGAACTTTCTGGAAGACTATCATTATAATCAAAGTCAACCATGCCTATTGCACCATCTTTTGCTTCTTCGATTGCTAATTGAACATTGCGAGAAGTAAATCCATTTGCTCTTGTTGGTTCACTTTCAAAACCAGTTATGAAGGCACCAGACCTATAATAAATATCTGCACCACCAGAAGATGCGTTTGATATTGTCTCAACAACAGTCAAAACAGTATCACTAACTACTGTTGCAATTAAGTATCTCCCAGCAGCAGTACCAGTTGTGATATTGATTATGTCATTTGGCTGTACTCGTGGTTCTGTAAACAAACCAGAACCAACAAAGGTAATTGTTTTTGTAGAAGCAACAACAGACGAAATCACCAGACCAGATCTGAAGGCAGAACTGTTCATACCTGACGCAGCAAGTTCGTCTTGCTCGATAATTGACGCATCATCAATTTGATTACGTCTGAATAAGTTTGGAAGATTCACTTCTTAACCTTTTTTGTTTTCTTTTTCTTCACTGGTTCTTTTTTTCTTCGCTCTTCTGCTTGTCTTGCATTCTCGTCATGCTCTTCTTGCATACGACAATACTTTGATATGACCTGAGTCATCATTGCTTCAACAAGTTTAAGCTGGTCAATTCTTCCAAGACATCTTTGCATTTGCTGTTCTTGTTTTGCTATTTCTTTCTTGCAGTCGGAAAGAAGATCATTGAAGATGAGTTGACTTCCTGAGTCAACAATGTCGAGCTTTCTTGCTCTTTCAAAAAGAGCATTCATTCGTGTGTTCATTTTCTTCTCCTGAGTTTTGTGATGGGGATTTGTTTATTGATGCATCCCCAGACATCCATATCAATTAAGCATCATCCCTTATGATATACTCAATGATCTGCCCTTTAGGTATCGTGAATTGTGGAGTGATTGAAGTTGTCGAAGTTTCTCCATATTCACCATCCTGAGTGGCAGCACCACTGTGTGGAATGAGCTTCTTACCACCAACGTAGACATCCATGTGAAGTCCGTTGTATGAAGTATCCAACTTGTAAGTTGTGATACTGGGAGAAGAGCCAGATGCGAAAGGAATCGTGTGTGCAGTTCCTCTTGTGATTGTTGAAGTTACTCTTTCAATGATCTTTGTTTTGATACTAGTTACATCAGCAAGTGCTTGGTCGAGTTTATCAATCGAGTCACTGATTGATTCACCATCAGTTACATAATTCTCTTCGAGATAATCCCTGTCACCGATCTCTTCGTTCAGCTTGTTCACGATGTCTTCCATCGTGTAGTCACCAGAGAGTTCAGAGAAAGGAAAATAGTTTCCAGTGTTAGTTAAATCCCAGTCACCAGCACCTTCGCCATCACCAAGTCCAAGACCATCACGAATCTCAGAAACGTCTTCTGCGAGTTCTGCGTCACCAACGATGCCAGCAGATCTGAAGATACGACCATCATGTTCTAAGATGTTTCTTCCACACTTTCTGTATGGCATGTAAGCGATAATAGAAGAAGGATCATCTGCTGTCCATGTGTATGCAGTTGGAGTACCAGCATTGTCATAAACAAATTTGATGAAGACATCTGTTCCTTCACCAGAACCAGAATGGTCAGCACCATCTTCAAGAACACCGTAAATCAAATTGCCAGCAGCAGTCTTAAACTCTGCTCCTGTTTCTGAATCGATAAGGATTACTTTATGTTTCCCGACTGTGATCGATGCAAGTGCAACTTCGTCATAATAATCACCAGCATTGGCAACTGATTTTTGAATCACAAGACCTTGACGGTTTGCAGGATCTGCATAACCGAGTGCAGTGAGAAAAAGTTTACCAGTATCACTTGTAGTAACACCTGTAATAGCTGAAGTTACAACGTCAAGAATTCTTGCCTGTGCTCCCCACCAATTGTCAGCAATAGTTTTAAGAGACATCTTTTCATTCTTGGTATTCGAAGCATCAGTGTTGCAAGGATTGAATCCTCTTGGCATGTTTTGAAACCAGTCACTGGAAGGATCGATGATGTCACGAAGCTGAGTGATTGCTAAGTTTATATCGTCTTGCAAGTTTGGTTCTGCGTACATTTGCCACGAGAGTCCAGTTTCTGCTGCTGCGAGTGCAGGAGAAATTGTGACTTCGCCTGAGTTCACATAAGTCTCAATGTGATACCATCCATCATTACCATTTGAAGAACCAGAAATGTAAATCCATCTCTGAGCATCTCCGAGTGAGAATGCATTGTAAGTTGTGTCTTGAAAATCAGTTAGTGCAGTACCATCAGTACCTGCTGTTCCTGACTTACCAGATAGTGGTCTACCAACTTTTTCTGCGATCAAAGCTTTTGCTGCTTCTGAGATCTGATCATCATAAGTGAGTAGAGAACTAATCTGCTCCTCTGGGTTTAAAGCGTTGACAAGTTTGTCTGTGTAAGCTGACATAACAATTCCTTTCCTTAAAGTGACTTCACATAATTCATTACCAATGACTCATGAGGTTTTGGTGGTCTGAAAACACGAACCCCTATCCCCACATCTCCTATGAATCTCAACGAGTATTGCTTATTGAGCAACAATCGTTGTCCATTCCTAAAAAGTTCAAAAAACCTTCCACCACCATCAAGGTAGACAGTAAACGGATCTTCCGTATCGAAATCGGTATTCACTCCGTTTTTTACGCCGAGCAAACCTTCACCGAATCGATACCGATCCTGTTCAATGATAGGTGGAACAACTTGTGGTGACTGAGCCATCTAAAGCAAACCATTCAATCAAAAATTTTCAAACAAAACGAATTACAAAAAGTTTACTTTTTCTTTAGTAATGGCTTTAGTGCTTCATAGATAACCACTGCTCCACCAGAACTAATCAGTCCAGCAATCACTGCTGCAAGCCAAGACGAACCTGTCATGACCATACCAATTATTGCTACGACCTGACCAAGCAGAACGATAACAAATCTTTTAACGTATGAGCTTTTGTCTCCCCACCAGTTTCCACATAAATTACTTTTGAAAAACTGGATGATGATGGTGATCACTGCTGAGATTACACCAAGAGTTCCTAGCGTTTTAAAATCTCTGATCAAGTTTAAAATTGATTCACCAATTTGCTCAAGACCAACTGTTTCTTGAGAAAGTGCAACTGTTGAAATTAAAAGTGCTGCTAGTGTTAAAAAATACCTCATGATTATTCCCTTCCCTACTCACTGATTAATGAACTGATTTGCTCTTTCAGATCTGACAATGTTTTTTCTGTCTGATCTTGTCTTTCGTGACATCTCTTTGCAGAATCAAATGCCTTGTCAACATTCTTCTCATCCCAGTCTTTCATCATTCTCTTAAATTCAGTTGCTTGAATGGTGAAAGCTTTATCGAGAAGTTTTACCGTATCTTTGAGATCGTCAAATTCTTTATCTTTCTTCGCTTCAATTTTTTCATCTTGTTTATCAGACTTTCGTACTTTCCAAATGAGATAACTCATCCCACCAGAGATAACTGTTCCGAAGATAGAAAGTAGAATTGTCTGATATAAGTTTTCCATTTACCACTCATTTGTTTGTTCGTAATTATTAAGTTCTTCAAGAGATGCCCACGTTTCTATCTTTGTTCCATTACCGAAAGAAGTAACGGAACTATTTGAACCACCAAGACTAAACCTAACGTCTGTACCAGTGGCAATGAATGTTGCAGTAACAACAAAATTTGCTGACCTTGTAGTTGCGTCTGATACGTTTCCAGTATAGTCAACAAATGCCCTACCAATTTGAGCATCATCATGATAGATGTACGCAACTCCATCCTTTTCTGTATTTGAAGAGCTAGTTAGGTAGTGCAAAGTCACCTTGTACAACTTTCCGACAGTTAGATTATCAAATCTAAAAGTAGAGTTACCAGTTGTAATGTCAGCATATGATGAACTTACAAAGTCTTGGAGTAAAAACTTTTCTTGGTATTTGTTTTTATGCCCAGAGAAAGTTATTGAATCATCACCACGAATGACTCCAGTAACATCACCAGTAGATTTGTTGTAGATGAGAGAATGAACAGATCCTGACGTTGAGTAGACGTAACTTCCAAAGAGAAGTCCAATCACTGTTAAGAGTAAAAATAATTTCTTCATGAGATCTCCAATCCTAGTTCTTGTTTTTCTTTTTCAGTTAAAGGTTCTTCTTCTTTCGTAAATGCTTCTACCTCAAATGAAATCTGGTAGTAAGCAGTTGCGTGAGACTTTCCTTTGAGTCTTGCAGCAAGGTATTCTTTTAGATACCTTGCTTTCCATTTTACATATCCAATCTTTCTGATCTGATAAATGTGAATTAGTTCGTGTTTCAAAAGTACTTCGTCAAAAGGTTCACTGGGAGAAGCTATCAGGATGCATTCTTTCTTTGTGACTGCATTAACCCTGAGTAGCTTCGGATACCAGTGGTTGTATTTGACTTCTATCATTAACTATCTCCTACTGTCTCATGGTCACTGTGCTTTGAGCATGAGGTTAGGATTAGGAGTATTATTCTCATGGCGTAAAGTCCGTTGTTTCATCTGCGTAGTTGTTTAGTTCTTCAATTGTTGTGAATGTTTCATTAAATGTGTTATTACCTGCAAGCTCAGCATTTCCGCTATGACCCCAACTAAAAACAACCGTACTCGTCACAGCTTTAAATACTCTTTGCATGTTTTTGATGCAGGAATAGTAAGTGTTGGCTGTGTCTTGCCTACATCCAGCTTGAGCAATGTTTGTAGAGTTATGCCGCATGACTAAAAAACCATAATCAGAACTACTATTACCTGCTGACTCAACAAAAACTTGTGCCGATACTCTATAAAATTTACCTATCTCAAGATTATCGAATTTAATATCAGTAACATCAGATGAATCGGCAGTAACGTTTGAAGTAAGCTTTCTAATCTGCCACTTATTCTTTTGAACAAGCCCAGCCCTATCCTCAGTGGCCAGATTGAAGCCGACGATCGCATTAGCTAGGTATTCTTTGGTTGTCCAGCCTTGGATTGGAACTTTAAAGCGTATGGTTACATAGTCATTGGTAGCAATATAGGAATTTGCATTATCATTTATCAAAGTACCGTTTCCAGACCTAACTGACACATTTAAAGTTGTCGAAACCCCATTAGGGACAAAAATATCCATCTTAATGTCCGCAGCAACAGAGGCGGAATCCCTTATCCTTCTTAGATCCCCTACAACCTGATCTTGATTTGTGTTCAGTTTATCGGTGTCTATAGAAATCCCAGTGAAAGAAAAAGCCATAGAAGATGCCGTTACTGTCCCAGCCTGAAAAGAACCTTGCACTTCCAAGGTATCGCCAATTCGTCTTGAATAATAAGTCTCATTACTAACAGTACCAAACCCGCCCGACGCTGTTATCCTCGTTTCAGGAGCCCAATCTCCCCAAGTATCAGTATCAGGCATCCCACCAAGATACAAATCAGGCGCTGACTTGGTTGCAAAAGCTGGCTTTGCGCTCAATGCAATAGTTCCATTGAAATACGCGGTTGAAGGCAAGGTTATTGTTCCTGAGAAATTAGCTCGTATGCGTATTGTATCGGCATCTAGCGTAGTTACATAAGCCGAATTAAACTGATCTGATGCCCTACTTTCAATATCTGGATCGTGAAATGAAATAGCTTGGTCGTATGGTATTGCTACACCATCTAACGTTGTTATGATAGTCGCTGCCGATCCTGATATACCTGTTACATACATTGAAAACCATAAATACCAATTCCCGCCAGCATCTTGATAAGGTATTAGGTTTGCGCTAGTAACCGTTTCTCCTGCGAATGTAACTTCACTTTCATCATAACTAGGCCATCGACTGTCATATGCAGGAACAGATCCTTTTACATATCCA
>Ga0180432_10008212_pt1 | contig 13076 bp, 10 predicted proteins | sample SS_ome_10_FD_132414 | JGI IMG/M metagenome (GOLD analysis project Ga0180432, IMG submission 132414) | Hypersaline lake sediment archaeal communities from the Salton Sea, California, USA - SS_1_MS_2 metaG | ecosystem: Environmental > Aquatic > Non-marine Saline and Alkaline > Hypersaline >...
ACAAGGATCATAGTGGCATGCTGGAGGCTCTGCGGGACCTGAATCCGGCACTGGTCATCATGTCACGAGCCTCTCACCCCCGAGCCATGGCGCCGGCGGCGCTGCGGGCCATGGCCCAATCGCTGGGGATAGAGTGCGTCACGATTCCCTGCACCGGCGATGCGCTGGATCATGCTCTATCTGAAGCCGGCAACGACGATCTGGTCTGTGCTTGTGGATCGCTCTTCATCGCCGCAGAAACTCGAGAGGCATGGATGAAGCGCGGCGGCGGCCCTTTGCCCCCCACAGATCCTGTGGATATGTAGACGCTCTTGGACGCCTTCCGAGGAACCGGCCAGACCATTACCTGGGCAGCATGTCGGGCACCTACCGGAGCAGGCTACTCGTGCCGTCGGCGGCCGTGCCGAGCACCTATCGAGGGATCCTCTCGCGCCCTCCCAGTGACCGCATCATCAGAGAGAGGAATCGATCCCGATCGATTTCCACGCCTACTGCCGCGTTGGGTGCCAGTCCGTGGTATCCCGATGCGTCGCACACCGTTCGGCCCCGCGTCAGTTCTCCTCGCAACTCTATGTCGACGTGCATTGGCCGAGTAGTGACCACATCGGGCTCGATGCAGGCAGCCACAGCGCAGGCATCGTAGATCTGCCCGGCATCACTGCCCAGGTTGTCCGCGAACCACCGTATTTCCTCGATCATCAGGTCCGCCGCAATGCGACTGGCGGGCGTATCGAGCTGGCGAATGCGCTCCGCGTCCCCCACCCTGATCACGGCCTGAGCCGTCACATCAAGGCCAATCATGGTTATCGGAATCCCCGACCGAAAGACGATCCTCGCGGCTTCCGGATCAGCGTAGATGTTGAACTCGGCCGATGGTGTAACGTTGCCCTCGCCGTAGGCCCCTCCCATCATCACGATGCCGGGAATGAGCCCGGCCAGCGAAGGTTCCTTCCGCAACGCCGTCGCGACGTTTGTCAGCGGGCCCGTCGCCACCAGCGTGGTTTCGTTCCCGCCCTCCATGTAGTATTCGACCAGGTAGTGAACAGCTCGCTCGGCCTGGACGCCGATGCCCGGTTCCGGCAGGGGCAAGCGCCTCGCCTGCACAGCATCCGGAATCGGACGGAGCCCTTCCAGAGGACGCTCCGCCCCAGCGTAGACGGGCACCTCCGCCAACCCGCCCGCCTCCAACACCGCCAGCGTATTGCGCACCGTCGTCGTCAGCTCGGCGTTGCCGTGCGCAACGGTCACCCCCACCAGGTCCAACTCGGCAGAGTGCCCGGCCATCAGCAGGGCAACGGCGTCGTCGCCACCGGTGTCGACATCCATGATGATCTTCAAGGCTCTTCCTCCCCAAGCCGGTGTCCCGACACTTCCGACTCGCCCGCGCCCCGCAGCGCAGCAGCACAGAGTATCCGGTGTGTTCGCTACCCGTTGATCCTGGCTTCGAGTTCAGGTGCGCCGCCATCTCACCCACGACCACAGGCACTGCCACACCTACTCCTCAGCAGGATCCAGCGGCCACTCCTCCTCGATCTCCACCGGCGGATCCACCAACGCCGGAATGATGCAGTCCCGCGGCTTGATGACGTGCCCGTCGATCTCGAACTCCTCACCCTGAGTCTCGTACACCGGGACGATCCACTCCTGGGGTTCCGATCCCGGCTTCGCCCAGTACACCAGCCGCATGGACGCCGGGGCGACGTCCATCCGCTCCTCATAGATCGTAGCCGCGTCTGTTTCACTCATCACGGACATTATGTCTACTGGCTCGAGTTCGCGCCAGCTCCAGTACAGACCGATCACGTCGCCCCCCTCCCCCAAGTAGACCCTGATCAATGCACCCGGTCCCGCCACCGGGGTCTCGTCGAGCGGAAAAGAGTGGAAATCGACCAACACACCACTGGCGTGGGTTGTCTCCTCCCCCGTCTCGAGATCACGGATCTTTGTCACAAGGGAAGCTTGCCGGCCCGGGACCTGGGCGGGTAATCCCAGTCCCATCTCGTCCATCCAGTCGAGAGCGCGGCGTATGGCCTCGTCCGACTCGGGGAGATCGGGTACCTCGCCTTCGGGCCAGAGGCGAGACATGTCGCCGTAGAAGAATGCACCGCTCGCCCTGAAGACGACGAGCAGCTTCGGCTCCTCGTGCAGGATGAGCGCAACGCCCGTCTCCACCAGATCGCCCGTCATACCAAACAGACTCCCCAAGGTGCGAACCGTCTCCTCGTTCACGGATGGTTCGAGTGCCCGGTAAACGACCATCTCACCGGGCGCATGCTGCGCGGCCAGGGCCTGCGCACCACTTTGCGAGGACTCAACCGGGTCCCAGTACACGTACTTCCGAACCGGCAGCGGATCATCGGCAACGGACCCGAAACCCCACAGATGATCGTTGGAGGTATCGCTGGCCGGAACCGGCCCACTGGCCCGAAGGATGGCCGGACTGGCCAGAGGGTCGGAGATCAACACCGCCCAGCGCCAGGCGTTCCAAATGGTCATGCCAGGGAATGGCTGAGGCAGGAGTCCTCCGAAACGAGTAGCGAAGAAGCCGAACAGTGGACCGCGAATGCCGGTATCCGAAGCGTTGGTCTTGAAGCCCAGGATACCGTGAAGCCCGCAGAACGCATCTCGCCACCGGTCGAACACACACGCCCCTGCGGCGTCTCGCCACTTGAGCGTCCGGCAGGCATCGAAGACCATCCATTCCAGGTCGCCGTCTCCCCAGCATGGGTCAGGGAGAGCGGGTGGTGGAGGGACGAAGGTACAGTCCGTCAGCACTCGATCGTCGAACCGGTTCGACGCGAAGAAGATGCCGTTGGGATTCCCGTGCCCCGAGAAGTAGACAACGTCAACATCGTCCACCCACCACGTGTCCGTTCCGCCATTGGGGTTCAGCCCCCACCGCATGGGATCATTGCCCTGGAGTTGCTTGAAGTCCTCCTCCCACGCATCCCAGTCGCCGAAAGAGAAGCTGGTCATCCAGGCCTGCCGGGAAGCAGCCTCGACCACGCTCTGGAACCCCAGAGCATCCAGATGGCACTTCCTCAGAGGCGCCCTTGGGTAAAGGTTGATGTACTCGAGCCCGATCTCCCAGGCAGGAAGACCGGAGATGAAACCCGCATCCCCTTTGCGGTCGTCGTCGCCCGACTCGTAGTCCTGAGGATAGGGCAGGGACTTGTCGTCCAGGGAGATAGGCCAGGCGAGTGTAGGCGAGGGAGTTGCTGTTGGGGACATGGTCCTCGTCGCCGAAGGAACCCTTGCTACCGGTGCCTCCGTCGCCGGCGCCGGCTCGGCACACGCGTTGACAAGCAGCACACAGCATAGCAGCGTGATCATGGTGAGTCGCCGAATCCTATCCTGTCTCATGCCTCTACCTCCGCAGGATTCGTGTGCCGGTCACGTCGGCTATTCTGGTCACGTGGTTCAGTTCGACCCCCACCACTGAAAGCGATCGGCCGGGACTAGACCGTGACTCGTCTCGCCCCGGCTCGCCGGGCACACATCAACCCTCGACCTTCTCGATGGCCTCGGCAGGGTCGGTGCCTGCGTAGATCACGCTCATGATGCCGGGCAGATACTTGTCCATCATCATCACGTTGAGGTAGATGAGTGACTTGACCAAACCGGGCGTCAGCTCTCCGCCCTCGACGTCGATGCTGGTCTTGTAGCGCACCTCTCCGTCTGAGTAGTCCAACTCGAAGTTGCCGATGATCATGCCGTAGTTGGCCCTGGTGATGAACTCGGCCACGGCCTCCCGCCTCTCGGCCGGCGCGTTCGACTCCATGACCGAGTAGAATATGAACTGCTCCTGCGGTTCCTTTGCCTGTGCGTAGCAACGCCAGCTTCCGTTCTCCCCCTTGAAACCCATACTGAGAATGGGTTTCCCCTCGATCTGCTGGAACTTCCAGTCGTCCGCAGTGAGAAACGCGGCCACCGCCTTGAGAACGGGACCTCCATCCACACCAGTCTTGCCCACAGTCCATCCTCCCTTCCGAGTTGAGTGTCGCCTGCTGCCTGAAGGCGGCGGCCGGCGCCCGAAAGCGATCAGTCTTCCGCGCAGCCGCCCTCCTGCCTACTATATCATGATCTGCCCCTCACCGCAACCGAATCGACGGGAACCAATGCCTTCGGTGCAGCGTCATAGTCATCATGGATGGTCGTAGGGCACTCCGCCCGATAGTGGCCAACAGACGCTTCTGACCGTAGCTGGAGACACGGCTGCACCGAAGGCAGGTATGACGATCGGACGCCGGGAAGACGCAAAGGAGAGCGAAGAATACCAGATGATCACTCGCATGAATCGGAAGTTCAGGCTGATAGTAATACCCCTAGTGATCACCGGCGCTCTACTCCTCATCGCAGCGATCCTCTTTCCTTCGCTTCGCCTCACACTCGTGGAGCAGATCACGGGCAACAACCCCGAAGCCAGAATCGAGCGCTACGTCCACGCAGTGCTGCGAGGAGACGAGGAGGCGGCCCTGAAGATCTGGGAACTCCCTTCCTGGAAGGCCCAGGAGAGTCGCTCAGAGGCACTCGCCGAGCGTCGCGCGGCCATCACTCGTGAGTTGATACGCAACGGCATTCAGAATGAGTACCTCATTCGGGATACAGAGTGGTGGCGCACCTGCTGCGAGCCAAGTGTGATCTGCAACGGTCGTGCCGCAGGCGGTGCCAGAGTCACGGTCCAGTTCATCGATGGGCAGGGACTCCCCGTCAGCTACATCTTCGACGTCTTCCACCGCGACGGGTCCTACTGGGGGTCCGCCATGAGGTACCCTACCCGTCACTGGGTCCTGCGCGACGTCTACCCTTCGGGCGATGAGCCCCTCTACTGGCGCATGGTCCACCAGGCCGACGTGCACCATCTGCCGTGGCCGGCAGAATAGCCTGCGCGTAGCCAATCAGTGCGCCAGAGAAGCAATGGCAGTCGACTCAGCCGCGACTCTCACAGGTCCACAGGTGGTCTGACCCCTATCCTGCAAAGCCATCCCGCAAGGCGAGAATGCCGCTCCATCACCACAAGGGTGATCAGCACGAGCACGCCGACCAGGCTGAGGCAGCCGCCGAACCGCAGCGACTTCGGTGCGAACTCAAAAACGACTTCGTGCTCGCCCGGCGGCAAGACGACGCCACGCAGAACATGGTTGGTCCGCAGTATGGTCGCCGGCTGGCTGTCCACGGACGCACGCCAACCGGGGTGGTACTGGTCGCCCAGGACGAGGAGTCCCCTACGGAGTGCCGAAGCCCTGACGACGACCCGTGTACTTTCATACGAGAGGATCTCGGCACGAGTAGCAGGCGTATCGCTCTCAGCCGGCAAGTCGAGCGGGTCGGCCACTATTGCGACGTTGCGCAAATCGAAGGATCTGTCGAGAAGGCGACTAACTGCCTCACTGTCTCCCTGGATACGTTCGGCGGAATAGACGACGTAGGCGCGGGCGACGGGTGACAGTCGCTCGAATATGTAAACCTCGCCCTCGTAGGCCTGAGCCCAGTCCCCTCCATACACCGAAACTGCCGGCTGCCCGCCGGCAGCGGTGCACAGCGCAAGACCGGTGCGCGAAGTCGGCCCGGCCGCAGAGACTTCCCACGTGTAGGTCTTGCCGGGGGCCTCTTTCTCAGGCGCGAAGTACAGGGTCAGGTTCCGTCGCCCCACCAACTCCGCCGCATCCCGGTGGGCGTGCAACACCATGCGCGCGCGATCGGCGCCCTCCCAAAGCCGGATGGTGACCGCGCCACTGACCTCGCCTGGCCGGCAAACTCGGAAACGCAAGTCGAGCCGGTTGATCGCCGCATCTCGAACTGTGAATGACCCCGTGAGTGGATCACCGGCAGCAACCTCAGGGCCATCGTCCTCACAATCATCAGCCAGTATTTCGGCGCGTACGCCCGGATCAACTAGTGGCACTGGGGAAACCACGTGACCTACCTGCAACAAGTCCAGCAGCCGCAGCGATGGATGTCCAAAGACCACCATATTCTGGTTTGCGTCCATCCACCAGATACCGACCGTCGGATCGCCAGCCCTGACAAGCTGCCGTAGGCGGCCGGAGACCACTGAGGAGTAGCCTCCGGCCTCGCCGAGGCCGTACGTCGACAACACGTTTGGACCAAACAGCACATCATCTAGCTGGTACGCCACGACTCGATGTAGCCCGGTCCTCGCACGCAGGTAGTCGACGGCAGGGGTCAACGGCATCAGCTCGGCAACCGGCCCGACAGGATTGAATCGGCTCCCGGCAACAAGCAAGTCTGCGAAGACCAGCCCAACCATGCCCCAGTCAACCCAGCGCCGGGCGCTGGGGAACCGTGCCCGCAGAGCTATCAGGTCGATAGTAGCAAGCAAGAACAGTGCTGCCCAAACCAGAGGCTCCTGCAGCTTCGGCCAGTGCTCCTGAGCTTGCCCCCAGTTCGAATAGATCGCCAGCCCGACGGCCAAAGCAAGGACAGCACCGACGACCAAGGCCGTACTGGTGGGCATAGCCGAATCGCTGATCGTCACCGCCGACAGCACGGCGACGACCAACGGCAGCAGAAACGCGGCTCGATGCAGCGAAGCATACTCAAGGATAGGCACGGAACCGAGCCTTTGAACTCCCGGACCTCCGAGTACAAAGAACACTATGGCAGTCACCGTCAGCGGCACGAGCCAGCCGAGCCGCCGGCGCCTGCCGAAGGGGCAGAGACAGGCGAGTAGCAGAGCCGGCAGACCCGCGTAGATCGTGCCCTCACTGAAGTTCAGGGCGCCACGATAGCGCGTAGCCGAGGACGGATTCCCATAGAAATCGGGGACCAGCAGGGTAATGAGTTGCTGTGGGGGAAGAGGATCAAGCAAGCCCCGTGGACGGGCTCGCTGGCTCAGACCGAGGAACTCGGCGAAGGGCAAGATCTGTATTGCGCCCAACAGAGCTCCAGATATCAGTATCAGGGCCAGCACCGCCAGTGGCCATGCACACCCTTTGTCCCCGCGCAGTGCCGACTCCGCCGTCCGTCCAACGGAGTAGATGGCCAGGAACAGACTGAAGACAACCACGAAGGTGAACTGCCCGCCAAGAACGGCCACTCCCATCGCCAGGCCGCCCAACGCAGTGTGCATTACGCTTCGACGACGCACTGCGGCCTCATATGCCCAGAGGACACCAGGCAGCCAGCTCAACGTACAGATCCAGAACGGCGTTTCGAACCAGGTCACCATATACCCGCTGAGCGCGTAAGTCAGCCCACCCAGGATTGCTGCCGGTTGGCGACAACGGATCTCGCGCAGAAAGCCATAGGTCAACGCCGCTGCCAGGATCGCGTGTAGCCACAGCCCAATCGCCAGTCCACGCGCGGCGCCGAAGGCTAGACCAAGCCCCACGAAGACCGGGTAGAAGGATTGGAACACTGGGTCGGCAAGGGAGGGGTGACCAAGCAAGATATTGGGGTTCCACAAAGGCCAGCTACCGTGCCTGATAGCATTGACGGCGCTGACCAGGAACGGATAGTACTGATACAACGGATCCGAAACCAGCCAGTTCTGCAGAGGTTGAGGTGGACCAGAGCGCCAGGGCAGATTGTTGTTTGCCAGATCAACCGGCAGAAACGTCTGACCCGGCCACAGGCCACGGAGGTGAAACAGTGACACACCCGCGATGATGATGACCAGGGCCAAGATGTTGTGCCGGCGGCGAGCCGGGTCACCCTGCATGCTCTTGCCCCCTTGACAGCACCAACACTCGAACACGAGAGTTACAGACGAGCGATCTGCACTGGCAGCACCAAGAGCGGCCGACGGCGTTCGGTGGTCACCGCTCGCGGGCCAGCACTGGGCACATCTGCACGAGTGTCAACCACGACCGCAGTCGATGCCGTGCTGATTGTCTCCTCCCCCTCCCATCGTCCCGAATCCAACGCTCCTGTACGGGCCAGCGGCACCCATCGTGCAGTTGCTATCCCCTGCCCGAGCCGCTACAGAGGCCAGAAGAGCAGCAGCCCCCCCAACCCCAGCAGTCCCATAGCGAACACACCATCGGCCCGCCGAAGAACGGACACTCCTCCTTGCCGTGTCGCAGGATCGAAACCGCGAGCCGAAGCAGCCACCACCACGTCATCCCCGTAGCGTAGGGCGTTCGAGATGACGGTGACGAGGAGTAGCCGCACCGTGGTCCAGGGACGCCGGAAGCCGCCACGCAGTCGCAGAGTATGGTAGGTCGTCTCGATGATCTCGCCGAGAACAGAGAGCAGGTTCAGTGCCACGCCCAGGGCGAAGCCCAGCCCCTTCAGGCCCATGCTCTCGAACAAGCCAATCATGTCCGATGGCGACATGCTCCCCACGCTCACGCTGAAAGCCAACGTGAGACACATTGCCCGCAGAGCCATCCAGCCGCCCAGCTCCAGACCGCTGCGTGACAGTCTGAGAGACCCCAGAGGCCAATCCGCCTCGCCAATAAGAAGAGAACTCAGGACCACGATGGAGAGGATCATGACCCAGAATCGCACCCTCAGCAGAGGGGACAACGCCTTTCGCCCGCCGAGGAACCCATAGGCCAGCACGACGGCCAGCAGAGCCACGAGCTGGCGATCCGGAAGCAAGGCTGTCAGAGTAAGCGCCCATATCAGGAACGACACCTTGCTCACCGGCCCCAGACGCCCACGAATGCGTTCCTTCATGCGTCTCCCGCCAATCGTCGCTTCACCGCGCCACCCAACACCCAGGCCAGTTGGCCGGCGACCGCACCGACCGCAACTCGCACCAGGAACAGCGCCACTATGATCATCACCGCTTGATTCACATCCAGGCCGAGTACACTGCCGCCATCGACGATCATCTTCTCGTAGACTTCCTCGATCCCCTTCCCGAACAAGATGCGCATCATGACGAACTTGTGAAAGAAGTTCCAACTCACCGCCAGACTGCCGGCAAGGATGTAGTGATGGTGTAGAGCCGGCTCAGTAGGAAGAAACACGATCTCTACCAGCAGAGCCTCCGCGAAGATGGCAACCATCGGCCCCAGCTTCATCCCTCCGAGACTCAGGGCCTTGAGCAGGGCGGCGATGATGCCCATCGAGAGCACGGCTCCGCCGCGTGACACGAACTGCCTGCCCACCATCACGATGATGGCCCCCAGACCGGCCATGGTCAGTCCAACGAGAAACGTGTCGGCCATGGGCGGGAACAAGACGTGAAGATACGCCCCCGCGGTCATCTCGGCTGCCCCCCACAGCGCACCGAAGACTGCCACGTAGACCCAATCGCGAAGCGCGTATCCGGCCCGGACGTCCACCCCGTCATCCTTGGTCATGATCTCCCCCTCTGGCTCCGTTCCAGGTAGCCCTCGCCAGGAGCCCACCTCGCCGGCCGCCAGCTTCGGGCGATCCGCCGTTCAGCGCAACGCCATCCCGCAGGACCACCCTGCGGCCGGCGTACCTACAGGTCAGCCGGTCGTCGTGAGTGATGAGCAGTATCGCCTGTCCGTCTCGGTTGAGCTCCATCAGGTAGTCCATCAATCGACTGAGGTGTTCCCAATCCTGTCCCATCGTTGGCTCGTCCAGGATGAGCAGGCAAGGTTGCAGAGCCATCGTTGCGGCCAACGCCGTGCGCTGCTGCTGTCCGGCACTCAAAGCCTGCGGGCGCCGATCGCGAACACCCGCGAGATCGGCCGCCTCCAGGATCGCCTGCGCGTCGCTGTGGTTCGGCAACCCGTAGTTGCTCGGGCCAAAGGCCACCTCCTGCCCGACGCTATCGCACACCAATTGCTGCAAGGGATTCTGAAACAACAGTCCCACCCTCCGGCCCCCGCGAAGGCGCCGCGATCCGACGTTCCACGTCACTCGCCCTTTCCGAGGGCGATGCAGGCCGGCGATGACGTGCGCCAGCGTGCTCTTCCCGGCACCGTTGTCCCCCACCAGCGCGACGAACTCCCCGGGGTAGATGACCAGGTCCAGTCCGCGCAAGACCTCTCGACGGCCATAGCCCGCCTCAATCGCCTCGAGAATCACCAGAGGGCGATCCCGATTTGACCGTGACGCCCTACGAACTGCCACCGGTTGACCCGAGTCCGCAACGAGGTCGAGACATGGGTCTCGCATCCCCAGAGCAGCGAGTCGAGAGGCTCCATGCAATACCTGCGCCGGCGAACCGTCTTCCTCGACGCGCCCCTCCCGCATCAGCAAGACTCGATCTGCCAGCTCGGCGACAGCGCGCAGCCGGTGCTCGATGATGACGATGGTGACACCTTCCCCTTCCTGCAAGCGCTTCAACAGCGAGAGGATGCGCTCCGTCTCGCGCCAATCCAGGTTGGCCGTCGGCTCGTCCAGCACCAGCACTTGAGGACCAAGGGTGAGTACCGAGGCAATGGCCACGAGCTGCTGCTCGCCGACCGACAACTCGCGCACGGAGCGCCCCAGCAACTCAGAGAGGCCCGTCGCTGCAGCAGCGGATCGCACGCGGGTGACGATATCCTCCTCCGGCAACCCGGCGTTCCGGGGCCCAAAGCCAATCTCCTCCTCCACGGTCGCGTTGAAGAGCTGCGTAGCCGGGTTCTGGAACACCAGTCCGATCTTGACGGCCATGGATGCCGGAAGGTTGGTCCGCGCATCGAGACCACCCACCCGGACCGCCCCCTCCATCTCCGCAGGCAGGGCGTGAGGGATCAGGCCGGCGAGACAGAGCGCCAGCGTGCTCTTCCCGCAGCCGGACGGACCGGTGACCAGCACGAAGGAACCCCGTTCGATCCTCAACGAGAGATCGTCGAGGGCCGGCACGGAGCCGTACCGGACGCTCAGATGCTCGATTTCGATCATCGCGTTCACAGCGTAATCACGTCCCCTCGCAGCACTCGCCGAGCCACTCGGCGATGGCCCGCAATTGGTGCAGGCGAAAGTCCAGCACCAGCCTCTCGAAGCCCCCGCCATCCAGATCCTCCATCTCCCGGACGACTTCTTCCGCTTTCGCCCTGCATACGGCCTTCTGGGCCTCGACCAGCGCATCCACTCCCCCCGTCTCGAGTCTACGCAGGAAGTAGAGCTTGGCCAGGAAGAGGACGCGGATGTCACGCGTGTTCGCAACCGGCCGGTGTACCCAGCGCTCGAAAGCAGCCCGCCCCGCAGGGGTGACATTGTAGACCTTGCGGGCCGGACGGTTCTCCTGTGGCTCCACCTCCGACTCCACCAGGCCGCCGACCTCCAGGTCTTTCAGGAGCGCATACATTCGGCTCAGCCCGATGCGCCACACCGTACCCAGCTCGTGCTCGCACCGCTGATGCAGCTCGTAGCCGTGCGCCGGGCCGCGCATCAGGAGACCGAGTAAGGCATAGCGTGGAGTCAGTACTGCACGCCTAGTCATGGTCCTCTCGATAGTAGTAGTATGACTATTCACAGTGTGAATAGTGATTGCCATTATAGCCTGTGAGTTCGCATCAGTCAAGGGTGAAGTCGTTACTGTGGGGCCAGCCCAATCCGGCCAGAGAGGTGCACAGCAATGCTACGATGAGCCGCCCTTGCCCGTCGCAGTGCAGCTTAAGGGTGTACCGATCAGGTATGCATTAGCTCGCGCGGTGGATTACAGCGTCACCAACCACGCTGTCCGGATGCTGGGCATAGTCATGATCCGCGCCAGAAGCTCATCGGAGATCGCATCGTCGACGCCCACGACCATGACGCCGTGGCCCCCTCGCCCTCGCCGGCCCACCTGCACGAACGAGATATTGACGCCGGCCTCTCCCAGCATGAGCCCCATTCGTCCTATGATGCCCGGCTGCTCGATGTGCTCGCTCACCAGAAGAAGGCCCTCCAGGATGGAATCGATCCAGAAGTCGTCGAATCCCACCAGGTGAGGTTGCCCCCGCATGACCGTGCCGGCCAGAGATCGCGTCCCCTGGGTCGTGGCGGCATTGAGGGTGAGAAGACTGGTGAAGTTCTCGGCTGTGGGCACACGATGCTCCGACACCTCGATGCCTCTCTCCCGCGCCACCACCTCGGCGTTGATCAGGTTCACGGTTTCTTCCGAGGTGTGCGAGAGCAGTCCAACCAGTGCCGCGGCTTTCACGAGCTGTGTGCCGTGCTTCGCAATCTCGCCGGAGTAGCCCAGCTCCAGGCCGACGAGATTGCCCGTCGCGATTTGGGCGTAGAGGCTGCCCAGACGTTGCGCCAGATCGATGTACGGCCCCACTTCCGCCATCTCCTCCGGCGAAAGGGCCACGGTGTTGACCGGGTAGCGGGGAACCTTCCCCTGCAGCACGGCGATGACTTGCTCGGCCACGTCCAGCGCCGCGCTGCTCTGAGCTTCCTCGGTCGAGGCACCCAGGTGGGGCGTCAGGATCAGGCGCTTGCTGGCCAGGAATCTCGTGTCGTCCAGGGGCTCATGCGAGAAGACGTCCAGCGCCGCCCCGGCGATGCGACCCTCCTCCAACGCGTCCAGAAGAGCATCCTCCTGAACGATGCCCCCTCTGGCACAGTTGATCAACATGGCCGTAGGCTTCATGAGGGCGAGCTCTCGCGACCCCAGAAGACCCAGCGTCAGCTTGGTGGCCGGGACGTGCAGCGACACGAAGTCCGCCGTTCGCAGAAGCTCGTCCAGCGGCACGAGACGAACGCTGAGACGCGCGGCGTGCTCCGTCGAGATGAAGGGATCGTAGGCCACCACCGCCATCTCCAGAGCGGCCGCCCGGGTGGCCACGGCGGTCCCCACTCGGCCCATGCCGATGATGCCCAGAACCTTACCCCGCACCTCAGTCCCCATCAGGGCGCTCTTGTCCCAGCGTCCCAGGCGCACGGACGAGTCTCCCTGCGGGATGTGCCGCGCCAGCGCCAGCATCAGGCCGAGCGTGTGCTCCGCCACGGCCACGCTGTTCCCGTTGGGAGCATTGACCACCAGCACACCGTGCCGCGTGGCGCTCTCGAGATCGATGTTGTCCACGCCGGTGCCGGCCCGTCCGATGACGCGAAGACGATCGCCCGCTTCGATCACCTCGGTGGTAACGCGAGTGCGACTGCGAACCACCAGCGCGTCGTACTCGCCGATCATCTCGGCGAGAGCCTCGGAGCTGGGCCGATCCACTACCTCGACCTCAGCGTGCTGACTCAGAAGGTCGAGCCCAGCC
>Ga0180432_10008214_pt1 | contig 13076 bp, 5 predicted proteins | sample SS_ome_10_FD_132414 | JGI IMG/M metagenome (GOLD analysis project Ga0180432, IMG submission 132414) | Hypersaline lake sediment archaeal communities from the Salton Sea, California, USA - SS_1_MS_2 metaG | ecosystem: Environmental > Aquatic > Non-marine Saline and Alkaline > Hypersaline >...
CGAGGAGAGCGGCGGCATGCGCGGGCCGGCCGGGCGCGACTGGGTGGTAGACGGCTTGAACGACTACCGGCAAAACGTCCAGGGCGGAGGGTTGTTGAACGCCCCCGACCTTACCGCCGAGGGGCTGGGGTTTGTTGCGGGCGGCTGTGTCTTGCACGGGGTGGTCATCTGGGCCGAGGTGTCCAACCGCGGCCAGCAGAGCGTACCGCCCGGGGTGCCGGTGTCTTTCTATCGCGGCGATCCGCGCCAGGGAGGGAGCTTTCTGGGAACCGAGCACACCACGGGGATTCTCAGGCCGGGCGGCAGCGAGCAGGTGTCCTTCGTGTTGGAGAACCCGCCGCTGAACCAGGCGGTCGACATCTACGTGGTGGCCGACGACGCGGGCTGGGACGAGGATCTGAACGCCCCCGAGGGCAAGCACAAGGAATGCCGCGAGGCCAACAATATCGGCTGGGTCGAAGACGTGTTGTGTACCCCTGAGACGTAGATAAGTATTCTTTTTTACGCTTCATACAATATTTTCATGCCCGCGAAAGCGGGCATCCAGTGCTCACATGAACTGGATTCCCGCCTGCGCGGGAATGACAGGTCACAAAGGTATCTCGTATTTAATAACGAGTTGAGTTCCAGTGCTGGTGTGTCTTAATGCTCTTAAGGTACCAACGTCCCCTAAAACTATTGAAGAATTCGGGCCCATCGGGGTACACATGTATGCAGAGCAGACATCCCTATGGAGGCGGACATGCTGCGTCCTATTTCCTTGATTGCACTGGTTATTATCACCTGGGCCGGCCCGGTGGCGGCCGAGCCCGGCTTCGTTGCCGACATCGGCGCCGAGGTGGCCTGGCCCGACGGGCCGCAAGGTGCCTTCAACCCGGTCGGCGAACCGGAGGGGGTTACCTACTACGTCGACGGCGAGACTGGCTCGGATACCGGCGCCGGCACGTCGGGCGATCCCTTCGAGACCATAGCCCGCGGGCTGGACGCGGCCGGGGCCGGCGACACCGTGGTGGTCAGGGCCGGCACCTACCACGAGCAGGTTGCCCCGCCGGCAATGAACCCCGTGCCCAGTCGCTCAGGTCCCCTGACGCTGATAGCCGAACCGGGTGGCGGAGAGGTGATCATCGACGGCACCGACGTGACCCCGGTTACCGAGGGCGGGTTGCAGAACCCGGCCGGGGTCAGTCTCTTCCAGGACGGAGTGATCATCATAGACGGTTTCATCGTGCAGAACTTCTCCGGCTACGGCATGGCGGTGCAGCAGAGCTCCTCGGCGGTGGTACGCAACTGCACCTTCCGGGACAACGGCCTCGAGCTGGCCGACTCGGTGGACATGGTGGTGATCTCCAGCCGCGACGTGCGTGTGCTGGGCAACACTTTCGATTCGGCGACCGAGCGGGCCATCGACGATCGCTCCACCGACACCTGGATCGCCCACAATTACTTCACCGGCCACAGCAACAACGCCGTCAAGATCGGCCCCTATCCGGCCGGGCTGGGTTGCCGGGTCGAGCACAACGCCTTTTTCGACAACGACGCCATCCAGGGGGTGATCTACGTCCACGAGACGCGCGGGGTGACTGTGCAGCGCAACCTGCTGGTGCGCGGCAGCCTGCAGGCCATCCGGCTCGACGACGTGCAGGACACCATGGTCTTTTCCAACACGGCGGTCGGCTTCCAGAAGGGCATGGAGATCTACCGCCTGGAAGGCTGTCGCCTCGAAGGCAACATCCTGGCCTCCAACACCCTGGGTGTCGAGATCCTCTCACTGATGGCCGACAGCGGCCTGGATGGCAACCTGTACTTCGACAACCAGGCCGACGTCGACGGGCAGGGTGACGCCGGGCCTTGCGCCATGTTCGAGGATCCCGGTTTCGAGGACGCGGCCGGCGACGACTACTCGCTTGCCGACGGGGCCTGGGCAATCGATCGCGGGCCCGCCGACCTGCCCGTGCCGCTCGGCGGCGGGGACACGGTCGATGCGGGGGCCTTCGAGAAGGGCGCCGGCGAGGCTCCCTGGGACTACCAAACGGCTGGGCAGGTTGCCGACTTCAGCCCGCGCATCACCTGGACTTATGTCGACAGCCAGGCGGGGACGCAGGCGGCTTGCAGGGTGCAAATCGACAGGGTGAACACTTTCGATTCTGTGGATCTGCTGGATTCCAACTGGGTGCAGGATTCGCAGGCGGGCTGGATCGTGCCCCGTGAATTCGAGTTGGCGGCTGGCGAGTGGTACGTGAAGATAAAGACCAGGGACACGGACGGCAACGACGGTCCATGGAGCGATCCGAACCTGCGCCTGGTGATCGAGGCGCCGCCGGACTGCGCCTCCCAGGGCGGCGTCGGTTGCGCGGTCCTGGACGGTTGCGACGGCGAGTGGCTGGTTGCGGTAGACGACGGTCGCTGCTGTGACGGCGACTGCGTGCCGTGTCCGGACGCCGACAGCGACGGTTTTCTGGACGCGGCCTGCGGGGGAGGCGATTGCGACGACTCGGACCCGGATATCAACCCCGACGCCGAAGAGGACTGTGAAGACGGTATCGACAACGACTGCGACGATGATACCGATCTCGACGACTCGGACTGCGGCTGCATAGACCACGACCGCGACGGCTACGGTGAAAACTGCGCAGCCGGCGACGACTGCGATGACACCATTGCCTCGGTGCACCCCGGTGCGGAAGAGCTGTGCAACTACGTCGACGACGACTGCGACGGTTCCACCGACGAGGGCTTCGACCTCGACAGCGATCCCGAAAACTGCGGCGAGTGCGGCTGGGCTTGTCCCGGCGAGCTGGTCTGCGACCTGGGCCAGTGCGAAGAAGAATGCGGCACCGGCCGCTCGAACTGCGACCGGGCCTGCATAGACACGACGAGCGATCTCGAAAACTGCGGCGGCTGCGGGGTGATCTGCGACTACGACAACGCCTCTGAAAAGTGCACCGACGGAGTGTGCGTGTTGACCGTCTGCGATCAGGGCTGGGTAGACGCCAACGGCATCGACGAGGACGGCTGCGAGTACGAGTGCACACCTTCGGCCGAGGGCGTCGAGGAGTGCGGCAACGGCGTCGACGACAACTGCGACGGTCAGATCGACGAGAATTGCGACTCCGGCGGCTGCTCCTGCGGACCCCGGGTTCCAGCCGGCCGGGCCGCCGTGTTGTTCATAGTATTGTTACTGCTTGTGATTGCGTGCAGAACGACACGCCCCTGAACCTGAGAGAGACTTGCTGGTAGCCGTGCCGGGATCATGCAGATCTGATATCGGATGTCGGATCTGCATGATGTAGATCACCCCTCCAGGCGCGGCGACAGCCAGTCGGGGAACAGCGGCGAGCTGCGTTTCCAGGCGACCAGCCACAGCTGGTGTATGGCGCGGGTGATTCCGACGTGCAGCAGGTGGCGGGCCGATGAGGTGGCCGGGTACTCTTCTTCGTCCGCGTTGAGCACGACCACGTAATCGAACTCGAGACCCTTGGTCTGGGCAACGTCGGTTACCTCCACGCCGGGGCCGAAGCAGAAGTCCTGGTCGGAAACCAGGTTCAGGTTCTCCAACTCGGTGCGCCTGAGCGCCTGGTAGGCCTGGCGTGCCTGTTTGCCGGTCTGGGTCATCACGGCCACCGAGGCCGCCGGCTCGCGGCGCTGCAGATCGCAAAGCGCATCGCCCAGGAAGGTCATGGCGGCGCCCTTGTCCCCGAAACGCAGCAACTCGACCGGTTCGCCGTCGCGGGGTACCTGCAGCGGCTCGACGGGAGCCAGGGGCCCCAGCACGGCGCGGGCAAGCTCCATTATCGGCTTGGTCGAGCGGTAGCTTACCTTCAGGGGCGAGACGTGGTAGCGCTCGAGACCGATTACCCTGAGCAACTCCGACCAGGAGGTGAAGTCGTTGTCTGTAATCCTCTGCGCCGGATCACCGGCCAGGGTGACCGATTCCCCGCGCACTGTTTGCAGCAGTACCAGCAGCTCCAGGGGACTGAAATCCTGGGCCTCGTCGATCATCAGGTGATCGTAAGAAAGTTTGCGGCGCTTCGACCAGCGCAGGCGGCCCTCGATCAGCTGGTACAGGCGCAGCAGGATCATCGCATCTTCTTCGTCGTAGCAGGGTGGTTCATCATCCGCGCGCCCGCCGCCGTCGAAGCGTTTGAATTGCTGGTCGGTACACCAGCGGTGGATCTCCTCTATCTGCTCGTCGGTGAAAGACCCGGGGGCATGCCTGGAAATTCCCGTGCGTATCCAGCCGCGGTCTGTGAAGAGATCATCGAACAACTCGGCCGGCTCACTTCCGGGGGCCGCGGCGGCCGCCTCTTCGAGCATGGGCACCAGGACGCGGTTGGTCTTGAAGCGCACCACGCTGGCCGGGGTGTAGGGACACAGCCTGCGTGTCAGCTCGGGGAAATGCTTGTGTTGCTGGCCGACGGCCCAGGAACGCAGCGTTCTGACCGGCACGTCGCCCATGCCCAGGGCGGGCAAGACCCGGGAAATGTAACGGGCCAGGGCGCTGCCGAAGACCAGGGCCAGCATGCGTCGGGGTCGGAAACGTTCGGGATCGGCGAAACCCAGGTAGGCCACGCGGTGCAGGCCGACGGTAGTCTTGCCCGAACCCGCCCCGCCGGTTACGACCAACAGTGATTCGCCGTCGCGGGTCAGGAGATCGAATTGACGGCTGTCGAGCAGGGCCGCGATCTCGGGCAGGTGCTTGTCGGGTTCGTGCTCACGTTCAGTCCCGTCATCGGCCCCCAGCAGCGGGGTGGCTGTGTCGGGTCTCAGGGCCGATCCGGCCCCGCCTTCGAGCTTTGCCGATCTGTATGATATATCGCGCCATCCTTCACTGCTTTTCATGTATACCCGCTGCGGAGAGGCGACGCGCAGCAGTTCGCCGCCCACGATCGTGACCGCGCGGCGCTTGGTGACGCGGCCGGCAAGGCGCGAGCCGGCGATCTCCTCGATGAACTCGTCGCCTTCTGTGTAGCGGTAAAAAATACTGCTGATCGGCGCATTGCGCCAGTCGACGATCCTGACGCCTTCCGTGATGAAAGACTGCTTGCCGAGCAGGATCTCGCGTTCCTGCCCTTCGAGGGTGACAAAGGCCAGGTGCCCGAAGTAGGGGCTGGCCGGGTCCACCTGTTCCGGAGCATAGCGCGATCGGGCGGCAGAGATCTTGGACAGGCGATCCATCTGTTCCAGGATCCTGGCCCGGTCGTCCGGCAGTTTCTGTTCGATCAACTCGTCGCGCAAGCGGGTGAGCTGGCCGTCGTAACCCGAAATGTTTCGTGACCTGGGCGCCGAGGCAATCGTGCGCTTGACATCCGCGAGCAATTGCTGCTCCTGCTCGATTATGCCCGGCACGCAACTCCGCTTTGGCCTCTGCGATTTGCTGCTCGCCATATACGAATAATCCGCCTGTCCACCCCGCTGGTTCTGGTCTCGTCTCAGGGACGTACGTCAACCACCCCGGCCTCGCCGTCCAGGCCGTCATAACCGGGATCCGGCGGCTGTGGATCCAGCGAGGCCCCGCCGGCCCCGCCGTACACGTCGTAGAAACCCTGCGAGTCATCGACAGATCCGTCGCCGGCGTCGATGATCACGCGCCCGCCGCCCCCGCCGCCCCCGCCGTCGGAGCGGTAGGCGGGACCGCCGTCGCCGCCGCGGGTGGACACGGTGTCTTCGATGACGATGTTGCCCGAGGCGGAGGTGATTACAATGCGCCCTCCGGAACCACCGCCGCCTCCGCCGGTACCCACGTGGCCGCTGCCACCGTCACCGCCGTCGGCATACAGTGCCCCGCGGATGAAGATATTGCCCCCCGTGACGGCCGACAGCACCAGTACCCCGCCGCCGCCCCCGCCGCCCCCGCCGCTGTTGGGGCCACAGGTGGATCCACCGCCGCCGCCGGTGCCTCCGTTGAAATCGGAGCCCTGGCCATTGGCCTGGCCGCCTGAGCCGCCGCTGCCGGGCCCCAGGTCGCCGCCTCCGTTCCCGCCGGTGCCCCCGAAGCCTCCGCCGCCACCGGCCTGGCCGCAGCCTCCAGAGATGCCCGAACCGCCCCCGGTTCCACCGCCGGACCCGGATGCCGTACCGGCCCCGGATGCCCAGCCGCCGCCTTCGCCGGCCGGGCTGCCGGCGCCGCCCGAGGAAGGCTCTTCGGTCTCGCCGTCTCCGCCGCCGCCGCCGCCGGCCCCGCCCGGCCCGGCCGTGCCGCCGTCTGCCGGATCGTAATAGCCGTCTACACCGGCCATCCCCGAGACGTGGATCTCGCCGTTGACGATCACGTCGCCGGTGGCCAGGAACTGCAGCGGCTCATCTCCGATGCCGTAGACCACGGCGCCGGTGCCGATGGTGATGTCGTGGTAGGCCTGCACGCCCTCGAGGTAGACGATACCCGGTCCCTCGATGAAGAGATCGTCGAGAGGCTGATCCTCGATTACGGTGAACTGTACCGATGTCTGCCCGGCCAGGTTGGAGAGGATGACCAGGTCAGGCCCCGCGGCGGCGTCTTCGTCGATGGTGAGCGTTGCCGCAAGCTGCGTACCGGCAATGTTGGTTGACACGCCGCTGACCGCGATGCCCGGATTGTCGGCTTCGACGCTGCAGCCCAGCAAGCCCTGGCCGTAGAAGACGACCCGCACCGCGCTGCCCTGCAGGCCGTTGTCGGGCGACAGGGTCGATACCTGGGGTACATCGACCACGTATAGTGGCAGCCCGCCGGATGTACCTCCCCCGGGCGGCGGATTGTAGACGCTTACCTCTAGCACGGCCAACTCGCCCAGCCAGGCGGCGGGAACATTGGCCTCCAGGCGATTGGCCGCAAGGTAGGAGGTCTCCAGGTCGGTGCCTTCCAGCCGTACCCTGGAGGTGGGTACGAAACCGGAGCCGGTCACCGTCAGGATCAAAGAAGCGCTGCCCGCCACAACCTGTTGCGGATCGACAGAGGTCAAAATCGGGACCGGGTTCTCGGCGTAGACGGTAACCTGTGATGTATCGGTGAAGACACCGTTGCGGGCGGTGACGGTCACCGGCCCGCCGGCGGCATTCGCCCAGGCCAGACCGTCGGCGGCGATACCCAGCACGCCGTTGTCGGACGACTCGTAGACGGTCCCGTACTCGGGTGCCGTGTAGTCTTCCGAGCTGCCGTCCGAGAAGTGACCGATCACCGTGAACTGCAGGATGTCGCCGACGTAGAGGCTGGCACTTGCGGGCAGCAGCTCGATGGATTGCAGTACGCGTTGAAGGACATCGATTTCGCAGGTGTCGGATGCTCCCTCGAAGGATACGCTGATCACTGCCTGACCGGGGCCCTGGGCCGTAACCAGGCCCGTGCCCGATAACGCGGCCACGGAAGGGTTCGAGCTGGAATAGTCGGCAAGGGCTGTGACATCGCTTTCCAGGCCATCGGAGTAGACGGCCATGACGGTAAGCTGCAATGCGTCTCCCACATACAACTCGGCCGATGAGGGTTCGACATAGATGTACTCGAGCTGCGTGCCGCTTACCTCTACCGTGCAGCTGTCTTCGAGGCCCTGGAAGGTCGCGCTGATCACGGCCATACCCGGTCCCACCGCGGTAACCAGCCCGGAGCCCTGGACCACCGCCACCATGGGCTGCGAGGATTCGAAGCTGGCGCTTCCGGTGACCTCTTCGCTGGAGCCGTCGGAATAGATGGCGCGCACGGTCAGCGCGGCTGCCTCGCCCACATCGATCTGCAGGTTTGCCGGCTCGACTTCAATGGCCAGCAGGGTGGGGGTCAGCACCTGCACGCCGCAGGTGGCTTCGAGCCCGGAGAACGAAGCCAGGATAGTGGCATTGCCCGGCGAGTAGGCGGTTACCAGGCCGTTTGCCTGCACGTCGGCTGTCCCCGGCGCAGTCGATTCAAAACCTGACTGGGCGGTGACGTTCTCGACTCGCCCGTCGGCATAATGCGCCCTGACCGTCAGGGCGACCGTCTCGCCCACCTCGAGGCTGGCATTGGCGGGATTGACCTCGATGAAGAGCAACTCGGCCTCGCCCACCGCAACGGCGCAGGTGTCGACCAGGCCCCCGAAAGAAGCGCGGATGTTGGCCAGCCCGGTGGAGAGAGCATTGACCGTGCCGCCGGAGTCGACCGAGGCAACGGCAGGGTTGGAAGACTCGTAGGTCGCCTGGTCGGTCACATTCACGACCTGGTCGTCGGAGTAGGTGGCAATGACGGTCAGCTCGACAGACTGGCCCGGTTCGAGCTGCACGTTGGACGGTTCGACGTCGAGGCTGACCACGATCGGATCCAGGACATGCACTTCGCAGGTGTCGGTCAAACCGCCAAAAGAAGCCCGCACGGAGGCCAATCCGCATTCGATGCCCGTTACCAGGCCGCCTGAAGAGACGGTAGCCACCTGTTGCGACAGGCTCTCGAAGGTGCTCTGGCCGGTAACGATTGAGCTGGAACCGTCGGAGTAGAAAGCGGTCACCTCGAGCTGGACGGTTTCACCGATCTCCAGGGCCACCGCCGAAGGCTGTACCTGGACGTCTGTCAACTCCTTGCCGCACAGCACCTGGCAATCGTCGGACAGGCCGCCGAAGCTCGCCGTTACAATGGCCTCGCCGCTGCCGCTGGCGGTCACCCGCCCGCCGGCCGATACACGGGCCACCTGGTTGTCGGAGGAGATGTAGGTGGCCTGGTCTGCCACGTTGATACGTGAACCGTCGGAATAATCGGCCCACACCGCGAGCTGCGCCGACTCGCCGAGACCCAGCTCCAGGCTTGACGGCTCGACCGACAGCGATTCAAGGCTGGGGCCGCTGACGAAAACCGTGGCATTGATGAAAAGATTTGAGTTGGAGGCCTCGATCAAGGCCTGGCCCTCCGACACGGCGATGACCTCGCCCTCGGGCCCGACCATGGCCACGCCCGGGTTAGAAGATTCGTAGGTGGTACCCGTCCAGGAACCAGTCAGATCACCCTGCGAACCGTCGTCGTAATGGCCGGTGACGGTAAGTTGCAGTACCTCGCCTACCTCGAGCCCGGCATCGCTTGGTTCTATCTCCAGGTACTCCAGTCGCCTGTCCTCGACACGCACCGTGCAGCTCGCCTCGAATTCTTGCAGGGTAGCGGTTACCACCGCGCTTCCGGGGGAATCGCCGCTGACCCGGCCGGCCGCACTCACCGCGGCCACGGCGGGTGAAGACGAAACAAAAGAAGCCGAGTCGGTGACATCCAGCCGGCTTCCGTCCGAGTAATCGCCCCACACCGTAAGCTGTATCGAGCCCCCCAGGGGCAGAACCGCCGCCGGCGGTTCGACCTCGATGGACACCAGCTCGGATGCGCCGGTGACGCTCACATGGGCGTTGGCTTCGAAAGACAGGTGGGTCACCGTGATTTCCGACTGTCCCTCATCCAAGGCCGTGACGAGGCCCACCTGGCTGACCGAGGCCACCTGCTCGTCGGAAATGGAGAAGGAAGTATCGGGATGGTTGGTCAGGTTGCTGGTCGAGCCGTCATCGTAATAACCGATCACGTGAAGCTGGCTGGATTCTCCCTCGTAAAGAACGAGCCGCGTGGGCGAGAGGCCGATGCCGGTCAGGGCCGGGGCATCGCCGACCTGGACGGCAACATCGTCGGTGTACTGTTCGCTGGCAACCCTGATGACCGTCAGGCCGTCGGCGTGGCCGAAGACCAGCCCGTCGACCGTCACGGACGCCACTGCCTGGTTGTCGGATGAGTAAGTGGTGCCCATCAGGGCGTCGGTCAGGTCAATCTGGCCACCGTTGCTCAGCTCACCGAGTACCTCGAGCTGGATGTATTCGCCAGGCAGCATCTGGATGTTGTCGGGGCGGGCATCGATTCCCTCGAGGGTGGCGTAGGAAACCTCGACCCCGGTGGAAGCCTCGCGGCCCTGGAAGAAGGCCCAGAGCCTGGAGTCACCGGCCTCGAGCCCGGCCAGCCTGGCGCCCTCGAGCACGTCGATGATGTCGTTGTCGCCCACCCTGAAAACGAGTTCCTGCTCGCCGGTAATATCGCGGACCACCTCGCCCCATTCGCCGTCGGTCTTGTCGAGGAAAATGCCTTCTATCCTGAGCTGGATGACCTGGTTGATGTACAGCTCCGGGTTTTCCGGCCGTATACGAATTGACAGCAGGTCGCCGGGCTCCAGCGGTGTCGAGCGGCCGCAACCGCCAAGGTGCACCTGGCCGAGAGCGAGGACGATCAGGGCTATTTTCATAGAGCGGCACTTCATACCTACCTCCCCGGAAATCGACCTTTCATACTAGCTCCCGAGCGGCCTTTGTTACAACATCATTTCTCCTTCGCCTGCCGGAGTTGAACTCGCCCGTGGCTTGGGATACATTGCCCTGGTTGCCTGCCCATGGGGCCGGGGGAGATACCATGCGCGTACTCTACGTAGAAGACGATCAGGCCAGCCAGAGGCTGGTCCAGAGGGCGCTGGAGACCGAGGACATCGAGGTGGTGGTGGTCGCCGACGGCAGCCGCGCGATCGAGCTTTTGAGGCGCGAACCTTTCGATGCCCTGTTGCTGGACATCATGTTGCCGGGCATCGACGGTTTCCAGGTCGGCCGCAGCGCGCGGCGCGAGGCGAAGAACAAGGACATACCCATAGTGTTCCTGACCGCCCATCCGTACTCCCTGCGCGAGTACGACGCCAAGTGGCTCGAGCCGGTCGCCTGCCTGACCAAGCCGATCGATTTCGACAAGTTGAAAAAAGCGTTGTTCAGCGGGAAGAAGTAGATTGAGTCAGCACGACAAAGCCATGCAGGCTTCCGAAGCAGGGGCCGGGCCGGCAACCGGCGCCGAGGGTGAGAGGGAGCCGGGGGAGGGGGCCCGGAGAATCCTGCGCTGGGTGTACGCGCCTTACACCTGGCTGGTGTTCATCCCCTTCCTGGGAGTCTTCACGGTCTTTTGCGGCGTAGTCGCAGTGGCCATCTGCATTGTCAGCGCCAGGGCGGCATTCTACGTGGCCACCAGCTGGGCCTGGACCCTGTGCCGCATGAACTTCACCTGGGTAAGCGTCAAGGGCCGCAAGAACCTGGAGCGCGGCCAGTCGTATATAATCATGAGTAATCATCAGAGCCACTTCGACGTGCTGGCGTTCTACGGTCATTTCTGGCGTCAGTTCCGCTGGGTGATGAAGGAAGAACTGCGCAAGGTGCCCGGGCTGGGCTGGTACTGCGCGGCCGGTGGGCACGTTTTCATAGATCGCTCGAGCCGCGAGAAGGCCATTCCGAGCCTGCGCGAGGCCGGGCCTCTGCTCGAGGGCGGCATCTCGGTGTCGTTCTCTCCCGAGGGCACCCGCTCGGACAACGGTCGCATGCGCGAGTTCAAGAAGGGCGGCTTCATGATGGCGCTGGATCTGGGCCTGCCCATCCTGCCGGTTTCGATCTCCAACTCGCGCCGCGTCTTGCCCAACCGCACCTTGAAGCTGCTGCCGGGCAAGGTAGATATCCGCATCCACCCGCCCATAGACGTGTCGGGCTACAGCGTGGAAGATCGCGAGCGCCTTATGCAGGATGTACGGCGCAGCATAGCCTCGGGCCTGACCGAGTGGGAGCGCGGCGGCGAGTAAATCCCGCGGCCCCCGGTCGGGCTGTTCAAATCCACCGCGAGGGGTTATTATCTTAGCATGCAGTGGTCGATCTTCGTCTGGCGGATATGCCTCGGGTTGTTCATCGTCCTGGTTGTGGCCGTCGGTTGCACCCTCGACACTCCCTTTGCGGGAAGCGGTTACCCGAAGTGTGAAACGGACGAGGATTGCGTCGACGGCTGCAAGTGCCTGAACGGCGAGATCTGCGTGCCGGCCGAAGAGGACCGCGACCCGTGGTACTGCGACGAGAGCCGGGTCTGTGAAACGGACGAAGACTGCGAGCCCTACTGCGTCTGCAAGACGGGACGCTGTGAGCCGCCGGAGCCGAGCGACTACCCGGACTACTGCGAAAACGGCCCGCCGGAGTGCGAGGACGACAGCGACTGCGATCACCAGTGCGTCTGTAAAGAATTCGAATGCGTCCCGACCGTCGAGACGAGCTACCCCGACTACTGCGAAAACGGCCCCCCCGAGTGCGAGCACGACAGCGACTGCCTTTACGGTTGCGGCTGCCGGGAATTCGAATGCGTGCCCCTGGGCGGCCGGCCAGAGAATTACTGCGAAGGGGATGTTGCCAGGTGCGACGCAAAGTTCGGCTGCCGCCTGGGCTGCGTGTGTGTCGGCGGTTTCTGCGAATCCGCCGTCGAAGGGGTGGATGACGACTACTGCGCCTGGGGCCCGGCGCCTACCTGTATGGAACCGGACCTGGTCGTGACCAGCAACCTCGATTTTACCGGCGTACAGAACGGGGAGATGTCGTTGAGGGAGGCGCTCTCACGGGCTGCTCAGCAATCGGGGCCACACCGCATTTTTTTCGAAGACCCCGACCGCTTCTCGTTCTACTTTGTAAAAGACGCGCTGGGCCCCCTGCCTCCGGTGCCACCGCTGACCTATCTCGACGGGGGCGAAGGTGTCAGTCTCAGGAGCGAGGGCGATGGCACGGGAGCCGGCATCACCGCCGACGGCGTGGGCATCGTCGTTTCGGACATCAAGATCGTCGGTTTTCCCGAGTGCGGGGTGCGTGTGGCCCCGGGGGCCAGCCAGGTACATCTTTTCCGCATGCGCATCGGTGCCCCCGCGGCGGGTCTTGCCAACGGCAGCGGTATCGAGATACACAGTGGCGCGCACCATGTCGTCATCGGCCGCGGCCGCGAGCTGGAATGCGTAGAACCCGTCAAGTTCGAGGCCAATACGAATAATATCGGGGCCTACGATATCAACGTCATCACTGCCAACCAGGGCTTCGGCATCATCGCGGTCGAGGCCAGCGACTTGTCGATCTACGGCACCTGGATAGGCTTCAACAACCGTGACGATTATGGCTATGGCGACTGGCGCTGGGGCAACGGGGGCACGGGCATCTTTCTGGATCACGTCGAGCGGGCGGTGATCGGCGCCCAGTACCTCACCGAAACCGAGACGATGGACGGACCCGATGATCCCTTGCCGGCATTCGTCGGGGTGGGTCGCAACGCAGTGGGCGGCATCGAGATCGTCGGCGGCGGC
>Ga0180432_10008215_pt1 | contig 13076 bp, 7 predicted proteins | sample SS_ome_10_FD_132414 | JGI IMG/M metagenome (GOLD analysis project Ga0180432, IMG submission 132414) | Hypersaline lake sediment archaeal communities from the Salton Sea, California, USA - SS_1_MS_2 metaG | ecosystem: Environmental > Aquatic > Non-marine Saline and Alkaline > Hypersaline >...
AAAAAAGCGGAACGTATAGCGTACGGAGGTAATAACAAGGAAATAATAGCACAATTATATATCATCAGTCGCAACCTACCATCGCCTTCTATCGTCATTGTAGCTTATCGGGCATAACTGTCAATAGGAAAACCGCAAGATTCTGCATAATCCTCACGTCTTGCAGGGCAGTGGGATGGGCTTGTAAAGGCTTTGTGGGCAGAGCGTTAGGCTACGCGGGGGATGTTGCGGCCTGGCGGGCTGGCCTGGAGCGAGCGGAAGTATCGGCATTGGGCAATAACGGAGGCGTGCAAGAGGCTGCACTTTGGTGTGCACAGTGCGGAAGAGCACGCTGAAGCGTGAACTCTTACGGAAGAGGACGGTCGGGGGAATCCTGCGGTTTTGCATCGGGGGCTGGGGTGCGGGGGACCGCCGGTTAACACCGGGGGCTTCAAGAGGTGGGGTATAAGTAACAGGGATACGGGGGTTTACGGTTTTTGCTCATTCGGATGTCAGGGGCAGGTTGGGTTGTTGACGGGGTTTCGTTTTGTAGTGGCCCTTGTGGAGCGAGGAGCCAATGGGATTCGGGGCGGGACATCGGGCCAGGGGATTTAGAGGCAATTGTCCTGCGCAGTGGGGGGCGAGGGCGATTGACATGCTGGCTGGGGCTGACTAAGTTGGCGAGAGGTGGGCTGCAGGGTCGATAAGTTGTTGTATGACAAGACAGATGGCAAAACAGAGGCGGGCCTAGGGTGCGCGGCAGACGAGGCACTGATTACGGGGTGGTTGGGAGTGTTGTTTCATCTTGACGGACCCACAGGGCAATGACAAGGCAGAGGCGGCAAGCAGCGGCACGGCCAACCTTTACAGGCGGGCGGTGACGGGGGGATTCTGGGCGTTTGCGTTACGGGTGTGTCAGCAGATTCTGGCGGCGGGGCGTCTGCTGTTGCTGGCGTATCTGTTCGTCCCGGGTGATTTCGGTCTGGTGGCGATCGCGGCGGTCACGATAGCTACGTTGACCACTTTTACGCAGACGGGGTTTGGGGCGGCGTTGATTCAGAAGAAGGGGGATATCGCGGCTGATTTGAACAGCGTGTGGACGGCGGGCTTGGTGCGGGCCGGTCTGCTTTTCCTGGTGCTTTTCTTGGGGGCGCCGTACGCGGCTCATTTTTTTGACGCCAAGCCGGCGATCACGGCTGATCACATCATGTCGCCGCAGTCGCTGGCGCGGCGGTTGGTGGAGAGCGAGGAGCCAGCCGTTGCTTATTTGCGTGAGCGGTTGGACGAGGCGACGCGGGAGGATGTTTCGCGGCAGCTGGAGGAGGCGGTGCCGGGGGCTGGTCTGGCGAAATCGGTGGCGAAGGGGTTGAATGGTGTTCTGGGGGGAGCGGTCCTGGCGGGTGAGGCGGCGTTTGAGGAGGTGTTGCTGTCGGCGAGGACGCGCGAGCGGCAGGTGGGCTATCTGAAGGACGGGGAGAGGGATCGTGCGAATGGGGTGGTGCTGGAGGCGTTGTTTGAGGGGCAGTTGGCCACGGTGGTGATCGACCGTGAGACGGCGACGCTGGTGATCCGGGTGATGGGGCTGACGGTGCTTTTGGGGGCTTTGGGTAACGTGGGGATGGTGTATTTCACACGGGACCTGCGGTTGAGCAAACGGTTTGTGTTGCAGATGGCTACGACGCTGACGGATGTGCTGGTGGTGGTTGGGGTTGCCCTGGTGACGCGTAGTGTGTGGGCATTGGTGTTCGGGCGGTTGGCGTCGTCGGTGGTGCAGGTGGTGCTGAGCTATGTGTTGCAGCCTTTCAGGCCTCGTCTGCAATGGGACTGGGAGCGTTTGAAGTCGTTGTGGGGGTTTGGGCGTTGGGTGCTGCTGACGCAGATACTGGTATTTCTGATGACGCAAGGGGACGACGCCTTTGTGGGACGTCTTCTGGGTCCGGCGATGCTGGGCTTGTACTTTATGGCTTACAAGGTGGCGTATCTGCCGGCAAGCGAAATAACGGGGGTGTTCTCGCAGGTGACGTTTCCGGCGTTTTCGCGGCTGCAGGATGAGCAGGTGCGTTTGCGGGAGGCGTTTTTTAAGAGTGTGAAGTTGACCGGTTATATAGCGTTTCCGCTGGCAGGGCTTATCTTTTCCTTGGTGGGGCCTTTTGTGAGGCTTTTCATGGCGGAGCGTTGGGAGCCGATCATCTTGCCGGCTCAGATACTGGCTTTGTCGGGCGTATTGCGGGCGTTGGCGTCGACGGTGTCGCCTTTGGCGATGGCTTTGGGGAGGGTGCGTGCGACGACGGTGATTCTTCTGGTGCGTGTAGTGGTATTTGGGATGCTGATTTATCCGCTGACTCGCCGGTGGGGTATTGTGGGGACGGTACTGGCTGATACGTTGAGTACGATTATCATCCAGCCGGTGGCCCATCTTTTTGCGGCCCGGTTGTTGAAGGCGAGTGGCTGGTCGCTGGCGCGGCAGACGATCTTGCCCCTGGCGGGGACATGTGTTATGGTTGGTGGGTTGCTTGCGGTGCAGTCTTGGGTGTGGCGTGAGGTGGGGCATGGGCAGTTTTTTGTGTTAGCGGCGAGTGCGGTTTGTTTGTACGTCAGCGTGACGGTGGCACTGGATGGGGTGTTAGGGTTTGGCATGAGGGCGATTTTACGCGAGCAGTGGCAGGTATTGCGACGGGCGGACAGGGCAGCGCAGGGATGAGAGCTCAACGGGTGATGATCATAGGCATTGATGGGGGCACGTGGCGGGTGCTAGGGCCGGCGATGGAGCAAGGCTACATGCCTTTTTTGAAGGGGTTGGTGGCGAGGGGGGCTTCGGGGGTTCTGGAATCGACGATGCCGGCGATCACACCGGCGGCGTGGGGTAGTTTTCAGACGGGAATGAATCCGGGGGAAACGGGTGTGCACGATTTTTTTCAATGGGACAAGAAGGACAAGCAGGCGCGGGTAGTCAATTCGACGAATTTGCGTGAGACGATGTGGGATGTTGCCGGCCGGTCAGGTAAGCGTGTTGGTGTTGTCAATGTTCCGATGACCTATCCGCCAAGAGCGATCAATGGTTACATGGTTACGGGGTTGCTGACGCCTTCGCTGGCGTCGGATTTCACGCATCCGGCGGAACTGAAGTCGGCGTTGGTCGAGGCGGTGGAGGGGTATCAGATATTGAACCTTGACCGGGCGGGCTCGGCGGTGCGTCGTGAGGACTTTGCGGGGTATGTGGGTCAGATGGCGGAGGATTTGTCGAGCAGGGCGAAGGCGGCTGAGTTTGTTATGGGCAAGGAGCGGCTGGACCTGCTGATGGTGCATTTTCAGGCCAGCGATGTGATCCAGCATAATTTTTGGGGGTATCTGAGCGAAGAGAGCGATTTTTTTGACGGGGCGAAGCAGCGTTATCTGTTTGAGCATTTTTACCGGCAACTCGATGCGCAGATGCGGCGGGTTTACGAGTCATTCTGGAAGGATTGTGAGCAGGGGGGGCTGACGTTTGTGGTTTCGGATCATGGTTTTCAGGCGAACAAGGTGGTGGTCAACCTGGGTGTCTGGCTTAAGCGTCAGGGGTACTTGAAGGTGCGTGGAGGGCGGCAGCGACCGTCTGTTGTCAAACGGATTACGCGGACGTTGGGTGTGGGCAAGTTGTTGTCGCGTTTTTTTTCGAGGGAGCAGGTCGCGCGGATGGAAGCGGCGGTTATTGAGCCCAGGGCGATCGAGTATGACTGGGCTGATTCGAAGGTGTACGCGCGTGGGGGCAACTGCGAGGGGTTTATTTATCTGCTCGAAGAGGATGAAGCAGCGCGGGGGCAGACGGAAGCGACTCTGGTGAGGCAGTTGGAGGAGATGAGGGATGCGGCGGGTCGTGCTGTTGTTCGTCGTGTTTATCGCAGGGAGGAGGTTTTTCACGGCCGGCATGTGGCGCTTATGCCCGATCTGATGGTTGACCCGGTGGACGGCTATTCTTTTAAGGGCACGTACGGAGCAGGTGCAGAGCTTTTTCGAGCGGTGGATGAGAGAACAGACGCGCATGTCGGCAAGCACCACAAGGATGGGATATTGGTGGTGTGCGGGGAGGGGGTAAGGCAACGGGAGAACGTGCGGGTCCAGATTACCGATGTGGCCCCGACGGTGCTTTACGCGATGTCGTTGCCCTTACGGCAGGACTGTGACGGGCGTGTTCTGAGAGAGTTGTTCACGGAGGACTTTGTGGCGGCGCACGGATCGTCTGGCACTTACGAGGCTGGCAGGAGCGACGCGGAAGGCGGCGAGGTGTATGGCGAGGAAGACCGAGAGCGAATCGAGCAGAGGCTGCGGGACCTTGGGTATCTTTAGGGTGTTGGGGCGCGGGGCGAGGCCCTGGGCGTGTGTGGATGTGTTTCAGGTGAGAAGGCTATGGCGTTGGTGACGGTGGTGATACCGCTTTATAATAAGGAAGAGCAGATTGGGCGAGCTATTCGCTCAGTCCGGGAGCAGACGTTTGCGGACTGGCGCATGGTGGTTGTCGATGATGGCTCGACGGACGCGGGGCCGGCGATCGTCGAGCAGATCGAGGATGAGCGGATAGAGATGGTGCGTCAGGCCAATGCGGGTCCGGGCGCGGCGCGCAACGCGGGGGCGAAGCTGGCGGAGAGCAAGTATGTGGCGTTTCTCGACGCGGACGACGAATGGTATCCGCAGTTTCTGGAGCGGACGCTGGAAGCCATTGAAGAGCATGACGTGGCGATGGTGTCGGCGACGATGGTGGAGTTGCCGCGAGGTAATGACACGCTGGCGATTCTGCGGGAGAACGGTGTAGAGCCCGGTGTGTTTTCTTTTAAGGGCGACGAGGACGCGGCGCAAGTCCGGGCGATCATTTCCGTCATTCGGGCAGATAACAACCTGATGCGAACCGACATAGTGCGGCAATATGGGGGTTTTTTCGAGCAGGGTAAGTGCGTCTATGCGGAAGACACTACTTTTTTATGGCGTGTAATGCTCAGCGAAAGGTTCATAATTGTTGGGCCCGCATTGGCGGTTTACCACATGGAGGATTCGGATTTGGGCTCGTTGACTGAGGCCCGCCCTCTGGCACCATACCTTAGAGATCCCAATACTATCCTGCAATACTGTCCGCCGGAAAAGCATGAGTTGGTAAGGCGATTGTTGGACATTCTTGTGCTTCGGCGGGTTCGTAGTCAGGCGCGGTACGGTCAGCGGCTTCAGTCTTTTCTATTGATGCTGAAGCATCCCGGAGCCAAGCGGTACGAAGAGGAATATCGTGAATGCCTCAAGCGGGTGGTGCCGGGTTTTGAAACGTGGTGTCGCATCAAGAGCCGGCTTCGCAGCTTGAGACCAAAGAGGCAGTGACTATTAGCTGTAATCCAGGCAAGGAAAAACAGGACGTGGAGTTACGGGAACAGGCAAGAGATTATTCGGTTAGTGTGGTGATACCGGCCTATAATGTAGAGAGTTACATTGGCCGAGCGATCGACAGTGTTTTGGCTCAAACGTATTCGGCGCATGAGATTATTGTCGTAGATGACGGCTCCACGGACAATACACCGGCGGTTCTTTCGGCATATGGCGAGCGGATAGTGAACATCGCACAGGCTAATGCCGGACCAAGCATAGCGAGGAATACAGGGATTGAACGTGCCAGTGGATTCTGGATAGCGTTTCTTGATGCCGACGATGAGTGGCTGCCCGACAAGCTGCTACGACAAGTTGAGTTGCTGGGCCGCTGGCCGAACTTGGCTTGGTGTGGGTGCAATTTCGTGAGGCACTATGATCGAGACGGCGATCGTCAAGCTTATTTGAGTCCGTTGCAGTTGGCAGAAATCGTCGGTACTGGTGAGGTAGTCGCGAGGTGCTATCAAATGGTGCTGCTTGCCGGCGACCTGCCGCCGTGTTCCTTGCTGATTCGCCGGGAAGTATTCGATCAGGTAGGCCGCTTTATGCCGGAACTTCGATATACGGAAGATGCCGACATGTGGTGGCGGATCACATACGCGTTTCCGTCCATGGGCATGGTATCGGAGCCAATGGCTGTCTACCACGTGGCCCGATCCGGCAGCCTGACGAGCACCATTGAGCCGGAGGAAGTCTGCCGACAGAATGTAGGGTTTTACGCCCGGCATAAGGGACTGGCCGCCAACGCGGGCCAACTAAAGCCGTTGCTTTGCTATCTGCGGGTTAAGCTTCGTGGATGGCTTCTGCTGATGTACCGTCGCAAGAATTTTGCCGGCGTTCGACACACACTCCAGCGTGCGGGCAACATTCTTCCCTTGCACAGCCGAATACTGCTTTATCTGTTGACTTGCCTACCCAAACGAGCGTCCTCTGGTGGACGATTCTTGCTTGAGTTATTGCGTTGGCGCCGATAATCCCTGTGGGTGCGTATGGCCATGATAAGCGGACTCGCCTGTCCGCAGCGGGAAGGCAGCATGTTAAACCGGCGTGGGGTAAATGTGTTCACGGTATTTCACGGTAAGCGGTTGGGTTTTGTGGTAAGAGGGACGCTGGCTCAGCAGCATAGTTTTTTTTTGGGAGAGTTAAATTGAAGGTCGCATTCGTAACTAGCCAGTTTCCGTGCGTGTCCGAGACCTTCGTGCTGCAACAGATAACAGGGTTGCTGGATCGCGGGCACGACGTGCAGATATTCGCCGAAAAGGCTGGTTTGCAGGGACATTTGTTTGCCGAAAACGACCAGTACAATCTTCTTAACCGTACCCATTACCTGCCGCCATCGCCGTTGCCTCGTTGGCGGCGTTGGGCTCAGACGGCATGGCTTCTGGCCCGGCTCACGCCCACTTGTCGTAGCTCGTCGCTGCGTCTGGCGGCTGCGTATTACCGAAACCGCCGTTGCGTAACACCCCGGCAGTTTCTTGCTTGCATCGACATACTTGCCGGGTCGTTTGATATTGTTCACGCTCACTTCGGCCCTAACGGGCTGCGTGTCCTGCCTCTGATGCAAACGGACGTACGCAGCGGTTTTGTTACAACCTTTCATGGCTACGATGTGACCACGTATGTGAATCGTTACGGGCGAGCCGTCTATGAGGCACTGTTCACAAGCGGGGATGCCTTTACGTATAATAGCCAAGCGACAGCGGAAAAATTGGTCAAGCTCCACTGCCCAGTCGAACGGATGGTCAAAGTTGCCATGGGTGTCAAGCTAGACCGACAGTCGTTTCGAGAGCGACGCCTTGAACCTGGCGAAACCGTCAATCTTCTCAGCGTCGGTCGGCTTGTCGAAATGAAAGGGCATGAGTACGCCATCCGGGCGGTCAGCCAGGTTAAGGAGCGTTTTTCGAATATCCGTTATAGCATTGTCGGCTCAGGCAAAGAAGCCGGTAACCTCCAAGCGCTGATTGACGAATTGAGGGCCGGTGAGTACATTGAATTACTTGGCGCCGTCAGCAACAGCCAGCTCCAGGACCTCTACCGTCATGCCCACATTCTGGTGCACCCCAGTGTTACCGCCTCTAACGGTAATATGGAGGGCCAAGGGGTCGTGCTCGTCGAAGCCCAGGCTGCCGGACTGGTAGTCCTGGCCACCCGGCATAGCGCGTTCCCCGAAACTGTGATTGAGGGTGAGACTGCTTTGCTCGCACCAGAACGAGATGTCAATGCCCTTGCGGATAATGTTATACGTCTGATCGAGCAGGCGGATCGTTGGCCTGCCATGGGGCGACGAGCACGCCGACACGTCGAAGAAAACTACGATGTTGACAAGCTTAACGATCGTTTGGTGGAGATTTACCAGAATGTGTTGGCGACGAAAGGCTCTTAGGCTTTGATGATACGTATTTCTTGATTGCCTAAGGGGTTATTTCAGGAACCGCTACTTCAAGATGAAAGGCCCGCTGGCAATGGAGAACTTGTGAGAAATAGGTGTTTACAGGATGGCGTAGAGGCAGGCAAAGTAGGCGATAGCGAGCAGGGCGGTGGCGAGTCCGCTGGGCCACATGCGGTGGTAGACGGGTCCGTAGGGGGTTTTGAAATAGGCGTTGCTGACAATGTGGCAGACGTGGAGGGGGCTGAACATTTGGCCGAGATGGCCGAAGGCGTAGGCCAGGGCGACATAGGGCCAAACGGAGGGTACCTGGGCGACGTGGATGAGGCCTAGGACGATGGGGAAGCTGGTGCCGACGAATCCGATGGCGATGCCGGTGACGAAGCCGGCGATGAAGGGCAAGAGGGCAACGATGAGTACAATGGGTACGCGAGCGGCAAGTAGTTCCTGGCTGATTTGATCGGCGGCGGAGACGCGATCGAGGACGTGCTGAAAGACAAGGACGCTGAAGACGAGCGTGACAAGTAGGTAGACGGAGGGTCGCATGAGAGTGGCTTTGCAGAGGGCGATGGTGATGCGGTTGGTGCGTATGGTCCAGGCGAGGCTGGCCGTTAAGGCGATAGCCAAGGGCAGGTACTTGGCGAAGACGGGTCCGATGGCGGTGTTGAGTGGTTTGAGAGGAGGCGTGCAGAGGAGGGCCTTGAGGCCGAGCCAGACTATGAGGATCACCCAGATGGGAGAGACGGCCCAGAACAACTTTCGCTTAGCGTGGGGGCGGGGTGTTTTGTTTGGAATGTGCCACTGGGGATGTGTTTGGCGAAAGAGTAGGATTCCAGCGGCGGTCATGAAGAGCCCCAAGGGCAATTGGTTGAGGAGGAAGCGGCCGTAGGTGTCGGGGGTGAGAGAGACGGCGAGCATGACGCCGGGATAGAGAGGCCACCAGTGTTCCCAGATGTGTCGGTACCAATAATTGACGGCGGAGAGGACGGCGGGGTGGCCCTTTTGGGGCCCTGCGGCGGATTCGACCATAGGAGCGGAGAAGAGGGCACCTCCGGGCATGGGCAGCAGGCCGAGAAGGGCGGGCAGGAGTGCGATAGTGGGTGCGGGCCTTTGTAAGACGATCTGGGCGAGGTCGACAATGCGTGCGAGCTGCCCGCTGGCGCGTAGCAGATCGGAAAGGACAAGTAGCAAGAACATGACGACGCCGAGGGCGAGGGTGTGGTGTTGTGTAAGGCCGTGGAGGACGGTCAAGGCGATGTCCGGGGCATCGAGTCCGAAGAGGGCGCCCAGGATAATGGCGCCGATGAGGATGGCGGAGGCTAAAGGTAGTCGCAGCTTGGCGAGGCCAAGGATTGCGGCAAAGACGCCCAAGGTTATAGCAAGTCCGGTCATTGGGTTATCATAAGGGCGGCGGGGCGGTCACGCAACGGGAAAGAAGTGAGTTGTGCCATCTTGTTTCGGCTGGAAGAGCTTGACTTTGGCGGGTGATTTGCTAGAATATAGCAATGCAGGGAGGCAGCGGGACGATAGGCCGTTGAGGTGGCCAAGGGAAGGGGCCCGCACAGGAAGTCTATCAATTCTATTGTAAGAGGATCTGTTATTTTATTTCTTGGCGCAGGAGTATCGTATGTCACTGCGTTGGGCGAGGCTACTATCAGGCGTTGTGATTGGGGTGGGGGTCCTGTTGTGTGAGTTGGGGGACTTGGGTCTCGATAGTCCGGCTTACGTGCAGGGTGCTTCTTTGCGTCCCCGTTATCAGCCGCGGCGTGCTCCGGATAATGGTGTGCGTGATGTAGCGGATCCGAACGCGGCGGATCCGGACCCTCTGGCAGCGACCAATCAGATTGAGGCGTTGCGTGCATTCGTGGCGGATGCGGTGGCGCGGGGGGAGTTGCACGGTTTGGGGCAGGGGCGTACGGCGGCGCGTCGGCTGGTGGTGTTTGACAATCAGCTTCGGGGGGCGGTTAAGCTGGCAGGACGGGAAGACTTAGTGCGGGCGCAGCGGAAGTTGTCGCGGTTGTTGTTGTATGTGGACGGCTCGGCGGCGCCGGTGGACCTGTTAGTGGGGGAGGCGTTGGGGGCGACGCATGGGCGTCTGGAGGCGTTGGTGGCGGTGTTGGAGGCGGTTATCAACCCGCCGCCGATAGAGTTGTCGCTTACGGTGACGGTCGAGGGGCGGGGGAGTGTGGTGGTCGAGCCGGACCAGGCGGTCTACTCTGTGGGTGAGGTGGTTGAAGTAAGAGCGGAGGCGGGGACCAACTATTGTTTTTCGGGCTGGAGTGGGGCGTTAGAATCGAGTGAGAAGGTGGTGACGTTCACGATGTCGGAAGATACGGAGGTGACGGCGACCTTCGTGGAGGTGCAGGTTGAGACGGTGCTGGACGTCTGGTATGGCGACCATCAGGTGTTTGGGGATCCGGGGGTAGCCCAGCCCTGGGTGAACATACTGGGCAACGTGTTGGCGCCGGAAGAGGTGGTTTCGCTTACGTATTCGCTCAATGGGGGCATGGAAAGGGAGCTGTCGATTGGTCCGAGAAGTAACATACGTCTGGTGGGCGAGGGGGATTTTAATGTCGAGTTGGCCTATGCGGATTTGCCTTACAGGCTGAATGATCTGGAGTTGAAGGCGTACTTGGCCAATGGCACAAAGGTGCAGAAGGATGTTACGCTGGAGTACGCCCGGGGGCATCATTGGCCTCTGCCTTATGAGCTGAATTGGCGGGAAGTGGAAGATTTGCAGCGGGTTGTGCAAGTGGTCGACGGGCAGTGGGTTTTCGATGCCGACGGTTTGTATCCGACGCAGTACGGGTATGATCGCAATGTGATTCTGGGCGATCTGGCGTGGGAGAATTACGAGATTACGGTGCCGGTTTACGTGGTGGAGTTGCACTACACGACGCCTTACTTTACGTGGTATCCGGCGGTGGGGGTCATTGTGCATTGGAACGGGCATGTGGAGCGTGACCCGAATGAGTCGCCGCGGACAGGGTGGTATCCGATGGGGGCGATGGGGTGGTTCCGGTGGGGCAGTTCGCCGGGGTCAGGTTCTTATCAGATGTACGGGAGTGTGGGCAATCTGGTGGGGGAGGGACCTGAGGAGCTGGTGATGGTGCCGGGGGTAGAGTATATCTGGAAGATGCGGGCGGAGAACCAGCCTGGAGCGTTGACGCATACGGTGTATCGTTTCAAGAGCTGGCGGGCGGAAGAGGAAGAGCCGGAGGTGTGGCTGTTTTCGTACGAGAATACATGGAAGGACTACCACAGCGGCTCAATAATGCTTTTTGCGCACAAGGCGGACGTGGTATTCGGGGACATCACTGTGGAGGCGCTGGCGGGGCCGGTGTTTGATTCGTTCGGTCCGTGATTGATGCGTCAGGCGGCGGGGCAGCCTAATATGCCTGCCGGTCCGAGGTAGTCATTTTGGTTGCTGTAAGGGTAGAGCCCTACCATTTCAAGAGGGGTCGTCTTTGGTGGTCAGGCGGGCAAGGGCGTCGGTGAAGAAGCCTTTTTTGCGGCCGTACTGGTAGAGGTAGGAGAGGGCGACGAGGATAAGGCCCAGGACGACAAGGCCGCCGACACGGTAGATGCTTTGTATGTTTTTGGTGTCGAAGAGGAACACCTTGAGGATGACCAAGGCGATCAGGCCCAGGGCGAGATAGCGGCAGAGGGCAGTGCGTTTCCAGAAACCAATGACCATGAGGCCGGCGGCATAGACGGCCCAGAGGATGGAGACGTACATGTGGGCGAGAAAGCGGGCGCGGCTGGCATCGGCGGTGTCGAGGCCCACATAGTGCCAGAACAGGTAGATTTGTTCGGTGAGCACGAGCCAGAGCAGGACGGTGCCCATCAAGGCGAAGGCGATGGCAAGGGAGCTGCGGGCGCGGAGGAGGTCGGTTCGACGTCGGATGAGCGGGGCCGCGGCCAAGAGGGAGCCGACGAGGAGGCAGGCCATGAGGAAGGCGGGGTTGAAGAAGATGGTGAAGCGTTCCTGGTAGAAGGCGGGTAATCGGAGGATAAGGAAAAGTGAGGCGGGCAAGGCCATGGCGGCGGCGAGGGCCGGCCAGAGCAGGCCAAATGGGGCGATGGGCCTAACGACGGCTAGGAGAATGAGCAGAGCACTGACGACGATGAGTGCCTTGTCGAAGGGGGCGTAGTGTCCCTGGAGGGGGCCGTAATGGTTGAGGTGGATGTGGCCATGCCATTCGAGCAGTAGCGTGGCAGCGAAGAAGCACCAGGCTCCGCCAAAGAGGATGTCGGCGAGAGAGTCTGCGGTGCTGCGGGGCAGGGTTCGGGTTCGGCGGTAAAAGTAGTGGGAGATGTAGAAAGCTGCCACAACCCAAAGCCAGGTGAGAAAGGGTTGGTTGAAGACGAGTGTGAATTGCTGGTGGTGCAGTGGGAGCGAGCGCAGCAGCCAAAGGATGCTCAGGCCAAAGGCGGCGAGCGAGGCGACGCGAGTACACCAACTGCGGTAGTGCAGCGCAATGAGGGAGAGGATAAGTGCTTGCGCGGCCCAGACCATTGCGGAGGCGTAGAGGCCGAAATAAAGGGGGACAGCCAGGGTGACGAAGAACAGGGCGATGGCCAACAGAGTGAGTCGCAAGGGTGTGTCGCCCGATTGGCGTCGAGCAGCCAGATGTCGCACCAGCAGATGGGCGAGAGCCAGGGCGCAGGCGACGCCGGCGAGGGTTTTGCGGTGGTCAAGGTAGAGGATTCGAGCGAAATATGCAAAGGCAGTGGTGGCGTTGGCGAGGATGAGCATGACGTCGAGGCGTTTGGTGGGCACGCGAAGGCGTAATTCGTAAAGCAGAGGCAGGACGAGAAAGATGGCAAAGAACACGGCGAGCCAGACGAGGGCGATGGCGGCCTGTGGCGGCCAGGGCAGTATATGGTTCAGTTGGCTGTAGAATCTCTCGTACCAGCCGATGTAGAGCCCGTAGGTGCCGATAAAAGCGAGGTAGTTGACCGGTCGCCATTTTCGCACAAGGGCGCAGGCGAGGGCGCCGCAGGTGAGCAGGGTGACATAGCTAAAAAGCCGGAGGGGCTGATTCTCGCCGCTGGAAAGCAGGTAGGGGGCTAGGAAGCCTCCGAGCAGGGCGATAAAGGCGGCGAGGATTTCGTCGACGAGCACCGAGTAGACCATGGCGGCGGCGGTGACCAGGATTGACAGGGCAAAGGCGGGCAGAGGGTCGAGCAGGTCGTAAAAGGCATACGCGCTGAAGACGGCTGCATAAAGGAGAGCAAAGCCCAGGGCGGTCAAGCCTCGGGCGACGATGTCGTAGTCGCGGCGGCGTGTCCATTCGCCAATACCCAGGGCCAAAGCGCCGGCGAGGGC